>Ga0222715_10001568_pt1 | contig 21732 bp, 26 predicted proteins | sample C33_9DmetaG_FD_165056 | JGI IMG/M metagenome (GOLD analysis project Ga0222715, IMG submission 165056) | Estuarine water microbial communities from San Francisco Bay, California, United States - C33_9D | ecosystem: Environmental > Aquatic > Marine > Unclassified | place: USA: California... | reverse complement strand
GCGTTTTGAGCTTTGTCCAGCTTGACTTGAGCAGTCTTGCGACGCTCGTTGAGGTGATCAATGTTCACCATGGACATGGTTACCCTCCTGGGTGATCGTGGGACAAAGGGATATTGCCCCTGTTTTTCCTGGTCAATCAAAACCAGAAACCTATAAAGCCAGTACTTCCCTGGCCGGCACAAGAAGTGCCAGACACCAGGGAACGTACCGGGAGGTGATACACGATTGTGTGATTTATTCAGATTCTTCTGGTAAGAAAAAGCCAATAACGGCCATCGCACCCAGAATAATCAGGTTGAACTTCAACATTTTCATGTTGTAACGTAGGAAATCCATTATTTCTCCTCTCGCCCTCGTGAAACAAGAGCATAAATGCCAAGAACACACAGCAGAATAATGCCGGCATTCAGATTAAAGTGCCAATCAATATGGTCCCAATACATGGGTACCTCCTTCGGGGAACAAACTTGCTCCCCTGTTTTTCCAAGTCATTTTTTGAATACACAACAATAGGTCTATCTCTATTTTTTTTAGAATAGGTCTATGTGTATTTTTTTTGACCGAGGGGTCCCAACCCCCGGCACACGTGGTGTGTGTACCGGGGGAGGGACAGGACCTCAGAAGGGCTCGTCGCCGTCCTGGTCGGGGTCCTCGGTGCGGGCCTGGGCCTTGGCGAAACGCTCCGCATACTCGCGCGCAGCGTCGGTCACCTCGACTTCGGTCACGACAGCCTCCTGTTCGGGGGCGTCAAGCACAGCCTTCGCATAGAGGAAGACCTGGCGCTTGGGCACCTTCAAGGCGACCTCAACACCGTCCTTGGTGTAGGACGTCTGGACCTTCCCGAAGGACACGCTCTCGCACGAGAACGTCATTCCGGGCACGACGACCGCATCGGCAGCCATCCAGGTCCACAACGCCACTCCGTCTTCGGTGACACCGAGAGAGACGGCCTTAGCATTTGGGCCGGGGGCGGAAACCCCACGGACGTAGGTGGTCAGGGACTCGCTCATATCAAACCTCCTGTAGGTAGAGCGATTGGGGCAGACGGGATTGCCTACCCCTGTTTTTCCGGGCCAAACCCGGCGGGAAGACTCTCATCTCCCCTGTTTTTCTGGGCCAAACAGACACCAACGGCCTATCTGACCACCGAATGGATTTAGAATACTATTAATAAACTAAAGAGCTATAGATATGCCCCGCAGCCTAAAAGTGTATTATGGACCTCTAATCATGGGTGGACTGTTTGTTGGTGGACTATTAATCAATAACATAATGTACTCCTAATATGTGACACAGGGGTCCAGCCCCCAGGTGTTACCCCAGGGGCTGGATGTCTGCATCACTCGCTGTCAAGCTCCTCAGCGAGGGAAAGAAGCGAATCAAAGAATGCCTGATCCTCATCTTCCTCATCGCCCCAAGCCTCAGGCTCAGGAAGAGTAGCGTTGACCTTCTCATCATCAATGATCCCGTATTCGTTGAGACCTTCGATAATAAGGTTCATGATGGCCCTGCCATTGCCAGGCTGGAAGATCAGCCGGTCGTAGTGTCCGTAGACATTCTGACCTTCTGGGCGCAAGATGTAACGCCACACGGCAACAGCCCTCTTAGGAGCATGCTCACCGTATTCTTCCAGTTCTGCCACAGCTACATCGACCGTAGCACGCATTTCTGCGAACTTAGCCTTTGTAGCCACAGTCTTCTTGAGACCCTTAGGAAGACGGTTAATGTAACCGAACTTCTTATCAATCTCGCGAAGAGCAGCATCATGCTTACGGACAAAATCCCTAGCAATCTGCTTGGCTTCAGCTGAATAAGGCAACTGGCGCACCCGTTCCACCACAGGCTGCACATGCCGCATTTGTAGCGACTTCTGCATAACCCTGTTATGGATCTCAAGGATAGCTGCACGGTACTTCTCCTGAAATTCCGTGTACTCACCCTCGTACGAGTGACCAGCTGCTAGGGCCATGTCATCTCCCGCAAAACGACGAATGAGATACTCATCCACCGTTTTACCATCATACAACAGATCAACTGCATCAGAGGAAACATTGCTTCCAATGTCCAGTACCTGTGTAAAGATAGCAGGATCAGACAACTGCTGGACACCATCGACCAGCTGCTCAAAGCCAACCTTCAGTGAAGGCGGAAGATCGACTCCACCGGAGCCAACCCACGCCATCATGGCATTTGCAGCTCGTCCAATACCAGGATTGAACTGCTGAGCCATGATCTGATGATAAGCATCTTGTACAGTAAAAGCCTGCCGAGAGTAGACCATGTCACTCTTCAGCTCGCCATTCACTGACAACAGCGTAGACGGTGTGGGTAAAGTCGCCAAGTCCACGACCTCGACATTATCAAGGTCACGGAACTGCCACGGTGCCTTCAGGATATCTTCCATCTGCACCATGGCATACTCACCGATACCGTTAGGTGAGCGCAGCAGGCACGCCATGTATGACGCATCTTCTGCACTCTCGGGGATCGGATCGTTCTTGCCGATGACACCAGCCTTCCGCATCTTGGCAGTAGAAGCCTTGTCAGACGACCACACCTTGATGAGGTTGACTTCCGCCGAGTCATCAAAGTCTGCACCACCCATGAGGGCAAGCAGTTCTTCAATGCGGTTATCAGGGAGAACAAGTCCAATACCACGGACCATGTATGCCCTGTCACCGTTACGACGAGTGCGCCAATTACCAACCTTGGTCAAGCTGCCATGGCTGATGAAGTATGCCACGAAGGCATTTGACTTCGGCAACCACATGCGTCGGGCATAACCCTTCGCCTCTCCTTGGACACAACCGTCCTCGAAAAAGCGACCCATGCGGTTGACAACAGCACCCATAGCCATCCGCACAACATTTTGTGCAGTACGGATGTCTAAACCAGCAGCTTGCCAGGTCAACGGAACAGAGTCCAAGTCTGCGAAATCATCGCGTGTGGACCCAAAGTCATTCTCATGCTCGTCTTGAGCATCGAGAAGAAGCCACTCAGGAATCTCACCAGAGTCGATGGAGGTATGAATCTCCTCCAGCATACGGTCAAGATCCCTGAAACGATGCTCGTGAGTGAGCACCTGCGGGTTCATGACCATCCTCTGGATATCCCAAGTGGCTTGATAGGTGGGATGCTTAACCTCAGCCGTAGCCATGATGAAGCTCTCCGTCGCACGGATCTCGTCTTTGACATTCTCCGGAACGGTAATAATATCATACCCTTCCATGCACTTGTCAGGACGAATGATCGCGTGACCTTTAATCAGACCACCACCAGGCATGATGGTGAGCCAGTTGGGGCCAAAGACCAAGCGGAACGTACCAAGTAGCTTGATGTGTCCCGAGGTGATCTCTTCGATCAGATCCATGGCACGACAGGGGTCACCAATCTCAGTGAGCATCCGAATTGCAAAGCTCTCCGAGATATAGTTCATCCCATCTCTGCCTGCAGGTGTAATGCCCTTAGGCGCACGGACTTTCACTCGCACAGAGTGAGGATCCTCACTGTAGAGGAACATTTCGCTCTGGCGGGTGATCTCATTGGCTCGTTTGGCCGATTTCGGACCATGAACCAACTCAATACCAAGAGGCTTCAAGCCCCAATCCTCAGCTCCATCAATCTGCAGAAAGAAGCTGTGACCGGCGTTAGCCCACGCGAACGTAGCCTTGCCAATCGCAGTCTTCCAGCTCTTGAAGAACCGGTTGTGATCCTCTTTTGTGGCATGAGTATGGGGATTGATACACCCATTCTCCACCACATTGAGGCGGAAAGTCAGGCCAGCCTTCTCAGCCCGCTTAGTAAGCAGGTGGAAAAGCCAGTTGCCTGACCGGATGGCGAACAGTTCACCCTTGCCACCGAGCTTAGCGACGTTGTTGCTGTCGCTTGACTCAGCGTGGGCTTCCTGTTCACCCTGGGTGCCGTCATTCGTGACGACACGCACTTCCTTGAAGACCGAATGGGTCCTCATGAAGTGCAAGACACGGGAATCATTTCCCATGTTATCACCTCCAGGTGACAGTGTCTGCTAATTTAGGTAGCGCCAGCAGACGTTAGGCGCAGTGTCCCCAGGTGGAGTCGAACCACCTTACGACCATCGGGGACTGTCCATCAGCTAAACAATGGAAGCTGAGGGACGCAGAGGGGACAGCGGTCATCGCCACCAGTACCCTCTTGATGGAATCCTTTCCTGTGATTCGCCATCAGACGATCACGCAGAAGGGTTTCTACCTCATCAATGTGCTTTGAGCACACGTGAGGATTATTGAGTGGGCGTGTAGCACACCCGGGCTTGAGACATTTCATGCCTCCTCCTTTCTCAGAAGACTTCACCCTCAATGGGTGCGTCACCTGTAGGGTCGTAGATGGCATTGGATTCTGCCATCCTGATCTCTTCCTGATCGACAAGGTGCTCACCGATCTCTCGATAAGCCTTGTCCTCATGAAGAAGCTCCTCAAGAGCCTGATCCTCGATAACCTGAGGCCTGCACTTGGGGCACTTGCCACGATGGGCAATAGCTTCCCGCTTAGTGGTTTCCCACTTCTGGGAGCAGCTCTTGAGCAAGCAGGTCACGGTAATGACCCTGTTGTCCAAGTTACCCTTGGTCACATTGACCTTTTCGGGCACACCGTAGCATGCACGAACCTGGTCAACGGTTTCATGGGTACCCTTGCAGGCACCGCAGTTGATTGAAGCCATTTCTGGCCACCTCCAGTGTCACTTCGCTCGGGATTGAGCAGGGCTGTGACTAACGCCCAGGAGTAGAGGTCTTTCCTCTATCCATAAAAAAAGAGACTAGAGTCCTACTAATATGGTCCCCGGTCATCTATCTATCATTAAAATAGTTACGGACAGAAACAGCCAATTTGTTGTATTATTTATCACATGTAGATTCCTTTCATTTCCTTATTTTCAACAAGAGGGCCTCCACCAGTCATCGATGCTGGTGGAGGTTACATCCTCAGCCCATCAGAGTACGGTTATTCCTGACGGAAAAACCACAAACTCCTGGTGTTGGAGCTTGACTCTGAGAGGCTGAACCAACTCAGTAGCAACGAATCTGCAGAATTGGAAAGCGTCGGGAAGTGTACTGAACTCGTACACATCGCCGCTCTCCGATTCTACCTCGAAACTATCGAGATAGCAGTGGATAAGATATACCCACATTGGATACCTCCTGTGTCACCTTTGCTCAAGGATTGAGCGGGGATGTGACGGTATGCCCCTAGATAGGCCGAATGCCTATCCGTAAAAAAAAAGGTGACCCCAGGACCGAAGTCCCAGGGCCACCCCTTTTTTACCTGCTACTCAAGGCAGGATTTGTGGTAACACTCATACCCATTGGCAGAGTCACCACCGATACGAGAAACACTCGCATCGTTGAGGGTACTTCCATCCTTGCGGACATCATTACCACAGATACCGCATTCGAAAACGCGGATCCCTGCGATGATGTGCATGGGATGGGAGTACTCGGAAACCCAGGCGCACATACAGTGTCCTAGGTCCTCACCACAATCGTCGCAGTAGTATGTCTTGCGATCTTCTTCCCAACATGGGTCACAGTAACCTGCGACGTTGGTTTCGATCATCAAGTTGCATACCACGCAACGAACCTCCTTTCCGAAAAGAAGGCGGATGAGACCGATGATCCATGAAAACATGGTTCACCTCCCTTTGCCACTTCGCCCGGGATTGGGCGGGGCTGTGACAGAAGCCCCTAGATAGGCCGAATGCCTATCCGTAAAAAAAAGAGGGTTGCCCCCAGGATCCGAAGATCCCAGGGGCACAACACCTCAAGTAGCTTATTTCTCTCCTTTCCAGATACGGACGAATCCCTCACTAAGCCTCTGCATGACGGCTGAGATGCCCAAAACCCAGAACACAGCAGCAGCAGCCAGTACTCCAACCAGTGGAAGAGCTAAAGCTGGAGGTGGGGTAATGATCGCCCATGCCAACAGCTTGAACGTCATAGGGATTGATGCCATAGACACCACAAATGTGATGCTCATTAAGACTGCTACAATGAGCAGTCGGATGTTAATATTATTCATGATTCCTCCAATCATGTTGTTTTTTGTGTAAGTGGGGCAATTTTAACGACATACCCCAGGTCGTAACCTGATAGTGAATTACTTCAGGCTAATCATCTTGCGTGTTTTCCAGGTGATATCCTCACCGGTGATAACAAGCTCGCCATCAGCATCCACATTAATGTGAATAGCGGTAAAGGAAAGCTCGCCGTCATTGACAACAAGATTCTTGATCGAGGTGTAAACCTCAATCCAGATACCGTCAAACTGTTGTTCAACAGTAGTTTCATTACGGTATTCAATAACCCTTGTCCGATGATCATTTGCGTATGCATCAAACAAGGTGGTTTGTGAAAGTTGGACATTGTCCATGGTTGTTCCCTCCTCAGGGTTTGTGTGTTGATAGGATGAGCATTTGATGGCATGCTCGGGCCAGACTGATATTGAATTAGATACGGCGATTATCATCCTTCCACTGTGCACCAAGGCCACGCCATGATGCGGTAGAGAAGATCCTCGCTCCAGTGTTGATATTGATCTCGTAAAAGCCTACAGAGGTAGGTCCAGGAGCTTCAACAGCACTGAATAGACGCCTCTCAAAGCTAGACTCAGGATTGTCGTAGTGAAGCCCACGACGCTTGAAGCCATGTGACTCCGCAACTTCGCGAATCTTAGCGGTTGACTTCTCACATGAGTATGCACCACCATCTCGCGAGTAAAAGCGCTCAGCACCAAGTTCTTCAACAATGAACCTGTTAGCCGACTCCTTCTCAATGAGATGATATGTACCAGCAGGGATGACAAGGCCCTCACCCACGTAGGGTACGAACCATGTGTCATTTGCTGATAGTGACTCAAGTGTACCAGGATTGGCATCAAGCACTGCCTGCAACGGAACAATGATTGATGTACCATCTTCCCATTCACCAACAGTAAACCCGTTCATCTTAGCTGTAACAACTGCATGGTTTACAGTAAAGTGCAGTGTATGGCGCTGAAAGTACCCAACACCACGATCTGACCACTCAACCATATTCTTGTAGTCGCCCGAAGGACGAAGGATAATATTGCCCTCATCGTCAATCAGCTCATTGATGTCATACTTGGTGGTATGTACTAGGTACAATCCATCGAGTGACACGTTTGTACCATTGTTAACAGTTGGACGATCAGCAAGTTGCTCTTGTGCACTTACCTTACCTGCATCAACGAGAAGATTAAACTCCCGCATCGCTTCAGTGTTTCCACGCACACCTGCATACAGAAGAGCATCAACATAGGTGCTCTCATACTCATTGTGTTCGCCTACTCGTGGGCTACCAGCGATAGCAAACATATAGTCTTCGTTGTAGCTGATATCTCCAGCGATTGCTACTGCATTACGGTTAACAGTTGTATAGCCTTTATGCTCATTGCAGTCAAAGATTATCTGCTCACCATTGATGTCCCATACACGGGCAATAATATTACGCTCCCAGCGATCTTCACCGAGGATAACGTCGTTGTAGTTAATGATAGTTGTTGTTGTTGTATTCATGATTACCTTTCTCATACGTGTTACCCCATACCCGGGTGGGCATGTTAAAGATTAAAAGCAACACATATACTCACTATTACCCACTCATAAATTTTCCTATTTTTTACCTAGGGTATGTTTTTTTATAGGTTTATATGGTTGTAGGGGTTGCCGGCCCGAAAAAATCTTGGTAAGGTCTGTACTATGCCTAGAGGAAAGAAATATTTCTGAGAAATCTTGTGTTAGAGGTTGCAAAGAGGTATTACTCTCTGATAGACATACAGATGTCACCTTATGGATGACAATAACCATCACACCAATGCTTAATCAGCTAAGGAGAAATAATGAACACATACATGGATTGCCCACACTGTGGATCAGAGTTTATGGTATCTGAAGATATCGCCTACTCTAACCTGAGATGTCCTGATTGTCTCAAGTGGTTTAACTCTATGGACGACATGTTGGGGTCACAGCTAGCATACGCTGGATACGCCTCTTATGGCGATTCTGAGTTTGATAACTACGGGTATGAGGAAGGATATGATTACTGATTAGTTATTGGTTGTTTTAAGAACTATAAAAGGGACATAGCCCGCTGTTGTGGCAGGTTATGTCCCTTTTAGTTTGTTTTACGGCGGTTTGTGACTACATTCACGATGTAGCATAGGAATGATGACTGTACAATTATTGTTGTTGTTTTAGATACAAATTTTAGGAGTAACAATGACAAAGCTGAAAAAAATATTTCGCGGAAAAAGAAAAGTTCGTAGAGCTACTTTACCTGAGCAATACAGTTATCTAGAGTACATTACTGACGATATTGAGAGACAAATTTATCTCTATAAAAGACAGTTCTGATCTTATTCTTCTGTAGGATCGATAACGATAGTTGCAATGTCCCCATCAGTAGAAAGTTCTTCCACAATGGTCTGTACGTCTTTCTCTGTAACTTCACAAAGGTGTAGAGCCATTTCCCATTGATCTGGTGTAAAAATGGATAGAACCATCATACCGTCAGCGTTGGTGGACATTGTGACTACTCGTTCAGTTTCTTCTAGGTCCATATTGTGAGTGAACTTCGTGAATCGCTCATCTATTTCTTCAATGTTAGAATCTTCTATGAATTGTAAAAGCTTCTTTATAAAGTCCATAACCACTCCCTTCTTGAGGGTATAGGGACTATAGTACTCGTTTTAACTCATTAAGCAAACGAATTACCTGAAGATATACGTCAATCGACCTTTGAGGAGACATTAGTCATCCTCGTTTTTAAAAAAAATTTCGTCGGCGTCGAAAGGCTCTTCCCAGTACTCGCCACAGTCTCGGCATGTTGTACAGTTAAATTCTTGGCCCTTTTCGTTTTGTTTGACGACAGAAATAAAGTTAGGAGGAATAGAACATTCCTCACACACCATCTGTAACATCTTGTTGTTCATTCACATTACCTTTGATTAGATCAATTAGATACTGATCTTCCTTCATTTTTTGAATGGCGTTATCTCTACCTTGAGCAAAGTTCTCATCGCCATAATATACCCATGCACCCTTTTGGGTCAAGATACCTTTATCAATAGCAACATCGAACAGGCATCCATACTCATCTATACCTTTAGCATAGAGAATGTTAAATTCTACAACTTTCATTGGTGGAGCCATCTTATTCTTGATAATCTTAGCTTTAACACCAATACCTATCGAATTACCCTGTTTATCCTTAAGATCTTCACGCTTACGTACGTCTATACGCACAGAAGAGTAGAACTTAAGCGACATACCCCCAGGTGTTGTTTCAGGGTTACCAAACATAACTCCAATCTTATTACGGAGCTGGTTAATGAATATTATCAGCGTGTTGTGCTGTGCAGCTAATCCGGTCATCTTACGTAGCGCTTTGGCCATCATGCGAGCCTGTAGGCCCATATGTGCCTGTTCCATCTCGCCATCCAATTCTGCCTTTGGAACCAGTGCTGCTACAGAGTCTATGACTATGAGACCTATCTCGCCCGATCTCAATAACTTGTCTGCAATATCAAGACCCTGTTCACCATGATCTGGCTGAGCCAACAGTAGGTTATCGAGGTCTATACCTACTTCCTTCATGTAAACTGGATCTAGAGCGTGCTCGGCATCAATATATGCACAAGTTAACCCCATCTCTTGTGCCTTCGCTACAGCCGTCAAAGCTAGTGTCGATTTACCAGACGATTCAGGGCCGTATATTTCGACAATTCTACCTTTGGGTAGTCCACCTATACCTAGAGCATAATCTAGCGTTAGAGCGCCAGTGGGGATGGAATCCCAGGGTTTTACGTTGGTGGTACCCAATCTGATTACGGATCCTTGCCCGTATTGTCTCTGGAGTTGTGCTATTGCTACTTCCAGAGCTTTATTTTCTTCAGTCATCAAAAAGCTTTCCTTGACTATGGTTGACACGTATCTGGTCGATACACTTAGTCACAATTGTATCATAAAATGCTCCACCAAACTCGTCCAGCTCATCGGTAATTAGTGCCATCAGCTCACCTGCTACTTCAGGGAACATTTCGTACATAATAGCTGCTCGCTCACATTCATCTAGGATGTCATCAAAAAGACCCTTTATTCGGTCCATGCTCTTTGACACTTGCTTTTCTGCAATTGATGAAACTTCGCTCATTGTTATATTTTCCTTTTGTGATATAATGATTACTATAGAAGTAGTATACATTAAGGAGTTATCTTGAGCAAGTCTGTTAATAGTAGAGATTTAGAATTATTGGTTGCAGTGTACCTATTGAAAAACAGATTCAATACACCATGGGACCTTGTTAAGCATTGGGGTGCCTTTGGTCCATGTATAGAGGAGTGTCCAGAAATAGAAAAGATCACAAGCTTTGACTGAGCTTGACACATATGATAGGATGGTCCTACGCCCCCTACCCCCTACCCCCTTTACTATATAATATATGTTAATATATAATAATATAATACTATATACTTATATGCAGAAAAATTAATTACATCATGCAGATTTATCAAATACATATCCCAGAACTACACACCAGTGTAAAGTTTAAAGTCATGCCCACAGGAGATGTAACTGATTTTGTAGCTAAGCACAAAAGAAAAAGCCCAGAAAACTTAAGAAAAGAGATTCTCCAAGGATTTGTTTATAATTTACACACCGATGTAGCAGAATCCTTAAACATGATGTCTAGAACCGCTGCAGAAAGAGCGCTTGAAGCAATATACGCTGGGTGTATAATGCTAAATCCTGGCTTAGATTCTGAATACTGGATAACAATGGCATACAACACTGCTCCCATAAATCCTGTATTTGATCAAGATGATGAGGATCCTTACGCAGAAGTTAAAGAATTTATTAGAAGACAAAATAAAACAAAAAAGAAAGCAAGTCCTGCGAAGCCAGTAAAGATGACTAGACAAAAATTCCTATCTCTTGAAGAGGGATTGAAAAATAGGGTTATAGGTCAAGATAGCGCAATATCAGAAGTAGTCTCAGCACTAACTAGATCTCAGGCAGATCTTCATGACGATAATAGGCCTCTTGGAGTGTTTTTGTTTGCTGGATCATCTGGTGTAGGTAAAACACACCTTGCAAACGAACTGCATAAATACATGTTTGGTGATAAGAGCCCCATGGTTAGAATAGATTGTGGAGAATTCCAGCACAAGCATGAAAATCAAAAACTTACAGGTTCGCCTCCTGGATATGTGGGTCATGACGAAGGTGGTCAGCTAAGTAATCAAGTTAAAAATAATCCCTACACTGTTGTCCTGTTAGATGAAGTTGAGAAGGCACATCAGGATATATGGAATACTTTCCTTAGAATATTTGACGAAGGGACTTTAACCGATTCAAAAGGGGATCTTGTAGATTTTAAGAATACAATAATAATATTAACTACTAATCTCGGCAATGATAAGATTGTAGACGATTTGATATCAACTGGTACAGGGTTTACTCAGATTGTCGATTTTGATAGAAAAACATCAAAAATACCATCAAGAGATGTGGTTGCAAAAAGAACTAATGAAGCTATTAATAAATATTTTAAGCCAGAGCTTTTAAATAGAATAGATAAGGTAGTTGTTTTTAATCATTTATCTCGTGAAGACTGTATAGAGATAGCTAGATTAGAAATGATGGTTACCGCAAACAAATTATCTAAAAAAGGCATATCCTTAGAATATACGGACAATGTTATAGATGGGTTAATTGCTCTTGGTATAGATACTGTAAAGGGTGCCCGTGGAATATCTCAAATACGTAGAGATAACATTGAAACAGCTTTAGCAGATACTATTGTTAAGAGTTCTATACCTAAAGGTACTATATTTCATATTGATTATCTTGACGATCAGTTTTGTTTTGATGTGCAAAGACCTGTCAGAAAGACAAGAGCAGTAGATAAGGAATAGTATATGTTAGGTGGCATTAAGGGCTTGGGCAGGCTGGCAAAAGGGCGAGCTAGTATGGGGTTACGTGGCGCTGCGTCCGGATCAATGGGTCAGATGGTTAAATCTGGCACAACTGGTGCACAGAGAGGTTTGACCGATCTCGGCAATGCTGGGAAAAGGTATATGTTTGATGCCGTCGATGAAGTGCCTGATGCAGCTATCTTAAATCCGGTAAGATCAATGGGCGGTACTGCCATGCCAGGGAGAGTTACTGCGTCAAGAGCTGACTACGGTGGAGTAATGGAAGCTCGCAGACAAGCAAAACTGGCATCTACTGACCCTGGATTATCAACCAGGGGTAGGGTTAGAACTACGGCAGCAACACGCGGTGCCGGTCTGGAAACTAGAGGAGCCAGGCCTATGCCGGGGTCAAGAGTTATGGGTCCGTCTACTGGCGGTTTGGAAACCAGGGGTGTTAGACCTATGCCAGGAACAAGGGCTGGTGGTAGACCTATCCCTGCTGGAGGTCTTGAGAATCGTGGAACTAGACCTATGCCAGGAACAAGACTTAGGCGTGATAATGTTAGGCAAAATGTTGCTAACAGCCAGCAGGTTAGGGTTGCTAGACAACAAGCGGCTGCCAGAAATACCAGAAGGCAAAAAGAGAGAATTATAGGTAACCTGGAGGAATCCAAGGCTGGTAATAGAGGTGGATTCAGACGCTCTGGAGTAGGAATGCCTGGTCCAACTTCATCTAGACCACAAATTCCAACTTCACCTACAGGGCAGACTTCTTCGGCCAGCGGAGCTGCTGGAGCAGCACGTCAGCAATCAAAAAAGGCAAACAGCATGTTTAGAGATAGGCAGGTTGCCGGAATGAACTTGACAAGAAGAACGCAAATGGGAATACTGGCCGGCGGTGCAGCAGCCTATACTGTTTCCAATAGAAGGCAAAGTGGCACTTCGTCGGGAGCCCAGTCAACCACAAGGTATTAGGATAAGTATGAGTAAGTGGAGAAATTATATAGATGAAAATGGAAATTTTCAACTAGCGAATTACATGTATAGAACTATAAATGATTTAATGAAAAACTCTTTAGACATGGGGACATTACTTAGTGATGACCCACAAAAGCTAAGGGCATATAAAGAACAGACTAAAAAATTATTTAAATCTAAATGGTATGAAATGGCGGAGAGCCTAGAGGCCATGGACATTATAGAAAAATGTCATTGTTATGTTGATCAAAAAGAGATATACTGTGACGTATGTAAGGGAGCTAGATATATAGTTTCAGAATATCTTACCGCTGATATGATCAGAGAAATATCTGTTGTTACAAATAGTCAAGATCAAGAGGTGGCAAAAAAGCTGCAAGCCGCTCTAGTTCAGGTTTTAAATGAAGTGTCCTCGTTGCAGGTCTAAGAGAGAAGTCGTATCTGAATATTATGACTTTAATAAAGAATGCATGATTAGAGACGAGTACTGCAGTAATTGTAAAAGTGTAGAAATATTTAAGTTTTATTCTGATAGCAGTACCAAAAGTGATTGGATTGATTTAAATGGGTGATATAGAAAAAGTTGAAAAAGATTCGTTTTTAGAAAAGTTTGAGTCTCTTAGACCAGATTTATTTTTTCCTGAACACTGGACGGATGAAGATAGGGAAAAAGCAGCAGAGTTAGTTAGGCCACAAAGAACACGAAACTCAATGTTTTCATCTATACCAATGAACTGTGAAGCAGATAAATGCATATTTGCAGATACTTGTCCACTTATGAAAGAGCGTCTTGCGCCAAAAGGTAAACCGTGTCCACTAGAGATGGCTATTGTCGCACAGTTCACAACTGAGTACATGGAGCAATTAGATGTTCATGTTGAAAACCTTGTTGAGGTTTCTATGGTAAGAGATTTGGTTGACCAAGAGGTTCAGTATATGCGTAAAACAAAACTTCTTGCTAAAGAGCATTTTATTCAAGAAAATGTTATTGGTGTGGATCAAGATGGTCAGCCAATATTAAAGAAAGAACTACACCTTGCAGTAGACCTAGAAGACAGATTACATAAAAGAAGAAAAGACCTTAGAAATCAACTTGTAGCTACTAGAGAGGCAAAAGCAAAAATGGGTCAGTCTCAAATAGATAGTGCTCAAGCTATATCTGAAATTATAGGTAAAGTTCAAGAGATAGAAACGCAAAGAGAAAAATTATTAAGACAAAAGCTTGGTATACATGATGTAGATGAATATATCGATGTAGATCCACTAAAAGAAATTGAGTAGAAATGGCAACACCGAAGGAATCTTTTTTTGGACTACTAAAAGGCTCTTTAAATCTTAGGCCTAGAAATGTCTCTGGAACTAATGTTGGTATAAATAACTTCTTTCAACAAAGCGCTGTAACTTCTGCAGATCTAAGTAGTTTTTATGGATCTGAAGATAATTTTATGTCAGCTTTAAGAAATTTTGAAAAAGAATTTTATGCAACAGTATCTGACTCTAGTAATCTAAAGATCGGTGCTAATGTAGATATAGAAGCCATGAGGGCTTCCGGTACAATGGATCTTTCTGTTTTAAATTTTGAGTCCAGGGAACTTCTAAAAGGTAAATTGAAGAATAGGGTCCTTAATGTGGGAGGGTTAATTGAGCAGTTTGGTCTCCCCGGTGCTGAGCTCCCCAATGCAAACCTATATTCTTCTAGTTTTAGATTTAGAACTTTAAACCAGGGCAATAATATGAGTCCAACTGTAGCATTCTTGAATGGTCTTAATATTAGGGTTAAAACAAGTGGCAGACAAGTTGGCTTAGACGCCGTGGATCCCGGTGATAAGATAATGGGAACTAGGAGGCTTGAGGAGCTTTCAAATAGATCAGTGTTTACTGAAATGTTTTCTGGTTCAAAAAAAGTTATTACATTTGACACTGAAACAACAGGTGTGTATAGAGGTTCTCAAATTAGATCTATGGCTATGGCTGAATCGGTATATGAAAATGGTACATTAAGAAGTGTGTCATCTCTAGCTCCTTTTAATTTTGCTTACGATGCGCCACATTTAGGTGGATTAAGTGTTTCCACCTTAAATGGTGGAGCAGAAAAGATGGGTAATTTTCTAGCTAGAATTGAAGGTGCTCAGAATATAGCTGAAAACCCTGAGCAGTTTTTAGACAATGCAAATACATTTATAAAAAGATTGTTAGAAGCTGATGTAGTGGCGGGTCACAATGTTGGTTTCGACGTGGGCATGATGGATTCAACGATTAATCAGATAACAGGGTATGATAGTCACGAGATTTATCAAACGCTAGGAGATTTTAATAAAAGAATAAATCAAGGTGGGTACCTTATTGATACAGCTGATGTGGCAAGAAATTATCTAATAAACCAGGTTGAGGCAGCAACGGGTAATATTTCGGATCTAGATCAACAAGCTCAAAGCTTTATTAGGGGCTTGTATTCACCTGAATCTTTAGCGAAAGTAACCACAGGTGGATCAGCTACTTACGCTGATGTTGGGAACATAGTTGCTAACACAAATTTAATTGAGTTGATTGAGGGAACCGGGAATGGAGTCATAGATACATTAAGGCAGGGTTCACACATCGCAGAAACTGACGTTATTTTACAGTCTTATGTAGCTAACTTTATTCAAACTGGCGAACTAAAAATAAGAAGCATAAATCCAGGAGTCACAACTACAGCAGTTGGAGATGAAATCAGGGGCATAGTAGCTAGATCATCTGCTATAACTCCCACTACAAATATAGCTGATGTTAGTCATCTTTCTGCAGCTTCTTCAAGATACCTTAAAACTGACCAAGGATTAAGGGGTGCAGTCGCTATGGTTAATGTGGGAGACGATCTTGGAATAAGTACCTCGATTCAACCAGGTGGACATCTTAGATATATGGATGGAGGATATAAGTATGTTTCTGGCCAAGGGGCTGGTGAAGCAATAGACGTAAACTCAACAGTGGCAAGACAGTTCTTAACTGATGTAATAGAAAATAGACCCAATCAATTAATGAGTACAGGGATTAGCTATAGTGCCAACTCCGCAGTAATAGAGCGATTAGGGTTTAGTGGTATACCAGTAACTCCAGCAGCAGCAATCGAAGAGTCAGCAGTTTTGGATGCGTTTGGTTCTATGTACGAGAATTTTGGTTCGAATAAAGACCGTCAAGGATTCAAAAGCTTTATGTCCGGTCAAGGAACAATTACTCCTTTTGAGGCTGGACTTAATGGATATAATCAATCCACCGCAAATGCAGTGACGAGTCTTTTTGCTGCCGCCGGCGACCCAATGGCTGGCTTTGGAGGTTATCAGGGTAGAGCGTTTGCGTCTGTATTCGCTGCAGCAACAGCTAGAGTTGGAATGAGAGAAGGTGCAAAAACTGGTGTGGCAATGACAGCTCATGCTGATTTAATGACTGAAGGCGGTTTAGCATATTTTGAGACTAGTAGAAGAGCATCAGGTATAGGTAATATCGGCAGTCCTTCTAAGATGCAGTTACCAATGGCTGTTGTTAGGTCAGCTGCAGAAACTGCTGGTGTTGCTGATGGTGGCATAGGTGGATTAACAGTTTCTTTTATGGATCAAGCAGACGACAGTGTCACAGCCAACCTTGTGTATAATCCAGTAAAAGAAATGAACGCTGCGCAAAAGCAAACGTTTTACGACACCGTGGGTAAGATAATGTCCGATAGTTCAGAGCTAGCTAGAACAATGGGGACAGAGGTCGCAGCGTTAGACTCCGAAGTTTTACCTATGGTCAATCATTTCAGATACTCAGATACTGCCGTAGCTGATATGGCAGAGCTGGCTGATCAAAATGGAATTATAGTCGGTAGTGCTGATGTAGATAGATCAGTAGTAAATCAGTTGTCAAGCATGGGCTATGAAACAAGCAATGATGTAACACTAAGGAATATGGTTGGTAGATCAGTTGATATTACTGATGAATTTGATTCTCGTGTGGTTACGGTAGCAATGGGTGGGGATGAAACAGCTTTAGCCATAACTGGTGAAGCAGGAAGGTTTGCTAACGCAGCAAGAGAAAAAGTTGCTGCAACAGAAAGAGCTGCTGCTATAGTATCGGAAAACGAATCTGCTGTCAGAAGAAAAGTTGGCAGGGCTTTGACGGGTCAAGGTGATAATCGCTTATTGAATATATACGACACCATTAGACCTAAAGCAGGTTTGATTGGAATTGGTTTAGCTGCAGCTGCAACTGGTTACTATTTAGGTCAGAGAAGAAAAGAAGTTTCTTTATACAATGAAACTTTAGCAGAGCAACCATATGAAAAAGGGAGAAATACTTACTACCAGAACCAAAATGCTGGACAGTTTGTAGACACATCCTCAAAAAGGTATGATCCGTTATCTTCTGCTGGTACGGTAGGTAATCTAGACAGATCGAAAATAGGTCACACTACAATGGGGAATCGAAAGTATGACCATCTATTTAGTGGAGTTTAAATAAATGTTAGGAATAGGTAAAGTAGCAGCAATAGGATTGGGTGCAGCAGCAATTGGCGCAGCTAGCGAGATAAGCAATGCAGCAGTTGACGCGAGTATGGATGTTGCTTTTGGTGCACCAGATGCAGATAAATATTTTGTAGGAAAAGAGCTTAGTGCAAGGTATATGCTTGGAAGGGCTATGGGAAATGCGGGTGGTTTTTTTAATACTGTAGGTGGAACAGCTATGCAAGCTACCGACCCGCTTGCTGCTATGGATTACTCCGGGGGTGCGGGTGTTCCTGGGGCAACAGCATCTGTAGCTGGTGGCGTAGCTGGTGCAGCAGCCGGTGCATATGGTGCAAGTAAGATTGGTGGCGGTTTAAAAGGTAAGATACTCGGTGCTGCTATAGGTGGTTTAGCTGGTGGATCAATGCCACTAGTTAACGCAGGAGCTACTATGTCAGCAAATAGTTCATTTTTTAATGAAACAGCTTATGGAAGATCGGCATCTCAAGGAAACGCTATGGGGCTCAGCGCAGTTGGAGACATAGTTTTGGGAATGCATAATTCAAGGAACGGATACTGATATGCCAATAGATCCCATGACAGGTCAGTATATGCCGTATACTGCCGGAACTCAACAGCAGCCTGGACTGGGAATGAGGATGCTTGAGAATGCTCCCGGTATTACCGCCTCTGTTGGCTTCAGCTCTATGCGAGGCTCTAATACTATGATGTATGGTGGGGGACCTCGCGCTAAAAGAGCTAGCGACTTTATAGGAAGTTCTTCCAGGAGAAGAGCTGCAATGGCATCTGGGAAAACCCCATTTTTAAAGAGAGCTTTTGCAAATAATAATCCACTTAATCCTAGAAACCTATTTAGGTATTCCGATACAAGTATTTTTGCAGCTCAAGGAGCTGGAATGTATACGCCATTTGCAGCTTCAGGATTTTTGGGTGAAAGAAAGTTTGTTAAAAATGCGTTAGGTATGTCTGATGAAACTGGTTCTGTTTTAGGGCCAGGTTTATTGTCTGCAATTAGTGCGGGTAGAAAAGCGGATAGGTTAGAAAGAAAATATCAAAGATTAAATAACGGAAATAAGCTTAACCAGAAAAGAGCTGGGTTAGTTGGCCGTAAGTTGGGTAAAGTTGATAGGACGTCTATGGCTATAGCCAATATGAACAGGGCCCCCACACCTGCAAGACCTATTCCTTCAGCGTTGGGAAGAGTTAGCATGGGCAGTAGAACGCCTCTGTCAAATGGTACAATCCTTGGCTCTCTACCCCACATGCCAAATCCATACGCCGGTACAGCTGCGGGGCCAGCAATGTTCCCAGCAAGAGCTGCCACCCCAGGTATAGCTCCCGGTTCATCTGTTGGTGCAAGAGGTAATTATATGGCGTCAAATTTGGCCGGTGTAGGAACTCAAAAAGCTGCAGGCTTTGTAAGGGGTGCAATGGGATTTGCTGAAGCAGGGGGGTTTGCTTCTGCATCAGCAAGAGAAGGAGCTGGGAAAGCTGTAAGCTTATTTGATGAAGCATTAAAAGCTAAAGGCTTTGCTGGACCAGCAATGAGCTCACAAAAAGTTTTGGAACAGGGTATATTTAAATCAGGTGCAGGAAGGGCACTATTGACTAAACAGGGTGCACAAGTCGGAGCCGCTAGAGCACTTGGTTTAGCCCTACCTGGTCTTCAGGTTGTAGCAGCAGCATCATTTATGTATGACGTTGGTAGAATGGCTGGTACTGCAGTTAAAGGGTCAATAGACTTAGCCAAAGACTCAATTAAGAGCATGCAAGGCTCGATATATAAGCCAATGTTTGGAATGGGATATAATGATACAGAGGCTGCAGCCACTTCTAGAGCTAGAGGAGTTATGGCAATACAGAACTCTAGATTAAATGCAAGGAGTGTGCTAGGATATGAGGCTGGGACTATGGCAGCACATTTTGGATAAATATGAGTGTATTTGATAAGACTAAAGAATTTAGAAAAAGTCTAGAAAATCTTTCTAGGGAAGATCTTTTAGAGATCATTCGTGCCCAAGATCCAGAATTGATAAAGCAGATAAATAGAATTGAATGGGTTTTTGAAAATAAATTATCGCACTTAGCTTGGAATGATGGTTCACCTATAATGAATAGAATGGTGACTAATAGAGAATTGGCTTTATTGGTAGATGAACCATTTCAGGTTGATAAACAGCTTTTAGACGCAGGCATAAGCACAGAAAGTCAAAGGCAGTTACATATAGCTAAAGATAGTGTAACTTGGGCTAGAAACTTCTTGGGCGTAAGTCCTAGAGTTTATCAAATTCTGATTTTAAGAGATCCTTCTTTAAGAAAAGTTCTTAGAGCTGGTCGTCGTTTAGGTAAGACCTTTAGTATGGCTATTCAGCTACTACATTATTCCTATACAAGGAAAGACGGTAGGTCACTAGTTGTTGCTCCCATGAAAACTCATGTAGAACTGATTTATCAAGAGATTCTGCGTATAGCGCAAAAGAATGATGTTGTTATGAATTCTATTTCTAGAAAAGTAACTAGTCCTCAATTTATGATTCAATTTTCAAATGGATCGACAATTAGATTCTTTACATCAGGTATGAGATCTGGCGGAAAATCCGATGTCGCTCGTGGTCAAGAAGCTCACTTAATTATTTTGGACGAGATGGACTACATGCACTCTGGGGATCTTGACGCCCTGTATGCCATGCTACAGAAAACAGCAGAAGATCAACCAGACAAAGTCCTGATGGGTGCATCTACTCCTACCGGAAGAAGAGAGAGGTTTTGGGAATGGTGTAGATCGGAAAGGTTCCAAGAGTTTTGGTTCCCTTCATATTGCAACCCATTTTTCAGTAGAGAGCAAGAAGAGGAGTTTAGAGAGCAGTACTCTTCATCTGGATATAGGCATGAGATTGAGGCGGATTGGGGAGAAGATTCAGAAGGCGTATATCCACGAAAGTTTGTAGACATAGCTTTCAAGGACCCTTCCTGGGATTATGTTGATGAGGTAACCTCCGCAAGGTCTTTCCATATAATTGGTGTTGACTGGGACAAGTATGGTGCGGGTACTAATATAGTTGTGCTTGAAGTTTGCGCAGAAAACTATGAAGATGAACGCATGAGGGGTAAGGTTAAACTATGTCACCGAGAAGAAATTAATAAATCAGAATATACATTAACTACAGCTGTAGATAGAATTATAGAATTAAATCATAGGTTTGCACCTAGACATATATATGTTGACCGTGGATTTGGGGAAGTGCAAGTAGAGCTTTTGCGTAAGCATGGCGTTGAAAATCCTAATACAAAATTAAAGGAAAGAGTTAAAGGTATTGGATTTGGTGAAAGTGTAGAGGTTAGAGATCCATACACTAAGCTTATGATTAAAAAAGAAATGAAGCCATATATGGTTGATAACCTTCGTCAATACCTAGAGAAGGAAATGATATGTATACCTGATTCCGATGAGGAACTTTACATGCAGCTTATTTCTTATGTGGTGGTCAGGACTACAGCAACGGGTAGGCCGGTTTTTGAAGCTGGCGGTTCTGCTATGGATCACGCTCACGATGCACTAATGCTGGCACTTCTGGCGATTACTGATAATTATGGTGACCTAAACAACATGAAGGTAGCTACCTATTCAGATACTTTCTCAAATCAATTCTATATGCCTCTAGCTAAAAATAGTGACGATGATGAGGAAGATAGGGTTACTAAAGAAGTATTAACAGGAAGAGTTTCTTCTATGGGTTCAAGGTCTGGATTTAGAAAAAGGGCAAATAATACTTTTAAGAGATCAACATTTTAAGGTTATGTGATGGCTAATACATTGGGTGGATACAGTAGCGAAATATTTGGTGACTATAAATTTTCTGATACCTTTTCGGAAAATTTGTCTGTTGGCGAAAAAAAGAAAAAGCGTAATCGTGGACCCCTGCTTGAAGAAACTTCATATTTTAGGGAACCATACTCAGTAGACTATAATGAGGTTGTTAAGCACGTTGCCATAGCTGAAAGAGCAATATCTAACGCCAAAAGCAAAATAGAAAATAATTTATTAAGAAAAATAAATGTCGACCCCTATTTAACACCTGAGCTTGAGGAAGCACATTTTAGGATATGGGATGAGTTAAAAAGGGTTTACGCATCTAACTCAAATGATTCATTGGTTAACCTCATTGTACCAAATCATATATCATTTGATGAATTTCTTTTCTGTGAAAAAATTAAGTCTAGAGCAGGAAATACTCTTGTGCAGGAGTTCTTGCTAGCAATTTCTCACACGACTTTTTCCTACTTGTTTGACTATAG
>Ga0222715_10001565_pt1 | contig 21756 bp, 11 predicted proteins | sample C33_9DmetaG_FD_165056 | JGI IMG/M metagenome (GOLD analysis project Ga0222715, IMG submission 165056) | Estuarine water microbial communities from San Francisco Bay, California, United States - C33_9D | ecosystem: Environmental > Aquatic > Marine > Unclassified | place: USA: California... | reverse complement strand
TCTGTCGTAAAATGCGTATGCATAAATGTTAGTACCATATTGAGTTCCGTACAGTTCAATAGAAGTTGTATCAACTCTTACTTTCCAACTACCACCAGAATCTAATAAACCAAAACCAGCATTATCTGAGTAAAGATATCCTTTTCTAGTATTACCACCATTGTAGAAAACAATAGCCCCATAGTTTGCATCCCCATATTTAAAATTAAGGTAGCTATCGTTCCCTTCATCATAAAGACGAACGTTATCATTAAAGTGTAATTGAGTGACATAATCAATTGACGCATTACCCATATGGATACTCTTACCATTGTAAGGTCTTACATATGAACTATCCGTCATGTACCAACCACCACCATAAGTGGAGTTAAACCAACCTGTCGCACCACTTGATCTAAACCAATCACTCGCATTAAATGATGTTGCGGTTACATAATCGGTTGATGGGTTAACGTAGACACCTGCGGTTCCATAAACAGAGTTACCTGAACCCCATAACATTTGATATGTTGAGTTAGTATTATCGTTGTAGTTGATTGTAACTGTTGATGCCAATGTTGCGGTTGCGGCGTTACCTGTGGTACTTTGGTTGAACGTCGGTACCGATGCTGTTACTGTTGTACCATCCCCGGCAGCAATGGTTAACGTTGATGCACTTAACGTCGTACCTGTAACTCTCTTGCTGTATGCGGTGTTCCAATTAGATGAGTCTCCACCCGTAGCATAAAACGTAGGTGCTGTTACCCCTGACGTATTAATTGTTACAGCACCACCTTGTCCAAGGACAACACTACCACCGCGATAATTAATATATAAATAAGTAGAGGCATTGCCATTGTCATATGCGTTAAATTCATTGCCGTTATCATACCTTACATAGTACCCATTCCCTGAACTGTTATTAAGTTGTGAGTGAGTGTGGCTACTTGAAGCGTACCCTGCTGAAGCGTGATTGCCCCATCCGTATGCGGTGTTCCAATTGCTTGAATTATCAGTTACAACTGAGTAAGTTCCCGCACCTGTACGTTTCATCAAACCGTTTGAAGTAAAATCACCATCTAAAATGGCGGTACCTAAGGACGTAAGATATCCTGCCGATGCGTGGTTACCCCATCCGTATGCGGTGTTCCAATTGGATATGTTTGTGGATGTGAAATCTCCTGATGTCCATACATCAACATAAGATGAGTATGCCGTTGATGATCCCCACGACTGTTGCCATATTCTCATTCCAATACCCGACTTCTTAAACATTACCAAGTTATCAGAACCCCCTGAAGAGTCTGTGTAACTTCTCATGTGTAAGAAATCTGCATATGGTGTACCGTTGTTATTATCCCATGAAACAAAACCAAACTTAAGTTGACCTGCAGCTAATTCTGAAGGAGATATTGTTCTATTATCCTCTCTAAGAAGTGTCCCCGCATAACCTGATATATTTGTAACAGAAGTTAAATACCCCTGTGTAGAGTGATCCCCCCATCCGTATGCGGTGTTCCAATTACCTGATGAAGAAATTTTAGAGTCACCAATAGCATTACCAACCCAGTTACCCGAACCATCAATTACTTGTGTTGAATTACCTCCAGCGGAGATATTCATCGCACCTGTAAAATAACCACCTATAGAACTAGTACTTCCTTGTGCGTGTAGAATCTTTGCAGCCAAATATCCATTACCCGTACTTCCGTCTGCACCAAACCAGTGTCCACCACCAACGCTAGTACCGTTTACAGTTGGGTTACTATCGTCATATGAAATAGCAATACCGTCACCATCGGGATTATACTTAAGATATTCAGAGTGGGTGTGTGAGGCGGCCGCATATAATCCTGCGTGGTTACCCCAACTGTATGCGGTGTTCCAGTTACCAGAGTTACCTCCGGAAGCCGTCACAGTACCTAATGTTGTTATATTTCCTTCATCTAAAGATATACTAACTCTGTCTGTACCCGCCCCAACAAATACAATATCGTTTGGAGTACCTGACCACTGAATTCCCCAAGCATCTGTGGCAGTGGTGTTACTAGGATAATATCTTTCTGATATACCCCAAATATCATGTCTTCCACTTGTATCGTCTAAATCATTTCTTGAAATAAAACCATTAGGAAGAACTGGTTTTGTTGTGGCCGCAGAAGGAAAAATTACTTGACCTGAGAGAGTACCTCCCGATAAGTCCAAATATTTTCCGTCAATATCAACTGTCCATGTACCACCGTCGTTTCTTGTACCGGTAATAATACCGTTACCTGTATTAAACGATGCGCTTGTTGTGTACCAGTTAACGTCAGTATCGATTGCGAATCCACTAACTGAAACTGTTGTACCATTTGATTTTGTTAATGTAAGTGTTTGGTTACTTGAGTTGTACGTACCACCCGTAACAGTAACGTCTGTAAGTGTTGACGCAATATTTACGGTATATGTTCCACCATCGTTTCTTGTGAAAGTAATAATACCCGTACCACTATTAAATGTGGAACCTGTGGTATAATAATCATGTGTTACATATCCGGGACCATTTGTTAATTGGTTAAGGTTTGTTGGTATTTCACTCACCAACGCCAGGTTACTACCATTGTGTTGAGGTCTTGATAACCTGAAATTCGCAGTACCTGAACTATTAACCTCAAGCCATGAACTCATTGTACCTACTCCTGAACCACCTGTTCTTCCAAAATATAATAATCCATTACTCGGAGCCAGAACAATTCCCGCATATGTGTTATTATCGGCCTTTAATCCAATACCATTATTAGTTATTGACCAACCTGAAGTATTATCGGCAATACCACCAATCCATGTTCCTAAATTCCCACTAGCAGCAAGATTTATAGGTGAAGCGGTGGTTACACCAATATGTGTGGTTGTTGTATTTCCTCTTGAGGTGACTGTTGATAACGTATCGGTCTCCGTATATGAAGTAAGGAATCTACCATCGATGTCAACAGTCCATGTACCACCGTCATTTCTTGTTCCTGTGATGATACCATTACCTGTGTTAAACGTGGCACCCGTAGTGTAATAATTTGTATCTGTGTTAACTACTGTTTCGGTCCCCGTAGCAATACCTGTTACGTGACCATTAGCATCCAAGATGATATCTTGGATATAGGTCCTACCAGAGTTGTTAGATGATGAGGCGGCACTGATCGTTGGGTGAGTGGTTAGATAGTTCTGTCCATTCACCCAGTTTTGGGTTGCCGCAATTTGTCCCCCTATAGTGGTTCCTACTTTAAGTTGTGCCATGTTCTAATAAATATATTTGATCCGTAATCTCGGCTATGATTTCTGAGTAGTTATTTTCAATTACCACCCTTTCTTCTTGGGTCTCGGCATTACCTATCTCAATGGTAATGAAACCTAGTTGATTTCTCAAGTCTTCCAAAGTCATTTCAGATATGTTCATACCCTTAAATCTATTACTCCTTTACGTTTATAAACATTGTCATTTGCATTGGCCCCATCCTCTTTAATGAGTGTTTGTCCTCTACCGACTGCGGCGTAGGGATGCCTAACACCACCACCCGTATATACTGAGTATAGTCCACCATCATTCACCAACATTACTGAACCCATAGACCTCATTTGATTATCTAATGTGGTATTCGGGTTGATGGCATCGTATGATGTTAGTACCCATAAATTATCATCGGGTATGCCTGCTAATGCGTTTGCTAAGTTTGTTCTGTCAGCATCGACACCATAAGTATCATATGTCGTGTCACTTAAAACAGATGAAGTGTTTTCATCTATAATAGTTAATCTTAAACCTCTACCAGCACTACTATAAATAAGTGTGTCATTTATATACAATTCTCTATTCCCCTCAACCGCAAAAACGTCGGTACCATTTCCACTGTCTATGGTTACCGCGGCAGTACCTGTTGCCTTGATGTATGTTGTTTCTTCGATAAGATTGTCCGCCTCCCACCCACTTGGGCCATATTTCCAACGAGTGTTTGTTGTTATATCTGTAAGTTGGATATTATCTATAAATAGGTGTGTACCTCTTGTACCTTGAGTTTCATACCCAAACCCAATTTTCAAATTATTGTATATACTAAAGTATCCTGCGGTCATTGGTGCCCTATAATCCCAAATAGATGGGTATTCTAAATCGGGTGAAACCCCTAAGGTTGGGTTAGCGTTATTGGGATGATGTCTATAAACATAACCATCATACGTTACCGCATACCACCCCGTACCATATTGTGTGTTAGGGTCCCACGCGGGTCTGTTGGATCCGGGGACCCAATCCAATAAACTGTCCTGTATTTCAAATTCTTTTGAGTAATGAGCCCAATCCCACGAATTATAAGACCCCGGAGAGGTTGACCATGCCGTTGGTAAACCGATCCCCAAATCACCCCAACCAACCGTATAATTTTGGTAGACTTGAATTGAATTGCCATTTGTATAACCCCTATAATCAAAAGAAAACCTATACTTGTGTCCCCTAATCGCGCATGCTGATTCGGGTGGGTAAAGAGAGAGTCCTCCCCAAGTGGAGGTTGAACTTATATTTGGGTATCTAAAAATGTGAACAGCATAGAGATTATTCTTTCCGGCATATTTTCTTGCGGTGGTGTAAATGTTAGTTTGTTTATAAATTCCCCATCCACCAGACCCACCTGTTTTCTCTGTACCAAATGTTTGGTTATTAGGGTCTGTCCACCATCTTTCCCCCTCAGCATTTATACTAAATGTTAAGGATTCTAACGCATCATAAGTTTCGGAAATATTAACAGTTTTAAAATTACCTGTGGATTGTTCAAATAAACCACCTACATTGGGATTTAGGGTAGCCCCTTCGATGAATACACCGTTTTCAACAACCCAAGCACTTTCACTAATATCCCATTTTACTTTTCCCATTAATAACTAAATTCTAAATCTCCGTTAGCGTTTTGTTGAATCGTATATGATCCAATTACGATGGCATTACTACCCATATTTAAATTACCTGACATTGTGTCTCCAGAAGAGTTGACAAAACGTGTGTCTGATTCACTCTCAGTATAGTAACGATCATCGTGAGTGTGTGAAGACTCAGCATATTTTCCGTCAATATCAACTGTCCAAGTACCACCATCATTTCTTGTTCCTGTGATGATACCATTAGAAGTATTAAACGTAGCCCCTGTGGTATAGTAATTAGTATTAGTTAAAGTTTCCGTTGCAGTTGTTATACCTGTAATGTGTCCGTAAGAATCTAATAAGATATCTTGGATGTAAGTTCTTCCACTATTGTTGGAGGAAGATGCCGCACTTACCGATGGGTGGGCGGTTAGGTAACCTCTTGATGAAACCCATGATTGAGATGCTAATCTTTGCCATCCTTGCCAACCCACACCGTTTGGAGCACTTGGGTTATCTGATTTGTGTCTGAACCATAGTGCGTCATCCGTATCACCATAGTGGTAACTAAATTGTAAACCATGGGACGCATCCATTCCCAAGTTAACAACACCATTATATGCTGATGGGTAATTACCCGCCGTACCACCATTTAAACTAGACCAAAATCTCGTTTGTGAATATGTGTTAGGGTCTTGACCCGTATTAAAATTATTTAAGTCGTAAACGTTGTGACTGTGACCTGATTCCGCATACTTACCATCAATATCGAGAGTAAGGCTATTTAATCCTTCTCTTCCGAAAGTAATAACTCCAGTACTACTATTCCATGAAACCGCGTTTAAATAGTTGTTGGTATCGGTATTAACAACAGTCTCGGTTGCCGTTGTTATACCTGTAATGTGTCCATTAGAATCGAGTAAAATGTCTTGGATGTAGGTTCTACCTGAATTATCTGAAGAGGATGCCGCCGCAATTGTTGGGTGTTGTGTCAGATATCCGTAAGCCGCGTGGTTACCCCAACCATAGGCACTATTCCATTGTGATGAGTTACCTCCTGACGCATTAATTTGACCACTCGATGCCAAGTCTCCGTTTATACGGGCCGCACCAAATACTTCAAAAGCATATCCGTTACCAGAGTAAGTACCGAATCTTGCCACAGCTGTAAACACATTTGCAGTTCCTGCGGAATTATCTATATAAAGAGGTATTCCTCCACCATGATCATATTTTCTAAGACGAGTAGTATATCTACCATCTGTATATCCGGCTTGGTGTAAATGTAAACCTACAGTGTCAGCACTAGATGTATTATTACTATTACCTGTATTAAATCTATTATAAGAACTTGAGAAGTATAAGTTACCTGAAGCAGTGTCGTTGGAGTCGCTACGTAAGTACCTACCATCTGTTTGTGTTGTGATGTCAAATGACGTTAGATAACCTCTCGTGGAGTGATCACCCCATCCATATGCCGTATCCCAATTGCTAATATTTGTTGATGAGAAATTACTTGAGTTCCAAATTACCGAGTTTTCACCAACATAAGTGTTTTGTTTTGTTACGTTTGTATAAGTGATGTCCTGTACGTCTGGATTATCATAAAATACTGTGATGGCAGCCCCCGCAGTTGGATCTGTGTTTTGGTATGAATGTCCAAATGTATCGGCGGTTATTTTTAAAATTTTGTAGTAAGAAACATCTACATAAACATCCGTATAATATACTTTTTGACCTGAGTGAATCCACCCCGTGTCTGTATGGGCACCTAAAGACATGTTGTACCTGCTGGTATCGGAGTTTAACCCCCTAAAATCTGTTACTTGAAGGTTTAATGTTTGATTCTCGGTTCCATTATAGTATCCGAACAAATTATATCTTACGTACCCCGAATTGTAAGTTTCCTCTAATAATTCAAATTCAATGTTTTGCCACGTATCGTCCCAATGTTTTGGACAATAGTATACTCTAGCAATTCTATATCTTTTTGCTTGAGTACCTGATGCCGATATATCGGTCCATTTTTTCCTATCTGTGGCATCTTGGTACCTACTATCAGAGTCAGATTTAGTATAATATCTGTCGTCGTGGGTGTGTACCGATTCAGCGTATTTTCCGTCAATATCTACGGTAAATGTATCTCCGTCGTTTCTTGTGAAAGTGATAACACCATTTGATGTATTAAAAGTTGCTCCGGTGGTGTACTCATCTGTATTAACGACCGTTTCAGTCCCCGTTGTTATTCCCGTAATATGACCAAACGAATCCAGAAGAATATCTTGTATATAAGTTCTACCCGAATTGTTAGATGAACTTGCCGCGGAAACTGATGGGTGGGCTGTTAGGTATCCTCTCGTAGAGTGATCACCCCATCCGTATGCGGTATTCCATTGTGATGAGTTACCACCACTTACCGTTATTGATCCAACCAGCGTTACATTACCTGATGTGTCTAATATAAAATCTAACCCAGGAGATGATCCCGCACCCATAAAAATGGAGTCGTTATGGTTAATCGATATATATGAGTTATTTGGGGTGTATGAACCGTTTGAGGTACCGATTATAACATCAATACCACCATCACCTAAGAATGTTCTTGCCCCCGAACCAAATGAGTCCGATACACTATCAATCTGTATTCTAAACAACCCGTTTGAACCAGCACTATCACCGTATATAATAACGGGTTGTGTTGATGAAGTACTCATACTCAAAGTGTTATTGAGTGTAAGTGCTCCGTTGAGGGTTAATGCCGTCGATGTGGATGATCCTCTCGAAGTTACTGTTGCCAAAGTATCGGTCTCACTGTAAGATGTCAAATACCTACCATCGATATCTACCGTCCATGTTCCACCGTCGTTTCTTGTTCCGGTAATAATACCGTTTGATGTGTTGAAGGTTGCCCCTGTTGTATACCAGTTGACATCGGTATCAACCGCAAATCCACTTACATCTACCGTAGATCCGTCGGACTTTGTTAAACGTAATGTCTGAGTCCCACTGTTATATGTACCTCCCGTAACAGTGACATCAGATAATGTCTCCAACATCTGAATACTGTATGTACCACCGTTGTTTCTTGTGAAGGTTAATGTTGCGGTGGTACCATTCCATGTAGCACCTGTGGTGTATTGATCGGTATTAACGACGGTTTCGGTTGCGGTAGTAATTCCCGTAATGTGACCAAATGAATCTAATAAGATATCTTGGATGTAGGTTCTACCTGAGTTGTTAGATGAACCTGCGGCACTCACAGATGGGTGAGCAGTTAGATAACCTCTTGTAGAGTGATCACCCCATCCATACGATGTATTCCATTGTGATGAGTCACCTCCTGCGGCATAAACTATATTTGAGAAGGTGGCATTTTTATTTCTATCAAGTCTTAAAACTAAGTTAGGTGAGTTAGCACCAGCCGAATCTGTATAGAATTCTAAGTATCCATCCGCAGTATTTCCTGTGGTGTCCGTACCACCCTTAATGGCGGCCCTTAAAGTTTTAATGTAATTACCACCATCATAGTAGTTGTCCGTAAATGTTAAAATCGAACCTTTCTGATCAGTATCTGATTGCCAATCATTGTAAAGATCCAAATGGGCATTAGCCGAACTCATTGCGGTTTGACTAACATGGTTAGATGTTTTTGTAATTGTACCACCACCAAGTGATAAGTACCTACCATCAATATCTACCGTCCATGTTCCCCCGTCATTTCTTGTACCTGTGATAACACCACTGGAGGTATTAAAAGAGGTTCCCGTTGTGTAGTAATTTGTGTCAGTGTTGACAACGGTTTCTGTGGCCGTTGATAAACCTGTTATATGACCATACTGATCAAGTATAATGTCTTGTATGTATGTTCTACCACTATTATTGGAAGATCCCGCCGCCGATACAGATGGGTGAGAGGTTAGGTATGAACCGGTTACACTCTCTAAAGATGTTAATCTACTATTTTGACTACTATTTGTTGTATTATTCGAACCTGTATAGGTGTTGAATGAATTTCTTAAAGTAGTTACGTCGCTGTCGGTAGCGTAAGTGGCGTCTAAAGAACCTGTAAAGGTTTCAATCGAATCTAATCTTCCGTCGAACGATCCGGTGGTTAGTTCAATAGAGGATAACCTACTATTCTGTGTATTGTTTGTAGTATTATTAGAGGATGTGTAAGAATTTAATGTATTTCTTAACACAGTTACGTCACTGTCAGTTGCATATGTGGCATCTATCGATGCAGTAAAAGACTCCAAAGAATCTACCCTTCCATCCAACGTACTTATGTCATTGGCAATATTACCAATCGTAGTAGCATTGGACGATGTGTAGTCATTAAAGTCACCCCTCAACCTATTAACATCTTCGTCAGTGGCATACGTCGCATCTAAAGACCCTGTAAACGTTTCTAACGAACTTAATCTACTGTTTTGAGTAGAATTAGTGTTATTGTTAGAAGATGTATAGGTGTTAAAGTCAGTTCTAATAGACCCACTTTGTGTCTCAAGTTGATTTAGTCTTCCGGCCGCACTTCCCGTAAATAAATTAATGGATGTTCTGGATGTTTCTAAAGACGTTAACCTATTATTTTGAGTGGTATTTGTACTGTCATTAGAGGTTGTATAATCATTAAGATCACCTCTTAACCTATTAACATCTTCGTCAGTCGCATAAGTTAAATCAATACTACTAGTAAATAATTCTAAACTATTGAATTTATTAGAAGCGCTCGAGGTGAATGAATTCAATGAGGTTCTTGACGACTCTAAACTACCTAATCTATTGTCTTGGGTTGAATTCTTACCATCATTGGATGATGTGTACGTATTTAATGTGGTTCTTAGGTTAGTTACATCCTGATCTGTTGCATATGTCGCATCTATAGATCCAGTAAATGATTCTATAGAACTTAGTCTACCGCTCGCACTTGAAGTAAATGAATTTAATGAGGTTCTTGACGACTCTAAGGAGTTTAATCTACCGTCTTGAGTACTATTTCTACCGTCGTTAGATGATGTGTAAGAATTAAATGCCGTTCTAACGGATCCCGACTCAGTCTCCAAAGAATCAAGTCTACCATCTAATGTGGTTAAGTCACTATCAGTTAATAATCTCTCCTCACTGTCCTTAGGTCCACCAATCCAATAGTTGTTAACACCGTCCCACAATAATGATCCCGACAATAATCCGGGGGAAGTCATATCTCTAACTTCAATACCCGCGTTTGCCGCACCACTACCATTTAAAGAAATGATATTATCAGAAATGTCAACAGTTGTAGAATTGACTCTTGTTTGGGTACCTTTTACTAATAAATCCCCCTTAATTGTTACATTAGAACCCGTAAATTCTAACCCCGTATCAACCTTAGTTTCAAATGTTTCTAAATCACCAATTCTATTAATGAGAGATCCTGAAGTTGTTTCTAACGATGATAATCTACTATTCTGAGTTGAGTTAGTGTTATCGTTTGACGCAGTATACGATGAGATGGTGTTTTTAAACGATTCTAGAGTGTTTAATCTACCATCTTGAGTCGCATTTCTACCGTCATTAGAGGATGTGTATGTGTTAAAGTTCGTTCTTATTGACCCACTTTCAAGTTCTAAACTATCTACCCTACCATCTAATAAAATAATGTCGGAGTTCAATGAACCCGTTTTAGTTTCTAATGAAATTAATCTACTATTTTGAGTGGTGTTTGTGGTGTTGTTAGATGATGTGTAGGTGTTAAGAGTTGTTCTTAAACTAGTAACATCGCTATCTGTTGCGTATGTCGCATCTAAAGACCCTGTAAACGTTTCTAACGAACTTAATCTATTGTTCTGTGAACTGTTAGTATTGTTGTTTGATGAGGTGTAAGAATTAAAGTTAGAGTATAGTAAACTTACCTCCACACCGTCAACCGTACCAATTAAATCAATACTACCTGTAATAATTAATCCGTTGGCAAACACTATAGAGTTTCCATCGGAAGAAAGTATTTTGTTACCCGATGCTATCTGAACGGGAGCGTCTAATTCAATGTTACCATTACCCGAAGCAGTTAAGGTGATGTCACCGTCAACCGTTTGTAATGTAATGGTGTCTGAACCCGTTTCTAATATTTTAATAGACTCACCAGAATCAGTCGTAACCCTAAGTTCCGTACCTGTCGTAGACAATACCTGTTGTCCATTAATGTATAGTGAACCTGATGATAGATAAAGGTCTCTCCACTGCTTTGTGGGTGAACCTAAATCAATTGTATCCGTAGTTTCGGGAATAACCGATACATTAGTTATTAAACCAGCGTTTGAGATCGATGCTGTTGCGGTGGTATTGGAAATTCTGGCTAGATTTAGTCCCGTAACTGAGGATGCGGGGACATTTGTCAATAATGAACCATCTCCACGGAATGAACCTGTGAATGATCCCGACAATGCTGCAACCTCATCAGCACCACCGACTAAGTCAGTTAATTTTAGTTTTCCATTACTAACTTTTAATACTTTTTTACCGTTACCACTACCTAATTCTATCTCAGAGGCTACTATTTTTTTGAGATTGTTACTTCCGTCTTTAATCTCCAAATCACCAACATCGGTTTTACTTAGTTTGGTACCACCAAGATCTATGGTATTACCAGCCAAATAAATGTCTCTCCACCTCTTACCATCAGAACCAATGTCGTGAGTTAGGGTACCCTCAGGTAACAACGATCCACTTATTGTTTGGTCACCTCTAAAGACATTACTTCCCGTTATAGCGAAAGACCCCGAATATTGTTCAAAACTCGATGTTAGTAAGTATGATGCTGCGTGGGACGCACTGACCGCCGACTGTACTTGTCCCTGAATCTGTGCCGTACCATAGATAGTACCTCCTACGACTAAATCCCCTTGGATATTTGCTGATGCGGATACGGAGAGGGAACCCGTAATATGTGGATCAAATATATTCATCTATTAAACGCGTTTTCTTTAATAGATAAATACTTTATATTTCAATAGTGGGTTAAATTTTCACACCATTTATACAAGATCGGGGTATAAAGTTTTTAAAAATGGTAAAATAACATCGTGACTAAACCTTTCATGACCATATGGGGTTGGGTGTATTCCCGAACCTTCGGGTAATCCACTATGTCCACAATTTTCTTTTACCCATTCATAACAACCATCTACGGGTATAAAGTGATTAAAATCTATTTGTTTATAGAGGTACTCTAAATCTAAATCTTTTTTATCAAAATATTTAAAAATATCCATATAGGTTGTCATAAAATATTTTATCTCCCTTTCTTTACAAAAATATTGTACCAACAACATAGACTCTAAGGTTTTCACCCACGAACCCACAAAACTGTGGTAATTCTTATACCAAATCATGGAGTATTCGTCTTTCCAATGAGGATTCATTATAACCCAATTCTTTCTAACATCATTTGCGGTAACGGATGTTGGGTTTTCTAAAAATCCATTAATATCTCTCCACTTAGATAAATCAGGGGGTGTGTGATGTCCCCCAACACTTATGTATTCCTCATGTCGATCAACCCCACTCCACATGACCCCAACCAAAATTTCATCGGGATTTTTGGTCTCCAGTAATTTGTCTAAAGTAAATAATAATTTTCTAGATATAATACCATTACCTTGAGATCCCATACCCACATTTATTAGGTTTTTCTTTAAACCTAAACCCTGTGCCGTAAAGGTTGGCCAATTCCAATCCTCAAAGGTGAAGCTACACCCAGATGCAACCATTATATTCATATCACTTCCTGAGGTTTTTTCTCTGAAAATTCAAAACCTGTTAACTTAGTGTAGAGTTTCTCTCCACCAGAAATTTCAGGTAAATCCATTCCTTTATATTTCTTTTTATAATAACTATGTATTTTTCTAAGTTCCGAATCACCAATCTCTTTTCTTAATTTATCAATAATAATAACCTGAATAATATCGTACCATTTTAAATAACTAACATGAAGAAACCCGTTAAATTTTTCATCGAAGTAGTTTTTAATGTCATCAATACTTTCAATGGATACTTCTTTAAATTTTTCCTCAACTGGAGTATCATAAAAATTCTTGAATTTAGATAGTTTTGTAATCATACCCTCATCACAACAATTACACTTTAAATGTTTTTGATCAAGTAATCTTAATCTAAATGGGAAGGTAACATCATCCACATTCGCAACATTATTGTTGGGATCAATCTGCATGATCGGGTTCTCATCGAAAATTACATGGTCATTTTTTTTGTTGGACTTTTTGTAATTTTTATCCAACATCCTTAGGTGAACGTGTAACATCAGTTGCTCCACATAACAAGAACCGAATTGTTCTTTATCTATTTTTTCTTTATTCTTTTCATAGTGTTTAATCGTCTCCTCACAAACGGTAGAGAAAATTTTCGGATTCTTAACATAGACAATATTCATGTTAGGGATTGTTGGGAAATGGGTGTTATCAAAAACCTGTTTGTTCACATTTTCCATTAAGTCAAAGAATAACTTACTATATGTTTGATTCATATAGAAAAACTCATCGAACCCTCTTAAACCTTGAAGTACGATATTCGGTATCTGTTGGTAATAATTCTCAACGAAGGATCTAAATGGGTAGTTAACGTCATAATCCTCTTTTTTAGTAATGTCTTTGACTTTTTCGTCTGAATCTAATGTAATCATGAAGGTAGTTTTCTTTTCCTTCTCTTCGGGTGCTTTGGGAATGTTACAGAAATAGTATTGGTAAAGACTTTTCATCAATTCATCCTTTTTATAACCTTCGGGAACATACATATCCACATGACTAAAAAGATAATCTTGATCGTAGGTGTCAAATTCAATCCTATTAAACAGTAGTGTATCGGTATCGATGTGAAGAAATGGTTCTTCCATTGATTGGTAAACCTTTACTTTAGGTACACTCCACGTATCTGCATCTTCTTTTTTAACGATATCACTATTAATTTCATCATAAGGTAGTTCGAGATCTTTTATTTGTTGACACGCCTTTTCATCCCCATAAAACGATATGTTTCCATAATGTTTTTTCGCAAGAATTAAACTTAGGTACTGTACGTACAATATTTCTTTCCAAATCAGACTGTGTTTGTCTACGTATGTATGTGCTACTTTCATATTAATGTTTGTAAATGAATGGATCCCTCTTCTTTAATTCCTCAATTTTTCTTTTGTACTCTTCCTCTCTTAGTTTTTTCTCCTTACGAGATTTAAACCAATTAATTATTTTTCTTATCATGTCTTTTGTTTTTAAAAATTATAAAGTTTTGTAAAACCAATATATCGATATCAACATCGTCAAATGTCTCTAAAGCCTGCATTGGTGTCATAACCATTGTTTTGTCTTTCACATTGAATGACGTATTCAATAGGATTGGGTAACTAGTTATTTTTTCGTATTCCCTTAGTAGTTGGTGTATTGGATTATCTTTCCTTACCGTTTGTACCCTGGCGGTACCATCAACGTGCGTAACAGAACTCAATTTGTCCACATATTCACCCTTAACTCTCACAACTTGATTCATGTATGGTATGTTATCGTTAATCCAAAAAAAATCGTGTTGCCTTTCTTCGGTAACCATTGGAGCGAAGGGTCTAAACCCTTCTCTTCTTTTAACCAAACTATTAATCCTATCTTTCATTTTTGGGTTAGTGGGGTCGGCCAAAATGGATCTATTTCCTAATGCCCTTGCCCCGAACTCAATCTCATCTTTGAACCATCCCACGACCTTACCTTTAGAGAGTTCTTTCGATACAATTCTATTAAGTGTGTCATTGTTATGTGCCAAAATATATACTCTTCCGATTAGCTTATCTTTATGTTTAGCATTGAAGGTGAAGGATGGTCCTAAAAAGGGTGTGGTTGGTATTCTCACTTTACGACCTTCATTAATTAGATAATTAATTACAGAACCGATGGACGAACCCGCATCCGATGGTGCGGGTGGGATCCAAAGATGTTTAAATCCTGTTTTCGTGTAGACTTTACCATTTGCGGATCCGTTATAAGCACACCCACCACCTAAACAAAGATTATCCGTATTGTATTTTTCTTTAACATACCTAAGTAAGTCAAAAAACACCTTTTCATAAATGTATTGTGTTGCGTATGCCAAATCTTGGTGTTCTGATGTTATTTCCTCTTCAGGTAGTCTTGGTAAGATACCTAAAAGTTTACTTAATTCATAATTAAACATCACTTTATCCGATTTGTCCCACTCAAAATACTTTTGATCACAAACGATTGTGTTTTCTTTAAACTCAATGACTTTAGATAATTTATCGATTAAATCTGTTTTTTTACCGTAAGGTGCCAACCCCATTAATTTATATTCACCCTCATTTGGTTTAAATCCAATAAATGAGGTCATTGCGGAATAAAATAATCCAATAGAGTGTGGGTACGTTGATATGGTTTCTACTTCCATAGAATTACCATCAAAATAAGATATGGTTGTTGTATCATATTCACCAACACCATCTATAGACACTACCGCAGATTCTTTAAACGGTGAACTAAATGCAGAATAATAAAGATGGGAATGATGGTGTTTAGAATAAAAAACTTTATTAGATATACTAGGTATTAGTTTATCTAATTCTCTTTTATTACTTAAAAAATTTATATAATTCTTTATTGAGTAGAATGGTTTTTTAAAAATTAACTTTTTACTGTATTCTATAACTCTCTCTTTTTTAAGTTGGGGGTCCTCATAGAAACAGACTGACTCAATATTATCTTTATTTAATTTAAATTTTTTTATTATATATGAAATTGTTGATTTAGGGAAACGACTATCGTGTTTAATTCCTGTAAATTTTTCTTCTTCACAAGCAAAGACTAACTCCCCATTTTTAAATAGACAGGCGGAAGAATCATGATAATATGCCGAAATACCTATTATAAACATCTATATTAAATTATTAATCTTTTCAAACCACTTATCTGCCAATATGTCTTGTTCATCCTCATTGGTGTGGAATGGATATTTGGCGTTTTCTTCCTTTGAATAATAATTTTGTGGTATGAGATCACTGTAAGGGGGAATAACGCTGGACCCACCAAAATCTAAAATTGTTTGATCTAACATATGATTCAAAACATAGAAACGTATGTTGTTTTGGATTAATTTTCTTATACCGTCTGCAATCATAAAAGAATCAATCATACGTTTATAATTTGGGTCGTATAAGTATTGAAAATATCTCTCCACAGTATCAATTTGTACCTCACTGAGTAGGTCTTTACCCGGCGCTTTAACCTCTTTATTGATTAGTGTTGATATACTTTGACTAATTGTTGTGGGGTGGGGATTTTTTATTATTTCGCTCGATAAATCCTTATGTCCAATATAACTAATGTCTTTTAATTCTATTTTTTTATAGTTAATTCTATTGTTTGGGTCTGAGTTTAAGTACCACTCAAGCGGTAAGTCTAACCTATCAACTGATGTGGTACCAACAATAACCACATCGGGATTAAACTTTATTATTTCTTCTATTTGTAATCTTATATGAAAATTAGTTGCGGCTCCCCGAGATAGGGGTATTAATTCACACCCCATTCTTTTCGATAATTTTTGACTAAAGTGTTTACCATACCCATCAACATCGAATGTTGGTGGTGACATGAAACTATCTCCGCAAATACCTAATTTTTTAATCATTTAAAATTAAATTCTTTATTATTTCTTTATAGTGAAAATGTCCTTCTTTGTTAGGGTGGGGATCTAAATCTGAAACAACAAAACCATGGTCTATATTAAAAAGATTCATCGATGTATTGTTTATATTGTTTTTGATGGGGTACTTAACACATTCCTTATGTGGTGTTAGAATATCAAAATCATAATTGTTCATGTACATTCTATAGACTCTACACGTCAATTGGTCTAACACATTATTTATTGTTTCATCTAAAATTTTTATCGTTCTTCTTTGCCAATCTATATGGAAGTGTAGAAGCGTTTCCATCATAGGTTCCGTAAAAATCCTCCCACCATTATTAAATTGTTCTAATTTTTCTTTTAAATTTTGATCCGTCATTCCCGCACTAGTGTGAAAATCGTCTATATTTTTTTCGTCCCTTAGATATGCCCTTCTATCATAGGAAGTAAATTGGAAAATAACAATGTCGTTTTTAGTTATTCTCTCCATAATTTTAGTTAGGTATAGTAGTGACATTTCATTACTTAACCCCGATTTAGAAAAATTATGAAGTTCCATTCCCAAATCCTGCGATAACAAGTGTCCATAAACGTCTTTTTCTGTTATATCCAAATGTTTAGATGAGAAGGAACAACCAAAAACATACAGTTTATTTTTTTCCTTGTCTTGTATTTCCATAATGTACAACTTCTACACTATCGTTATGATATGATCTCCATGGATCTAATACCACAGATCCTTTAGGGAAGTCATAATCGTGATGTTTACCCAAATGGGCCAACAAGTAAACCGCGGGAATAGGGTTGTGAAGATCGTAATGTAACTCCACATTTTCCTTTTCAAGATAGTGACCCACTAAAATTGATGATGACCCATCAATATAATCAACATTTGGTTTATATGCCTTTCCAAGAATAACCACAGGAAGATTATGTTCTCTCGATAAGTCAATCAATTTATTCGCCATATTTTCCGCTTGTTTCTCTCTAGCAGTCATTATAGCATCAAACAAATCGTATCCTAAACCTAAGTGATCCGCCATGTAACGTAACGCTATGTTATCTCTCGGGTGACATCCACCACCATCTCCCATACCGGCTTTCATGTATGCCGGTCCTAAAATTCTGTACGTTGATCTCTCCAACGCCCCAGTAATTACATCCGTATTTATATTACCCGATTTCTCAGCAACATCCTGAATCATATTTACCAACGCCACCTTTGTAGAAATGAACGTGTTGTAGAATATTTTAATTCCTTCCGCCTCATCCCACGTACCAACCTCGTAACGAGTACCTTCAGTAATAAATGTTCTATAAAAGTCTAAGAGTAGTTTAGCATCCCCAGTCATCGACCCATCTTCAGTACCAATGATAACCATTTCAGGGTTAACCATATCCCACTTGACGGTACCCATGGCTATTAAGTATGGATTGTAAATAAATCTAAAATTATTACAATATTGTATAAACTCTCTCCTAATGGTGCCTGGTAAAACCGTAGAAATTAGAACCACTAATTGGTCTTTGGTTGTGTGTTTATCAACCTCTTTTAAAACTTCTTTTACGATTTCATAGTTAAAGTCTTTATTGGGTAAGTGTGAGGTTGGGTATCTACCGTCGTAGTCTACGTGATGGGGGGTTGGTACCGCTATGAAAATCATTTCCCTGTTTTCACACACTTCTCTTATTGTTCCAACCATTTTAAAATTCTCTGGTTGTACTTCCGCCACGTCGTAACCAATTACTTCGTGTTTTTCTGCCATAACTTCCGCAGCTTCCTTTCCGAGTTTTCCAACACCAATAAAACCTATTTTCATCTTTTATAAATCTTTTAAATTTATGTGTCTAACACATTATCTATAATATACTAAAAATTAGTAATCAAGTAAAGTATAACGTTTTAAGGGGTTTTAAATTTTTTCCCTTATTATGTCTTTAATACGTAAAATTCTTTCAATTGGGTCTTCTATTTGATCGTAACTATTGTCACACCAATCTGTAAGATGAGAAATATCAACCCCATATAGTTCCTTATAGTACTCTTTGGTTTTTTCTAACATACCTACAGAAGAAAAAAGTATAAATTTCTTATTTAACTGTATGGCTTTTAATGTTTTTTCAGTGATAAACTCCACGCCGTTCTCAATATCACTTTCCATAACAACCACAAAATCAACTGCATTGTAATAATCACCATTATAATCTCTGGCGTGTGAAGTGGAATAATCAAACTTGGTTTTATCTAAATGAAGGTCTTGTTCCCCAATTATCTCCAACCCTTTAATGACTCTTTCCCTTAAATCTTGATTTAAACCTAACTCAAATACGTCCTCAGTTTTTTCGGGGTAAAACTTGCCCGTCTTATCCTTATGAAAATACGATATATAACCATGTTCGTTCAAACCCTCATGAAACAATAGAGAGGTTAATAATGTCCTATATGCCTTTGGTTTCCCATTTAAAATAAGAAACTTTTTAAATTTTAAAACCTTGGGGGTGAAGAAGGGTTGGTAGTAATCAAACCCGTATTTCAAAAAAAACTGATGTTCTATTATGTCACATCCCCTCTGATAGAGAATCTTATTATTCTCGTCGTCCTTATCTCTAAAACCATTCGTTACTAATGTTATCCCATGAAGCGAGTTGAATTTAGATAGAAACTCAACTAAGTCTTTTGAAGTTAACTCTGCGGAATTATCAATCAGAATTCTTCTACCAGAATTTTTAAAAAAATCAAACTTTTCTTCAAACCCGTCCTCTGTGAAGTCATAACTTTTGAAGACAAACCAAAACGCATCAGAATGTTTTTTTACGAAATTAAATAACCTTATGTTAGTGGTTCTTTCGTTATATGTGTTGGGGTTAAATAGGTATACGTTCTCAAAAAATTTCACTTAAATAAGACTTTTAAAAATTTTAACATCGAAATTCTCTAATTTTTTAATGGTGTCTTTAATGGATCTCCCCTCCAAAAGAACATTAAAGTTATGTAGTAGAGTTGGTAACATTTCTTGGGTCATGTTAAAACATTTTTCATCATCCCATTTAGAAATCTCCAATAAAAGTGAACAGATCTTTTCAAATCTTTTGTAGAAGTCCTCTTCCTCGTCGTAGCTTTCGTCCCACCACTTGGAGAATGTTTGATATCCCTGTTCTCTTAAAGTTCTAAGTGAAAATGGATTACCGACAATAATGAAGGGTTGGGCCAATAAAATTGGTTTGAATGTTTTTTCGGAAAAAAAGATTGTGGTGGGATGTATTAAAGACTCTGATACTACGTTTACAAATGTGTTTCCGTGTGCTTCGACGTTTAAAGAAGATGCTTTATTATTTTCTAAATCTGGTTCATCATACCAAGTGTGGGATGACGAGTCGTATTTCGAGTAGAACTCTAATAATTCTTTTCTAAATTTAAAGTCACCATAGACATCATTCCACACATAAGCATGGAAAGCATCTTGTTGACCATTGTCACTCGCTCCCAATGTTGTGATCGCCGTATCCCTTAATTCCTTAACCGAGTTAAAAATACCGAACAATAAGATTCTATGGAGTTTGGGTACTCTATTGAAATTTAAAAACTTTTTCCTTTCTTTATTAACTAATATTTTTGACAGTTGGTTACTTAACAGTTTTCTGGCCTGCTCATCGAAATTTGGGTCTGTCACATATCCTGGTGGCCAAAACCATATGTTTGTTGAGAAGTAGGAGTACTCTAATATTGTATAACTGTCATTTGTCAACATGCCAGAAATTGCCATGTTTTCCCTCATCTCAATCGCCCTAAAATTAGTGGTAATTATGTAGAGTGATTTATCCGATAACCCGTACTTTTTGGATAGGTTATCCATCCAAATATAGTTATCATATTGCATCCCGAAAAAACCTTCGGTGGGTTGGATGAAACAGATCTTACACCTACCCTCCTTAGCATCACTAATTACTTGGTCGGGTAAATCTATCGAGTCGTATTTTAAAAAGATTTCATTACTATAAATTAGTAATGGGTATATATAACAGATATTTTTATTGGCAACCTCATCTAAAGTAAGGATTTCATGTTCTCCCCACCTGTGATCTAAAAATACCTCAAAACTTTGACTTCTAAATCTTTCACAGAACTCATTAAGTTCTTCAGATTCATCATCGGTTCTTTGGTAGGGGAATTTAATATTAAACCTCTCCTCAATCAATTCCAGACGATGATAATCACCCGTATGCCACGGGTGAATATCGTAGTTATGTAAATTGGATGACACGTATTGTCGTTTACCATTTACATCATAGGTTAATATCCTGTTATATACAAAAATCATTAAAGTTTAATCTCTTTACAATAATTATAAAACTCTTCAAATTCTGGAAAGGTCTTAATGAAATTTGTTCCCCTTCTTTCATCGTGAGCATTAAAAAATTTATAAAAATTATGTTGATTTCTTCTTAACACATTTTCATCTTGATGTGACACCATCCAATCGTAGATTCTATGAAGTTTTGGAATTTCCATTTGGGTGTACCCATAAGTGACACCATTATTGTTATGTTCTCCATCATGATAAATTTCCTGAAGGGACTCTGCAAGAACTCCGTGTCCCTTAACAGTCTCCGCAAAACTTAATGGTAAAACCTGTACAGTTTGATGGAATGGATGTCTTAAAAATGAGGCATCCAATGAGATAGGTGTTGTCCACGCCCTGTCATTAGAGGCATATTCTTTCTTTAGATCGTAAACCCCTGTAATTAACTTACTGTAGGTTGGTACTGAAAGTGCGTTGTAAGTACTCATAATACCAATGGTCACTGTCGGACACTTAGAAAGGATTTTATTTAGGTTATCCCAAAATTTATTAAATATTAGTCCGTTTCTACCATACTCCGCTTGTTCTCCCCACCCATCAACTGAGGTGTAAACTACAAAGGATTTTACTCTTTGTTCGTCCTCAATTTTGTTAATCTTTTCAATAAATTTATCTATGAGTTTATCGGGTACTCCCAAATTAGTGTTTATCGAAATATTAAGTTCCTTATTGGGGTTTTCAATATTGATTATGTAGTCTAAAACATCCCACGTATCTTGACCTAATAAGGGTTCTCCACCCGTAATTCTGAACGTATCTAAATCTCTATAAAGATCTGGCCACCACTTCCAAAACGCCTCAACATAAGGGTTATAGTCCGTATGTTTATATGGCATTCTTTGGGTTTTCTTCA
>Ga0222715_10001564_pt1 | contig 21785 bp, 21 predicted proteins | sample C33_9DmetaG_FD_165056 | JGI IMG/M metagenome (GOLD analysis project Ga0222715, IMG submission 165056) | Estuarine water microbial communities from San Francisco Bay, California, United States - C33_9D | ecosystem: Environmental > Aquatic > Marine > Unclassified | place: USA: California... | reverse complement strand
AAGGTTAGTCCACATACATTTAGACATTCATTTGCAACACATTTAATAGAAGGAGGTGCAGATCTTAGGGCTGTACAAGAGATGTTAGGACATGAGAGTATCACTACAACCGAAATATACACTCATTTAGATAGAGATTATCTTAGAAGTAATATTATGCAATTTCATCCAAGATCCTAATGATTCTTAAACATAATATCATAAAGTTATATCTTTTAAAAGCTGTAAAATGGTTCATGATAGTAATGCCAATTATTGTTTTATTTTTTGAATCTAAAGGTTTCTCTTTAACTCAGATTATGATTCTGCAAGCAACCTACTCTTTATTTGTTGCTTTGTTTGAAATTCCATCTGGATTTTTTGCAGATATATATGGAAGAAAAAAATCTTTAGTAACTGGTTCTGTTTTATTATTTCTCGGTTATGTAATATTCTCATTTTTTTCAGGATTTAATGAATTCCTTATCGCTGAGATGTTACTTGGTATTGGAGGGAGCCTGATATCAGGGGCAGATAGTGCTATTTTATACGATACATTATTGGAAATTAAAGAAGATAATGAATACACTAAAATTGAGGGTAGAACTTATGCAATTGGTAACTTTTCTGAAGGAATTGCAGGAGTATTAGGAGGTTTTTTGGCTATGACATCATTAAATATGCCAGTATATATTCAAACTATTGTTATGTTTCTAAGTATTCCAATAGCAATGACATTAGTTGAGCCAAAAAGTTCTTATAAACTGTCTAAAAGCTTCAGTTCAATAATTAGAGTAGTAAAAGATACTTTTATCCATCATAGAAAATTAAGATGGTATATAGTATATTCCTCTTCAATGGGGATAGCAACATTATCAATTGCATGGTTTGTACAGCCATTTTTAATGGAAATTGATACTCCAATTATTTACTATGGTATTATTTGGGCTTTTTTAAATTTTACAGCAGGAACAACATCTTATTACTCATATTTATTTAATAAACACAACTTATTAATATACATCTCATTAACTATGATTATCTCATTAATTATTTTAGGTCTTAATATTTCCTATTTTGGTTTAATATTTATTATATTGATATATCTATTAAGAGGAGTTATTACTCCAAACTTGAGGAATCTAATTAATATAAATTCTACATCTGAAAGAAGAGCTACTGTTTTGTCATTAAGAAGCTTTGTCATAAGAATATCTTTTGCAATTATTGCCCCTATCCTTGGTTATCTAACTGATAGTTATAATATTTCATATGTATTTTATGTTCTTGCAATTATTGTTGGCTTAACTAGTCTTTTAGCTGTTTATAAATTAAAAATCAATAATTAATTATCTATTTTTGCACTATGGAATGGATAAATAAATTAAAATTGAAGTGGGGAATAGAAAGTAATTTTCAAATTATTTTAATTTTAATTGTTTTTGCTATCACTGGCTCTTTATCTTTAGTTGTAAGTGATCCTATTTTACAATTTATAGGCTTATCTAAAGACTCTGTTAATGTTTGGATTTTTACTCCACTAAGATTGATTATTGTATTTCCTGTGTATCAAGCACTTATCCTAATTGTAGGGTTTCTATTTGGTCAATTTAAATTCTTTTGGCAATTTGAAAAGAAGATGTTAATTAGAATGGGGTTATCAAAATATTTTAACTTAAAATAGTTACATGAAGCTTATTATTTCTCTAGCAACAAGAATTATTCCAAGACATTATCTTCAACATGTAAGTCATTTTTTCTTAAGAATTTTTTCTCTTTTTTTAAGAGGAAACAAATTTGAAGATCCAATAAACGGTAAGACGTATAGAAAACTTCTACCCTATGGTAGATTAAAGCCTAGAGAAAATGCTATTGCTCCAGATAGCCTTAGTCTTGAAAGGCATAGATTAATGTGGTTATTTTTACAAAACAGAACAAACTTCTTTACAGACAAATTAAAGTTTCTACATATTGCACCTGAATATTGTTTTATAAAAATATTTAAAGGAATGAAAAATATTGATTACACTACAGGAGATCTAATTTCTCCTTGGGCAGATGTAAAAATGGATGTTCATGACATTCCATTTGAGGAGAATTCTTTTGATGTTGTTATTTGTAATCATGTGCTAGAGCATGTAGATGATTCTAATAAGGTTATGAGAGAATTTTATAGAGTAATGAAACCTGGAGGATGGGGAATTTTTCAAGTCCCTATAGATAATAATAATCCCAATACCATTGAGGACAAATCTGTTACTGAACCTAAGGACAGGGAAAGACTATACTGGCAAAGTGATCATTTAAGACTATTTGGTCGTGACTATGGAGATAGACTATCTAAAGCAGGTTTTAAGGTTACTGAGAGCGATTATATTAATGAAATAGACCCAAGCCTTGTAGAAAGATATGCCCTACCAAAAAATGAAAAAGTTTATTTCTGTGAAAAGATTTAAATTGCTACGTATACAATCTTCTTAGTCTCAAAAAATTCTTCTTCAAAATAATCTGAAATATTATATATCTGACTTTTTATATCTTTTAATTCTTCAGAAAGATCTCCCCCTTTAAGATATACAATACCATTACTTAATGAATTATGCCCCCCTTTGCTTATTCGACCTTTCGTTAAATTCAAAAATTTTGACATATTAGTAACGGCTCGAGAGACTATAAAATCATGTTTTGTATTTAATGATTCAACTCTAGAAACACTAGTATATATATTATCTAATTTTAAAGAATCTACAATAGAATCAACAACATGAATTTTCTTGGCAATACTATCTACCAATGTAAAATTACAGTCTGGAAATAAAATTGCTAACGGAATACCAGGAAATCCACCTCCAGTTCCAACATCTAATATCTTAGTCTCATTCTTAAAATTAATAATCTTTGCAATTGCTAAAGAATGTAACACATGATTTATATAAAGCTCATTTATATTCTTTCTTGAAACAACATTTATTCTTTCATTCCAATAAATATAAAGACTTTCTAATTGCTTGAACTTCTCAATTTTATCTAAAGAAATTTCAGGAAAATATTTTAATATTATATTCATAAGTTAAGATTTCCATTTATTATTGGAAGTATTAATACTAAATAAAAAGAGTATTCCGTAGAAAAAAAGGTGAAATAATTCATAAAATGGTTGTAATAAATAAAGGTCCGTAACATTAAATCTTTTCATAAGTGGATAGTTTATTAGATATCCTAAAAATAGTTTAATAACAATCAGTGATCCCCAATAAACATATGAAACTTCATAATAAATTAAAAAAACTAAAGAAGCTAAAAAAAGTACCTGTGAAAATGGTAAAAGTGATAGTAAATATTGAATTTTCCTATCATACAAAGGTGATGTTGTAAGGTGGCGATTCTTTTGTTGGAACCATTCTTTCCATGTTTTTTTAGCAAATGATATAGTATGTGAATCCGATGACAGTTCTATACTTACATTATTATTTTCAGAAACCTCTCTAATAAACAAATCATCATCTCCAGATGCTATATGTAAGTGATTAGCAAATCCCTTGTTTTTAAAAAATAAAGATTTTCTGTAAGACAAATTCCTTCCTACACCCATATAAGTCAGATTATTTAATGCATAAGACATGTATTGAATAGCGACATTGTAAGTGTCAAATCGTATTAATTTATTTAATAGTCCTTTCTCCTTTTTATAACTCCCATATCCAAGAATTACATCCGAATGATTAAAATTATTAGACATTGAAGAAATCCAATTATTTGTTGTGACATAACAATCTGCATCTGTTAGTAATAAATTCTCATATTTAGCAGTTTTAATTCCTAAGGTAAGAGCAAATTTCTTTCCAACAACATGATTCACATTTTCATTTATTTCCACTACTGTTAATCTAGAATATGTTTTTTTGAATTCATTTAATAATTCACTAGTTCTATCATTTGATTGATCATTTACAACTACAACTTCATAATTAATATAGTTCTGAGTTAGAAAAGTAGGTAAATTATTCTTCAAGTTAAAAAACTCGTTCTTTGCACAAATAATAATAGATATATTTGGACTATAATCAGAACTCTTATCTTTAAAAACAATAATTTTTCTAAAAAAATATAAATTGTATATTATCTGAATTAAAAGAAAAAAACAGGCCAAACAAAAAACTAAAAAAAGTGTATTATCTAAGTAAAGATTAAAATGTGAAAACAAAATTATTTTAAGTAATCCATTATATTATTTTCTACTCTATTAATTACATCAGAAACATCTTCTTTTACAAATTTATCTCCTGTAATTAATTCAAATAGCTCTATATATCTCTCAGACACCTCATTGCAGTATTCCTCACTCATTTCAGGAATTACCTGACCATCTTTTCCCTGAAAACCATTTTCTATTAACCATTGTCTAACAAATTCTTTTGAAAGCTGTTTTTGTGGAAGGTTGTTTGCTACTCTATCTTCATAGCCTTCTAAATAAAAATATCTTGATGAGTCTGGTGTATGAATTTCATCAATTAAAGTGATTTCTCCATTTTTGTCCTTACCAAATTCATATTTAGTATCAACAAGAATTAGCCCTTTTTCTTTTGCCATTTGTGTTCCTCTCTCAAACAATGCATAGGTATATTCTTCAAGTTTAATATAATCTTCCTCAGAAATAATATTATGTTTTAAAATATCTTCTCTTGAAATATCTTCATCATGGCCAACATCTTCTTTAGTTGTGGGAGTAATGATTGGAGAAGGAAAATTTTGATTTTCAACCATATTTTTTGGCATTGACACTCCACAAAGTAATCTTTTTCCAGATTTATATTCTCTCCATGCATGACCGGTTAAATACCCTCTAATAACCATTTCAATTTTAAAAGGCTCGCATCTTTTTCCTACTGTAACACTTGGGTCTGGAGTAGACTGCATCCAATTAGGAACAATATCAGATGTAGCATCTAAAAATTTTGCAGCAATTTGACTTAAAACCTGGCCTTTGTAAGGAATTCCCTCTGGAAGAACATGATCAAAAGCAGAAATTCTATCAGAGGCAATCATTACTAATAGATCATTATCTATTGTATAGACATCTCTAACTTTACCAGTATATAAATTAGTTTGCTTTGGAAAATTAAAATTTGTTTTAAGAATTGTATTCATTTTTTTATTTGTAGGCGTTAATAATTTGTTTTACTAATTTGTGTCTTACGATATCTTTCTCATCAAGGTTGATAAAACTAATGTTATTAATATCTCTTAAAATTGTTCTAGCGTGAACTAGTCCTGATTTTTGTTTGGCTGGTAAATCAATTTGGGTTTCATCTCCAGTGATAATAAATTTTGCAGTCTGCCCCATTCTAGTTAAAAACATTTTCATCTGATGAATTGTAGTGTTCTGGCCTTCGTCCAAAATTACAAATGCTTTATCAAGAGTACGACCTCGCATAAATGCTAATGGAGAAATTTGGATAGTTCCATCTTCTAAATAATCATTTAGTTTGTTAATGGGTATCATATCAAAAAGAGCATCATAAATAGGTTGCATATATGGATCTAATTTTTCTTTTAAATCTCCAGGAAGAAAACCAAGATTTTCACCAACTTCAATTGCTGGCCGAATTAAAATTATTCTCTTTACTTTCTTTTCTTTCAAGTACTTTACAGCAAGTGCAACAGAGGTATATGTTTTGCCAGTACCTGCAGGTCCAATTGCAAAAACAACATCATTATTATCAATTTCAGAAACCATTTTTCTTTGGTTATAAGTTCTTGCTTTAATAACCTTACCATTTTTTCCGTGAAGGATAGCATCACCATCATAATTAATAACATCCTGATCACCTTCTATTATTCTTTCAATTTGATTATACGTAAGAGAATTAAATTTGTTTATGTGAGAAATAAACATATTAAACTTTAATTCAAATAATGAAATTTCTTTCTTACTACCTATAATTTTTACTTGATCACCACGAGAGATGAGTTTAACTTGAGGAAAATAGGTTTTAATTTTATTAAACTTAGCATTGTTTGAACCAAGAATTTTATTAATATCTGTATCTTTTATTGTTATTAATTTCTCAGTCATTAGCTATTTCATTCATCTATTTCTTATTAATTTTGAATTACGAAATAACAATTTTTAATCAATATCTACAACTGATTTTTATTAATTAATGCCATTATTAACATTAACCACAGACTTAGGAACTAAAGATCATTATTTAGCCTCTTTAAAAGCAGCAATTTATACTCAAGATAAAGATTTAGATGTTATAGATATTACTCATGATATTAGAAAATTTAATATTTTGGAAGGTGCTTTAATATTAAAAAATTGCTTCAAAAACTTCCCCTTAAATACAATACATTTAATTGGGATTGACGATGAGCTTTCTATTAATAATGATCATGTTGCTGTATATGCTCACGGTCACTATTTTGTTGGAGCTGACAATGGTTTTTTTTCAATATTATTAGATGATTTTAAGCCAGAGAAGATCGTTTCATTAAATATCAATCAAAAAACAGATTATCTAACATTTGCTTCAAGAGATATTTTCGTTACAGCTGTCTGTCATATTGCAAGAGGTGGTACATTAGAGCTAATTGGTAAGGAAATATCAGACTTCACTATCAAGAAAAACTTGCTAAAGCCAGTAATTGAATCAAATATTATAAAGGGGATTATAACATATATTGATGATTATGGTAATGCAATTACTAATATTGATCTTAAGACATTTGAAAATATCAGAAGAAGCAGGAAGTTCTCCATATTATTTGGAAGAGAGGATGAAGAAATAAAAACTATATCAACAAAGTACAAAGAAGTTGAAGTTGCTGAAAAACTTGCTATCTTTAATAGTAATAATTATTTACAAATTTCAATTAACCAAGGAAATGCAAATAATTTACTTGGTTTAAAATTTTACGATACAATAAGAATAGAATTTAAATGATTCCAATAATCAAAAAAGAGCTATTATTATTTACAAAGAATAAACTTGGTATTTTAACAATATGTATTCTACTATTTATATACGGTTTAATACTTTTTAGTAATTTATTTAATTTAAATATATTAGAAGGTGGCTATGCTAACCTGGATACTTTTTTTAAGCTTTCCCCTATAATATTTCTTTTATATATTCCAGCTATTTCTATGGGTTCATTTTCAGAAGAGTTAAAGAATGAAACGATTGATATTTTACTTAGTAAACCTATTTCAACATTAAAATTGGTATTAGGTAAATTTTTTGCTGTATACTTTTTGATAATAATATCAATAATTCCTACTGTAATATATCCAATAACAATTTATTTTTTAGGTGAAGAAGTAGGGAATCTTGATCTTGGATCAATAATAGGCTCATACTTGGGACTTTTACTCTTGTGTAGTGCATTGGTATCTATTTCTGTTTTTTGCTCCTCAATGACAAAGAATCAGTTAAATGCATACATATTTTCTGTTCTATTAAGTCTAATTTCTTTTTATGGATTTGATTTATTTAGTCAATTGTTTGAGAATGGTACTATCTCTTTGATAATTCAAAAAATTGGAATGTTTCATTATTACGAACTTTTAAGTAAGGGTCTTATCAGCTTTAGGGATATTGTTTATTTTATTTCAATAACATATCTATTTATCTTTTCTAGTGAAAATATAATTAGTAAGAAGTTATAATTATGTATAGTAAAAATACTTTTTATTTCAGTATAGCATTAATATTAATTATTAATATTATTACTAATCACTTTTCATTTAATATCGATCTTACTGAAGATAAGAGATATACTCTTTCAAATGACAGCAAAAACATCCTAAATGATATTAATGATAATCTAAGCATAAAAGTATATTTGGAAGGCGATTTACCTACAGGATTTGAATTATTAAGTAATTCAATTAATGATTTCCTTGTTAGTTGTAAGAAAGAAAATAATCTTATTGATGTTGAGTTTATTGATCCAAATATTGATGATTTAGAGCAAAAGGAAAATTTATTCAAACAATTACAGGATCAAGGGCTATACCCAACAGATTTAACAATAAAAAAAACTAATGAAACATTAAAGAAAATTATATTTCCAGGTGCCATCATATACTTTAAAGACAAAAGAGAATGTGTTAATATTTTAGAAAACAACTTTTCGGTTTCTCCTCAAAGTAATATAAATAGTTCTATTGAAAATATTGAATTTCAATTTATTTCTACATTCAATAAAATGTTAAATAATAAAAGGGCAAATATTGCAATCCTAGAAGGTAATGGTGAATTGACTGAAAATGAATTATATGATCTTACTAACTCTGTTAATGGAGATAACAATAATTTAAATTACTATTATAATGTAGAAAGATTTAATCTAAAAGAATTTGAGTATGATAGTATTAAAAATGAACCTTTGATATCCAATCAATTAAACAGACTAAATAGATATGATGTTGCGATAATTGCCTCTCCTACTGTTCCCTTTAACAAATTAGACAAGTTTTTATTAGATCAATATTTAATGAATGGTGGGAAAATTCTTTTAGTTACTGATGGTGTGAATGCTAATTTAGATAGTTTAAATAACAAAGAAGGTTTTTTTATTAGTTCAAAACAAACGTTAAATTTAGATGATCAATTATTTAAATATGGTCTTAGAATTAATTCAGATCTTATTCAGGATATCAGGTCAACTGAAATACCTATAATTACTGGATACAGCAATAATAGACCCATACAAGAATTTTTTAAATGGCCATATTTTCCATTAATCTCTGGAAATAAAAATATAATATCAAAAAATATTGATGCTATCACTACAAATTTTGTGAGTTCAATTGATACTATAAAAAATAATATAAAGAAAACTATTTTATTATCAAGTTCTGATAATTCTAGAATTATTCAAACACCAACAAAAATTAGTTTGTCAATTTTAGAGAATCAATTACTTACGAATACATTTAATAAAAAAAATATTCCAATAGCTGTATTGCTTTCAGGAAGCTTTACTTCAGTTTTTAAAGATAGAATAACTCCAAAGGATAAAAACATTAATTTTAGAGAGTTTAGCGATTCAACTGAAATTATAGTAATATCAGATGGTGATATTATAAGAAATGATATTTCTAGTAAAGGCTTTCCACTTCCTTTAGGTTATGATAAGTATATTAATTATACATATGGTGGAAACAAAAAATTTATTTTAAATGCAATACAATATTTAAGTGACAATGATGGTTTAATAAACTTAAGATCTAAATCTTTAAAAATTAGATTATTGAATATGGATCTAATAAATAATTATAAAAGTTTAATAATGATACTAAATATCTTTTTACCTGTCATTTTATTCATTTTAATAATTCTTACTATTCAGTTTAATATAAGACCTAAATATGAGTAAGAAAATCATTGTTACCTTAATTACTTTCGTAATTTCTTTTTTATTTATATTTCTGCTAGTTGATTATAACAAAAACGTTAAAAAAGAATATGAAAAGAATTTCTCTATTGAAAATATATCTTCAATTAACAAAGTGTTTTTAAGTGATAGAAAGGGGAACAATATCGTTCTAGAAAAAAATAGTACTACTTGGATAATAAATAATCAATTTGAGGTTAGAAAAGATGCTATAGAAACGTTATTAAATACTGTTAGATCTATGGAAATTCAAAGACCTGTTTCTAATACTTCCTATAACAATGTTATCAGACAACTTGCAAGCACTGGCGTTAAAGTTGAAATATATCATAATAATAAAATTACCTCATTTACTGTTGGAGGATCTACAAAAGATCATCTAGGAACCTATATGCTAAAGGAAGATGCTGATAACCCATATATTGTTCATATTCCAGGTTTTAATGGGTTTTTATCACCTAGATTTGGAATTCAAGGTTATGAAATTGACCCGACAAGTTGGAGAAATAATAATATTTTTAAAATTCTTTCTGAAGATATAAATGAAATTTCATTATTAAACTATGAAGATATAAATAATTCATTTGTAATTAAAAGCAATCCTCTTGCATTAATTGATAATAAAAATAATTCTTTAAAATATGATTTAAATAAGATCACTGAATACTTTAATAATTTTTCAAATATAGAATGTGAGAAATTTAAAGGATTCAATATAGATTTATCAAATGAAAAGAAACTTTATCAACTAATAATAAAGCATAATGATAAGATTGAAGTGTTAGATGTTTTTTCTTTTTCAAAGAAAAATAATAATAGTAATCAATCAAAACCTAATGTTGAAAGAATGTATGCTGTTTTAAATGATGGTGAATATATGCTAATTCAGAAATATGTTTTTAACAAAGTGTTTATATCTATTGAAGATTTAGAGGGATAATTATATAAGATATTTTAATGAAAAATTTATATTTGAAAATATTTAATTAACTAAAGAAATATGAAATTTATTGTAAACAGTTCAACACTTTTAAAGGAGCTTCAAAAGTTAAATGGAGTTATTAGTTCAAGTAATACTCTTCCTATATTAGATAATTTCTTATTTGAAATTCAAGATGGTAATATTCAAATTATTGCATCTGATCTCGAAACAACAATGATTTCAAAGATTACAACTGAATCTTCATCAAATGGACAAATTACAATACCGTCTAAAATTATAATTGATACATTAAAAACATTTTCAAATCAACCTCTTACATTTTTAGTTGATGATGACACAAAGGGAATAGAAATTAGTTCAGAAAATGGTAATTATAAGCTTGCAGGTCAAGATGCTAAAGAATTCCCTAGAGTCCCTGAGCTTACAAGTTCTTCAAACTTTAATTTAAATTCTTCGGTACTTTTAAATGCTATAAATAAAACACTTTTTGCTAGTGGAAATGATGAATTAAGACCAGTTATGTCTGGAGTTTTTTGTGAACTTAGTGAGGAACAAATTACTTTTGTAGCTACTGATGCTCACAAACTTGTAAAACATACTAGATCTAATATAAACTCTAATTCAAGTTCATCATTTATTCTTCCTAAGAAACCACTCTCATTATTAAAAAATAATATTGATTCAGAATCTGACATAAATATAGATTACAATGAAACCAATGTTAAGTTTTCTTTAGAAAATATTACTCTTATCTGTCGTTTAATTGATGGAAAATATCCAAATTATGATGCTGTTATTCCAAAAGACAATCCTAATAAGCTAGTCATTGATAAACAAGAACTATTAAATTCAATTAAAAGAGTTTCAATCTACGCTAGTAAGACTACACATCAAATTAGACTAAAAGTAGCTGGAAGCCAGCTTCAAATCACTTCTGAAGACCTTGATTTTGCTAATAAAGCAGAAGAGAGATTAACATGTAGTTATGAGGGAGATGATATTGAAATTGGATTTAACTCAAGATTTGTTATTGATATGCTTAATAATATAGGATCGGATCAAATATGTTTAGAGATGAGTGCTCCTAATAGAGCTGGTATTATATTACCTCTTGATGGACAAGATGAGAACGAAGATACTCTTATGCTTGTAATGCCTGTAATGCTAAATTAGATTTATCTAGCAACCAGCTTTCCATTTATTAATGTAGGTATGATATTAGATTTAAAATCTGGATTTAAGCAAAATTCCGTATCCTTTTCAATATTTAAAGATTTCAACCTTTTTCTATGAGCAGAGTTTGAAAGAAAACTAAAATAATCATTCATAGCTAGATTATATAAATTTAATGCAGCTAGAGTTGAATCACAGTTAACATTAAATTTTTTAGAGGAAATCAATTTATTAGCAAGACAACCAGAAAAAATAGTGTCTTCTAAATTAAATACTCCTTTCCATCCAGAACAAAGAATTAGGACATCCTTTTTTGATTTTAACAACAACTCTTCAACAGCGTCAATATTAATAAAACAGGAGGTTATAACTTCATACTCACTAGCAATATTTATAGCTTTAGTTCCATTTGTTGTTGTTAAAACTAAAGTTTTATCTAAAATTTCATTATTCATATATTGAAATGGGGAATTTCCATAATCAAAACCTTCAATTGGCATAGCATTTCTTTCAGCTGCAACAATATAGTTTTGCTTATCTAGATACCTTTTTGCTATTTCTAATGAAGAAACAGGTATAATTTCTTTTACACCAAAATTAAAAGCAGTAGATATGACTGTTGTTGCTCTTAGTAAATCAACAACAACTACAATAGTATTTTCAGAAAGTGGATAATTTTCAAATAGATCAGAAACTAGACAGACATTTATATTTCTGTTTACTAACATATGCTATAAAAATGGTGTCTCAATAATTCTTGAATTCAAGAATTTATTTCTAACCTTAATGAGTATCTCATTTCCAATATTTATGTGTTTTATATCAACATAAGCCATGCCAATTGCTATATTTAATGATGGTGACATAGAACCAGAAGTAACAATTCCTATTCTGTTATTGTTAGTAGAATAAACTTCATATCCTTTTCTAGCTATACCTCTATCTAACACCTCAAAACCAACTAATTTTCTTTCGATACCGGAAGATTTTTGATTAATTAAAAATTCAGAATTTATAAACTCAGTATTTAATTTTGTTATCCAAGCTAAATTTGCTTCAAAAGGAGAAGTATTATCATCAATATCGTTTCCATACAGACAAAATCCTTTTTCTAATCTTAATGTATTTCTTGCAGCTAATCCAATTGGTTTTATATCAATATCTAAAGAAAATAATGAATTCCATAAATCTAATGCATGTTCATTTTTCACATATAATTCAAATCCTAACTCTCCTGTATATCCAGTTCTAGATATTATTATATTATCTATTCCCGAGACATTACCAATTATAAAGTTATAATACTCTATATCATTTAATGCTTCATTAGATAATTTATTTAATAACTCAAGAGATTTAGGACCTTGAACCGCAAGCAAAGAGTAATCATTAGATTTATTGTCAATATTACATCCAAAAGAATTATTTGTATTTAACCAATCAAGATCTTTTTCTATATTAGAAGCATTTACAACAAGTAAATAAGAGTTTATATCAATTTTATATACTAAAATATCATCAACAATACCATTATTATTTGGAAGGCAAGAGTACTGCACTTTTCCATTATAAAGTTTTGAAACATCATTAGATGTTATGTATTGTAAGAATTTGTCAGCATTATCTCCAGAAATGAATATTTCTCCCATATGAGACACATCAAATACTCCAACATTATTTCTGACTGCTAAATGTTCTGCAATTACTCCTTCATATTGTACAGGCATATTAAATCCAGCATAATCAACCATTTTTGCATTAAGTGCTTTATGTACAGGAGTTAGAGTTAAATCTATCATAATCATATTTTGTATTTTACAAATTTATTATAAATAATAAAGAGAAATAAAAAAAAGACCTCTTATTTAAAGGTCTTTTATTAGTAGCGTGAGGGAGACTTGAACTCCCGACCTCAGGGTTATGAATCCTGCGCTCTGACCAACTGAGCTACCACGCCAAATTAGGCGCCAAATATAATACTTTAACTTATTTTATAGAAATGAATTTAAACTTTATGAACGTCCTTCCTCAATTAATATAGATGTATGATGTTTGAGAGTTCTTAATATTAAGATTATAACAATTAAGAATATTGAAATCTTTAATAATAAAGGTGTTATATATAAAGTATTAAGAATAAAAAAATTTCTAATAATATCAATAAATATAAACCCAATAATAGAAGAAAGAACACTTGAATACTCTCTTCTTAATACAGAAATAATTGAGAATGAAACATGACCTTTTTTGAGTATTAGTTTTCTAGGGAAAAATGCCGGAACGCTATTTGACCAATCTAAAAAGACTTGTTGAAATTTAGATTTTAGAAATTCTTCTTCAGTTAGCATTATTCTTTCATAGTATATCCAGAAAAGTAATGACATCAAAATAATAAATTCAATATTATAGGAATAGATTGCAATCCCTAGCCATATCAAATAATTACCTAAATAAAGAGGATGTCTTACAATAGAATATATACCTAAGGTATTTAAAGTGTCAGCAATCTGCTTTTTTGTATTTCTGCCGCTAGTATTCTTTGGAGTTGTACCAATTGTATAGAATCGAATTAAAAAACCTAAAACAGTAATAAAACCAGCAATAGAATTAAAAATTAAAATTGATTTTTCATTAAAAGTTGAAAAAGAAGATAAATAAATAAATGGAATTGATAATAAAAATAGGAGTATTGGAAATTGACCACGATATTTAAATAAAAAACTACCTTGCTTTATTAAAGATTGCTCTAATGACATATTAATCTTATCTTTGTATTGATTTTACAAATTTATAAAAGATATGTCAGATTTAATTAAATACTCAATAGAGATACCAATAAATTCATCTGTTAATGTTTTATATAAAAGACTATCAACACCAAGTGGTCTTGCAGAATGGTTTGCAGATAATGTAAACTTAAAAAATAATGTATTTACTTTCTTTTGGGATGATAGTGATCAGTCTGCGAAAATATTAAAGAAAAAATCAAATAAGTTCGTTCAATTCAAATGGTTAGATGATGAAGAAAAAGAATCTTTCTTTGAATTTAAAATTCAAGTTGATGAAATGACTTCCGATGTTTCACTGATTATAACTGATTTTGCAGAAGACGAAGAAGATCAAAAAGAACAAACTATGTTGTGGGAACAACAAATACAGAATCTAAAAATGGCTATTGGCTCATAAGTTAGTTGAAAAAGATAAATTTATACTTAATTAAATCTTTTCTAACTCCTTTTATCTTTTCATTATTAATTGTTCTATTTATTCTTTTAATGCAATTTCTATGGAAATATATTGATGATTTAATAGGAAAAGGACTAGATATATCGCAAGTAACTGAACTAATGATTTATTCAATTGCTAGATTTGTTCCTTTAGCTCTTCCTATAGCTGTTTTAATATCAAGCGTAATGGTTTTAGGTAAACTAGGTGAAAATTATGAACTCGCAGCCTTACAGTCATCAGGAATTTCACTAATCTCTATAATGAAACCTATTTTTATTTTAATAGTCTTGATAAGTATTTCATCTTTTTTATTTTCAAATTATGTTATGCCTATTGCTAATTTTAAAGGAGGTAGTTTATTATATGATATTAAAAAGAAAAAGCCTGCTATTAATATCAAGGAAGGAATCTTTTATAATGATATAGACGGATTTAGCATTAAAATTGGTTCTAAATATGATGATGTTTTAAATGATATTCTTATATATGATCACAAAGAAAATCTAGGAAATAAAAAAGTTATTTCTGCAAAATCTGGAAAAATGAAAATTACAGATGATGAGAAATATATGGAGCTTTATCTATTTGATGGAAATTCTTATATAGAAATAGAAAATAACAATAAAAAAAAGAAATCTATAAACAGAAAAATCTCTTTCCAAAAAGATTTAATAAGATTTGATCTCTCAAGTTTTAATATGAAAAATAGTGAGATGCTGTATAAGGGGCATTACGCTATGTTGAATAATAAACAACTATCTCACTCTATTGATTCATTAAATAATAAGCTATTTGATAAGCAAAATCTAATCAAAGTTAGAGTATCTGAAAATTATAAATATGATGCAAGCAGTAAATCTGATTCTGTTATCTCCCTTAATAATTTAAATAATAAAAGAATCCATGAAACAGCAATCAATAAATTACGTGTTTTAAAATCTGTTAGTAAATCTAACTCTGATGATTTAAATTATAAAAAAACGATTATTGCAAAGCACAAAATTGAATGGCACAGAAAAATTTCTTTAGCATTTGCATGTATAATCATGTTTTTAATTGGTGCTCCTCTTGGATCTATAATTAGAAAAGGAGGTTTCAGTGTTCCTCTTTTAGTATCGATTTTATTATTTGTTGTTTACTATGTAATCAGTATAACTGGTGAAAAAACCGCAAAAGATTTATCTGCTTCACCTCTTGAAGGAATGTGGATTTCTAATTTTATTTTTATTCCAATTTCTATAATATTAATTTCATTTGCGTTAAGAAATTCTAGTATCCCAAAATTTAAAGATTTATCTCAATAAAAGAAGATTAATTCCATCTGAAATATATAATTTTACACAATAATTTTTTAATATGAAATTCAATACAATTAAAGAAGCTATATCAGATATAAAGGATGGTAAAGTTGTTATTGTTATAGACGATGAAAATAGAGAAAATGAAGGTGATTTTATTGCTGCTGCAGATAAAGTAACGCCAGAAATGATCAACTTTATGGCTACTCATGGAAGAGGACTAATATGTGCTCCACTTCTTGAAAGTAGATGTGAAGAATTAGACTTAGACTTGATGATTGGTAGGAATACAGCTGCATTTGAAACTCCTTTTACTATTTCAGTTGATTTAATTGGACATGGATGTACTACTGGAATATCAGCATCAGATAGATCTAAAACTATCAAAGCCTTGGTTGATCCAAATACTAAAAAGGAAGAACTTGGAAAGCCTGGTCATATATTTCCATTAAAAGCAAGACAGGGTGGAGTATTAAGAAGAGCAGGTCACACTGAAGCTGCCGTTGATTTAGCTCGACTTGCTGGATTATCTCCAGCTGGAGTAATTGTTGAAATATTAAATGAAGATGGTTCAATGGCAAGAACTAAAGAATTATATGAAATTGCTAAAAAATTTAATTTAAAGTTCATTACAATTAAAGATTTAATAGAATATAGACTTAAAAATGAAAGTTTAATCACTGAAGAAGTTGAAGTAAAGTTACCTACTGATTTTGGAGATTTTAAATTAAAAGCTTTTAAACAAATTACAAATAATCAACTTCACCTAGCAATTTATAAAGGCTCATGGGCAAAAGATGAAGATATTCTAGTAAGAGTTCATTCTTCATGCGTAACAGGAGATATTTTTGGTTCATGTAGGTGTGATTGTGGACCACAATTACATGCCGCTCTTGAACAGATTGAATCTGAAGGTAAAGGTATTTTAGTTTATATGAATCAAGAAGGTAGAGGAATTGGTTTACTAAATAAATTAAAAGCATATGAAATTCAAGAAACAGGAAAAGATACTGTAGAGGCAAATATTGAACTAGGTTTTAATGCAGACCACAGAGATTATGGAGTTGGTGCACAAATATTAAGAGCTATGAATGTTAGTAAAGTTCGTTTACTTTCTAATAATCCTAAAAAAAGAGTTGGTTTAATTGGATATGGTATTGAAATGGTTGATAGTGTACCTATTGAGATTAAATCTAATCAACATAATAAATTTTATCTTGAAACCAAAAGAGATAAAATGGGACATACTCTTAAAAATCTTAATGAATAAAGAATTAATAGTATTAGGAATTGAATCATCTTGTGATGATACATCTGCTGCTGTTTTAAAAGGTTCTAAAGTATTATCTAATATAATTGCTTCCCAAGCTATACACAAAGAATATGGCGGAGTTGTACCTGAATTAGCATCTAGAGCACATCAACAAAATATTATACCAGTTATAGATACTGCCATTAAAAATGCAAAAGTTAAAAAATCAGATATTGATATTATTGCCTACACTAAAGGTCCTGGTTTACTAGGATCTCTTTTAGTTGGAAGTTCATTTGCAAAATCATTCTCTTTTAGCTTAAATAAGCCCCTTGTTTCTGTAAATCACATGAAAGCACATGTTTTGGCTCACTTTATTGATGAGAAAGATAAAAACCCTCCAAAATTCCCATTTATTTGCTTAACAGTTTCTGGTGGGCATACACAAATTGTTTTAGTTGATAGCTTTACAGAAATGCAGATTGTTGGTACAACATTAGATGACGCTGCTGGAGAAGCATTTGATAAATCTGCAAAAGTTCTAGGTTTAGAATATCCAGGAGGACCATTAATTGATAAATATTCAAAATCAGGAAATATTAATGCTTTTACTTTTGGAATACCTAAAATAAAAGATTTAGACTTTAGTTTTAGTGGTCTTAAAACATCAATAATGAATAAGATTAATTCTTCTTTAATGTCAAATCCTAAATTTATTGAAGAAAACCTTAATGATTTATGTGCTTCTATACAACACTCTATCATACAAATTCTTCTTGATAAAGTAGAAAAAGCAATTATTAAAACTAAAGTTAATAGAATAGCAATTGCTGGAGGTGTCTCTGCAAATTCATACCTAAGAAAACAGCTTCAATTACTTGGTCAAAAACTAAATTCTGAAGTATACATTCCAAAATTTGAATATTGTACTGATAACGCTGCTATGATTGCTATGGCAGGTTCAATAAGTTATGAATATGGAAATAATAGTTATAAAGATTACTCCGAACAAGCTTCTGCTAGATTAAGCTTTTAGAAATTTAAAAGTATTATCTAAGGTTAACTGAAAATGTTTTGGATACTTATCTAATGAGTAAGGATGCATTATACCAAAGACATGATTCGCATCTTTAATCTCAAAAATTTCAGTATTTGAATTCCATTTTTTAAAATCATGTGCATCACTAATTGATACAGTTGGATCATCAGTTCCATGAATAACAAGGTGAGGAATGTTAAGATTTTTACATGCAATTTTAATATCTATCCTTTTGCTATTTTTTATACAATCCTCATAAAATTGATAATACATCGGCATATTTTGATTTGTTCTTGAATTAAAAACATATGCAACACCTTTTTCCTTCCAAAGAGATATTTTTGAGTCATCCATTCTATTGGTGAAATCTGAGGGAGAGGCCCAGGAAATAACCTTATTAATTCTATTGTCTTCACTAGCTTTTAAAATACTAATAGCCCCTCCTCTACTGTGGCCTAATAAATTAATATTATTTATATCAATCTCTTTAGCAAAAGATTTATTATTAATTATCCAATTAATAATTAAATTTAAGTCATCAAGTTCAATTGAAAAATTATTATTTCCAAAAGATTCAAGATCATTAAAATTACAAGGATCATCAATAGAAGTTCCATTATGAGAAAAATTAAACTTTAGAAAGAAAAAGTTTTCATTAGCAAAAGATTTTGCCATTGTATTAAAAGGACCCCAATCTTTAAATCCTTTAAATCCGTGAGAGAAAATAACCAGTTGTTTTTTTAAACTGTTATTATTAAAGGTTACATCTAACAAAATTTCTTTTTCAAGAGACCCTTTTATAATAAAGCTTTTTGTTGTAAGCATTGATTATTTAACAAATATTCTTTTGTCAACTGAGCCATCATCATAAATATAAAAAATTAAAGAATTAACTTTAAAATTTGATGTTCTTCCAAGTAAATCTACAACTTTGATGAGTTCCTTCTCCGTATTTTGAGAATTAGGTATAAACGATGGAGTTTGAGAAGTTATTTCAAATTTATCAAAACCACCTTCAACCCAATGTCCATCTAAAAAGTCCCAATCAGCTGTTTCAATAATAATCTGCATAGTATTGTTTAATGATATATATTGGCTTAAATCAAATGATTTTGAATTCCATTGGCCAAGGTTAGGGGAGTTAGATGTTATTACATCTAATGTAGATACAAAAACTCCATTTGATACTTTTACAGTAATTGAATCATTAGCAGGTGTACCTCCACCCCAACTAGGAAAATCATTATTAAACCAAATATTGTAGTTAAGATAATATTTCTGATTATTTAGAGGAGATGAAAGATCAAAAATTGGAGATGTAAGTATTGTATTAGCATCATCAACATCTCTATCACCAACAGATGATCCAGACTCTAAGCCTGTTACATATGCATAATCATAACAATCATTAGATATATCATTTTCAGGATTAAAATTACTTCCATTGTAGTCAGTACCTTCAGGATTTCCTCTTTGCCAAATACCGTCATTTGGTGATGTAACTCCACCACTAACTGTCCAGCCAAAATCAAATGTAAAATCATCATAATAACCAGTATGTAAAGTAATTTGATTGGTTGAAGTTGAAGATATATATTCATTAGTACAAGAAGTTATATAGCCCCATGAACCTGCAATTACATCATAATTTCCTTCATAAATACTATTAATGTTAAAATTCCCATTTAAGTCAGTTGTAGCAGTAAAGTCAAATGTTGAATTATATATTAAAACATCAGAATTTGGAATACCATTACCATTTATATCAACAACAGTTCCACTAATATTAATTGAAGATAGTGCTTGTAGCTGGGCATCAACGATTGTTGTATTTCCATTTGTAAAAGATGCATTAATTGTATCTGTTAAATATCCAGGTGCAGAGAAAATTATATCATATGATGAAGAATTTGCTATTCCACTCATATAATTACCGGCTAAATCGGAATTTGTTTGAATAGTTAAATTTGGATTAATTATTTCGATTGTTGCATTTGTAATAGGCAATGAGTTAGAAATATCTGAAACATTACCTTCTAAATAGCAGGCTTGTAAAAAATCTCTACTATACACTAATAGACGCCCTTTAGTAATGCTTCCATAATCAATATCAGAAGAAATTATATTACCGGAAGGAAGGAATGGATATGTTCCCCAACATCCTTGAAATCCATCACCAGAAAGTGGAGATGAATCATAATGTGCAACTTCAATTAAATTGTTAGGATTTGTAATGTCATGAACAACTGTTCCATCTCTATAATATGAAGTAATTATAAAATTACCGTCAACATGAGTATTGTGAGGAATAGAATTAGATCCTGGGTTAGATTGTATTCTATCAACTTCTTGAATATTATTCAAATCAGATATGTCGTATGAACCAATATATGCATCTGATTGTTCATCAGTAGTAAAAACAAAGTCTCCGTTGTCAGATACCCAAGCATTGTGAGTAAAGGCACTAGGAGTTGTGACATTACCTAAATTTTGAGGATTTGTTTTGTCTGAAACATCTACTACATACATATCTCCTTCATAAATACATCCTACATACATAGTATCTCCTCTTGCCATTCCATCATGAACATAAAAATCACTCCATTCCCCTAAAAAAATTGGATTAATTGGATCAGTAACAACATCAAGAAAAATTACACCATCGGATGGGGAACCTCCTGCATTTGAGGAAGCACCAAAAATATATGCTACTCCATTTTCATCTATGTAAATATTATGAGCAGCTGTAAATTCAGTACTAGGACCGTTTGGACTATTAAAAACTGTTCTATGATAATAAGTATTACCAGTCATATCTGATAAGTCAACAATTAATAAACCAGCATCTGCTTCAGTAGTAACATATGCATAATTTCCAAATGTTTTAACATCTCTCCAAGTAGAGTTTAAATCATTTATAAAAAATTCTTCAGTAGGATTAGAAGGATTAGTAACATTAACTACAGAAAATCCATCATTTAAACCAACTAAAGCATATTCACTTCCATCGGCAGCAACCCAGCCCCATATATCATTTCCTTCTGTATTGTAGTTATCATAAGTACCTAAAAGGGATAAGTTGTATGAAGATTGAGAAAATATTGAAAGTGGTAGTAAAAGTGTAATAAATAATATTCTAATCATAATAGTGTTTTTTACAAATATATAACTTTATTTTAAAAAAGCTATATATTATAGTTCTAGTGTTGTTTGACCCTTATCATCAGAATCATTAATTTCATTATTGTTAATAATAGTTAAAGGAATATCAGTAGTAATAACATTTTCAATTTCCCCATTTTCTTCAATATACTCAAGTGAATCTAAAAGTTTTAATGAATTTATTTTTTTAGAACTTAATCTATTCCCAAGTGATTTGGCACCTTTAATTGAGATAAATTCATCAAGAATAATTTTATCTGTTTGTCTGTCTTTACCCTTTTCTTTTTTGTAAATTATTTCTAT
>Ga0222715_10001563_pt1 | contig 21788 bp, 26 predicted proteins | sample C33_9DmetaG_FD_165056 | JGI IMG/M metagenome (GOLD analysis project Ga0222715, IMG submission 165056) | Estuarine water microbial communities from San Francisco Bay, California, United States - C33_9D | ecosystem: Environmental > Aquatic > Marine > Unclassified | place: USA: California... | reverse complement strand
AACCAGGTTGTCTCGCCTGCACAAACAGACTAGCAGGACAAACGCTTTTAACGCCTGCTTTTTGGCCCTGTTCTTAACTCCATTACGAGCTAAAGCTAAGGCCACCCATACCGCTTTGGATGCGGAGAACGTTGTAGTTGACCGCAAACATGTGCATGGTGGTGGAAGCAACCGCCGCTGGGATGGTGACCGCGACTTGCGCGTTGTCGATGCGGGAGAAGTTGCAAGTACCAGTTGGTTGGTGCTCTTCTGGCTTGAGGGCGAAAGAGTACGAGTACACACCCGCGTATGGGTTACCGCTGTGGTGGTTGTATGGTTGCACTTGGTTGAAGTACTTACCCTTTTGGGCCTTGAATCGGTCTTGACCGTTAAGGACCAACTTGAACTCGGACATTGGGCCAACGCGTTCTTCATCGAAGTCGGAAGTGGACGCATCCGCGTTGTAGAGTGGCACACCACCCGCTTGGCCGATTGGCACGTAGCAGTTGGCGGCGGTACCCGCGCGGGCATCGCATTCAAGGACAATGTCAGCCGCCGCTGGTTCGGAGGTGAAGTTCCACAAGGAAGTGGCAACGTTCGCCGCCGCTGGGTCGTTGAAGCACCACACAAGCTCCTTAACTGGGTGGTTGTAGGAGAGACGCTTGTTGGAGGTGGAACCCGCAGTGACGGTGTCGGAACCAGTGTGTTGCACTTGTTCAATAAGGTATTCGTGACCCTTTTGCGCGAAGCGACGACGCTCTTCGGTGTCCAAGTACACGTAGTTCGCCCACACCTTGAAGACAGTGGAATCAAGGTAGGTGGTGAAGGTGCTGGTCAAATCGAAGTCGATGCGGACTTCGTGGTATTGCAAAGCAATCAAGGGCAAGTACAAACCTGGGTTGCGGTTGAAGAAGAAGATCAATGGCAAGTACACAGTGTTACCAGTCTTGGCAGTAGTCATCTTCGCCCAGTTAGCCTTCTTGGACTCATCCAAGTAAAGCTCGGAGTACAAACGCCACCAGCGTTGGTAGTGCTTGTCAATGCGTTGGCCACCGATGGACAATTCAGCGGAAGCGATCGCACGCTCAGCGACCCAGCAGGCATCGTCACCATCCGCGGTGCTGGTGTTCGTCGCAGCGGACTTGAGTTCGACGTACATGTCGCCGACCAAATCACCGTTGCGGGCAATAGTGACGGACACACGGCCAGAGTTGGCGGCGGTACCGTTAACAGTTTGTTCGATGTTTTCCATCGCGAAGTTGGTGTGACGCTTGTACACCGCTTGGAAGAAGGTAACCTTGGGGTTACCGGTCAAGTAGACGTCTTGAGCGCCATAAGCTACGAGTTGCATGAGACCACCGGCCATTGTGAGAGTTTTTGTACTATAAGCAGAGAAAATAATTCTGGTCGAAATCGCACCAAGTGCGAAATTTTTGATTTTGAAAATTCTCAGTCTAAGTTAAAATGTCGTCTCGTCCTGAAGATGAAGAATCAGTTGATGAAGTTGAGGATGGTGAGATTGTCTCTGAGGAGGAAGAGGAAGAGGTGGAGTTTGACGAGGATGAAGATTTCTACCAAGAAGAGGACGACGAAGAAAGTATGGATCTCGCGGGTCTTATGACGTCTCTCTTAGCGACCCCAGACGGTGATACTGTCTGTTCTGCTCTGGTGAATCTTTGTTACCAATTGGAAACTCAAAATAAGATATTAATTAAAATGCTTGCCAAGATGCAACCCCCAAAATCAGCTTAGAAACAAAAATCGTAATTCATTAAATACATAGAAATGGAGCACACCCATTTCATTGATAAGGAACCTAACAAGTATGAGGCTCTGACGGAGCTTCAGAAACAACACATCCAATCAATGAAAGAAGAACAAGTGCACGACGTCATCAACAAGTTTGAACACGCGTGGTCTTTGAAAACAAATGACTTTAGAAATGCGCGTGAGTTGGGATATCGCCAATTTATTCACCCTGACAATTTTGATGAAACGGGTAATCCAATTCCAAGTCAGATTGATATCTTAGCCATCAAAGGCATTCGTGATAAACAAAGTGTATATCTCACGAATTTAAAAAATCACACGAGAGACCTGAAGATTCACAAGAATGAACCAAATGATGATGGTATAACAGTCGTCAAGCGTATTAACAACATCAAGAAACAAATAGATGATGGATATCACAATATTCGTCGTCATTACATGTCATTTGAGAGAGTAGATAATGCAACTGCTCAACCACAATTCAGTGTTCTTGGTGATCCGACAACTCTTGACAGCGATGCTGTTGAAAACTCGTCGCCATTTCAAAAATGTCTCTTGTACTCCCTGGATCAGACCTACAACTCTGGATATCGTAGATACAAAGGGCAGTGTTGTGAAGAGATCAGAACTATTGAGGGATACAGAACTCGGGCTTGGCGACCAAAATTTACAATTGAACAGTTCGTATACTCTCTGGCTCAAAAAGACGATCTCTTTGAGATGTGGCAAAACTTTACAAGTCGTGGGAGTGTCTTCCGTGATGTGATTGATAACATGAGTAAGTGTATGGACGCCCAATTCCCAGAAATCACAAAGAGACGACACGTCTGGTCATTCAGAAATGGTGTATTTGTTGGTAAGGAATGGATTCCAGACCGTGGTGTTTATGATTGCCGATTCTACCCATATGAAAGTCGCGAATTCCGTTGTCTTGATCCGACTATCATCGCGTGTAAGTACTTTGATCAACAATTTGACGACTTCTCCCATATTGAAAAGTGGCAAGATATCCCAACGCCATTCTTTGATTCAGTTCTCAAGTATCAGAATTTTGAGGATGAAGTGTGTAATTGGGCGTATGTAATGGGTGGGCGATTGTGCTATGATGTTGGTGAACTTGATGGATGGCAAGTGATTCCGTTCTTCAAGGGTATTGCCAGATCTGGTAAATCAACCCTCATTACGAAGGTGTTCAAAAAGTTTTATGAAAATGAAGATGTGGGTACACTCTCAAATAATATTGAAAAGAAGTTTGGTCTATCCGCCATCAAAGATAGTTTTATGTTTATCGCTCCAGAAGTGAAGGGTGATCTCGCCCTTGAACAAGCTGAGTTTCAATCTATGGTTTCAGGAGAAGATGTGTCGGTTGCCGTCAAGAATAAGACTGCGGTTTCTATTGAATGGAATGTCCCAGGAGTTTTAGGTGGTAATGAAGTCCCCAATTGGAAAGATAACTCTGGTTCAGTTTTACGTCGTATTTTGGCGTGGAACTTCTCCAAGCAGGTCAGAGATGCAGATCCACAACTTGATGAAAAGTTAAATCGGGAGTTACCTATTATTCTTCTCAAATGTGTTCGGGCTTATCTTGATTATTCAAATAAATTCAGAGACAAGGACATTTGGAATGTAGTTCCAGAATACTTCAAGAAGATCCAGAAGCAGGTGGCTATGGTTGCGAGTACACTACACAACTTTTTGGAATCCACGAACATCATCTTTGGGAAGGACTTGTTCGTACCACAAAAGCTCTTCATCCAAGTATTCAATCAACACTGCCAAGCAAACAATTTGGGACGCCCCAAGTTCAATCAGGATTTCTACGCAGGTCCATTCAGTTCCCGTGACATTGAAGTCAGGGAAGAAGTGGTCACTTACAAGGGTCGTACATACCCAAGACAACCAATTATATATGGTGTTGATGTCGTGGAAGAAAGTTTGGGTTTCAGCGAGGATTACTAAAAAAAATGATATCCAATAGTAATAATGAGCCAGCAGCTCAAAGAATTTGTGAAGCAGTCTGGGGTAGAGATCAACTCAAGTCCAAGTTCTGCTTCCACAACTGCGTCAAATAATGCATTGGTTCGTGAGATTGAAGCTGAAATGGGATTTCCCCCACGCCTCGAAAAAAATATCATTGACAACGCCAATTACGGCGAGTTTGCACAATTCGTGAACGTCTCAAATAGTGATAACAACATAAATAATATAATTGCCGCAGCTGTTCCACCACCATCAATTGTATTCAAGGTGAGTAAGTTAAATCCAGGTATGTTTAATGCGACTGTGAATAAGAACTTCAGTTCGGATGTAAGAATTGATATTAAGAAGATTCTTCTCAAAACTCCAGTTCAAAAAACACCCATTGGCGAAGGTCTTTATATAGATACCAAGGAAATCAATGGTATTTATGGGCGATTTACCACAGGTTTCTCTCACACACGTGAATATGGTAAGAAGGGTGATATCAATAAGAAATTCTTTACAGTTCAGATAAAGGTTGTTATTTCTAATGATACCGAATCAAAGGGTGCCACGGTCAACTTTTACAGAAATGGTAAAATTCGTTTCTCGGGTGGCTTTATTGGAGCTAATATTGCCAATCAACCCGAACTCATTCGTAGGTTCATGGTAGACACATACAGCGAGCGTGAAGCTTTTCTATACAGTCCATTTGAGTACAATAATCTTAGTGGCCAATTTAGAGTGAATGGTATTTTTGATAATATGGAAACTCTCCCTATAAAGTTATTGAGACAATACGGAGCTTCATATGTTGAATATAACATAGAAAGATCTCCATTTATGTACATAACATACAAGGGACATAAATATATTTTATCCAAGAGTGGTAATATTCAAATTTCTGGTGCCCCAAATCCAGCTGATATGCTTGTGGCGTACACCGATGGCTCTCAATTGGCAAAAGTATTATATGAAAAGGGTGAAATTACACTCACCGCGTCTGTGCCAAATAGATTAGTGAAGGGGAAGTCCAGTAAAGTGCGTAAAACCAAACTGGTTTTGAGCACTAAGCAACGCGCGGCACTAAACATTAATAGTAAACAATGTATGCGTATGCCCAAACCCGAACTTGTGGACCTTGCAAAGAAGATGGGTGTCGTTGGAATCACAGCCTCCACGAAGAAGGGTGAAATTTGTGATAAAATTAAGAAAATGTCCGGTACAAAGACGGCTACTTTTCGCAATACGAATAAGAATAAGAATGTTAATCTCTCTGGTACTGGTAATACATTCAAAGTTGGTCGTGCGACCTGTACGGGTTATAGTAAAACCGAACTTCTCCGTGTCGCAGGAATCCTCAAGATTAAGCTTGATCCCAAGGAAACAAAGGTGACTCTCTGTAAAAAGATTGAAAAGGTGCGTAACGCGATGGTAGCCCCCAAACCAAAACCAAAGACACCCCCTACCCGTAAAGAAGTGGCCAAACAAAAACAAACGAACAAGGTACAACAAGTCATTAAGAAGAGAGGTCTCAATGAAAACTCAATTCGTAGAGATCTTGTTAAATTGTACGGTAGTCGGTGGATGAACCGTTACAAGAATGTGATGCCCCCCCTTAATAATGATGTAAAAGCAATCAAAGCGAAGATTAATCAATTGAACAAGGGAAATAAATTGGGTGTCCCATTCAAGAAGAACGTGGATGCCATTAAGAGGGATATGGTTAGTAATTGGAAAATGGAGAGAAGACGAGAATTGGAAAAGAAGTTTATTGGGAGTCAACTCAATGTCACTAATGTTCCACGCAACTTGGTGACACAATATAGAAATGCTGCGACAAACTATATTCTTACTAAAGGTCCAACTATGAAACAATTGGCGAATCACAAGAAGACTTGGTTAAATACAAGAAAAATCAAATCACCAAGTCGTATGGCTAAGGCAAGAGTAGAAAAGATGTAAACTTAAGGATTAAATAGGATGTATACACAGATATGGAATCAATTGAGCGACAATTGATTGAACGCCTTGAGGTTGGCAAGAAGCGCTATGGTCACGGTATCATTGTCAACTCTGATACAAAGGAATGGGGAACACCCTCAGATTCCTGGATTGATATGTGCGTTGAAGAACTCCTGGACGCAGTATTCTATATTATCGCCGACTACATTAGAAAGGGGCGTGAAAGTGACAAGTCAATTTGCGAACTTGAATTGGAATATAAAATCAATGATGATTTTGTGAGCGCACCTGATCCAGTTAAATATTTATTGGAAACACATGATGAGGACGATAACGCGCTCATCATGTACATCGTTAGAAATTATAGTAAAATTGAGAGTCCAAAGCATAAGATGCTTGTATGGAATCTTCTCAACATGTTACTCGTGTGTTCACAATTTTAGTTGGTTCCCCAATTTGCTTGAGGTGAATCGTGTGGTACGCAAAGTTGTAGTTTGGAAATAGTTCCTTAATTAAATTAGATATCACAGCACCTTCCACATAGTTGGGTATTCCCGAACATACCGAATTTCGTTCAATTTGAAGAAAACGATCCTCCAATTGAACGAACTTCTTGAGACCTTCTTGGCTCATTCCATTTTTATGCATAAGGAGATACATCTGCTTTGAGGCACCACCACTCAGATGGAAATTTTTGGAACCCGCAACTTCGTCTGTGACATTTACTTTTTCGTACACGAGGGCTAAAGCGATTAAGGCAAGGAGTGCAAAACGTAACATCTTATATTATTACACGAAAATTATTTGCAAAATTTGGAGTATTTAATTGTTTCGATACCGTAACCATCTTCATCATTTGATGTGGCTAGAGTCATGGGTTGAATTTTGTTCCACGCATTTATAATATCCTCTTTTGTTTCACATTTATTCCCACTTCCATGTGTATAGAAACCAGCGTTTAAAATTTCATAGTCACAGTTATTTTCGTTTTTATTGACTTTAATCCTAATCATTTTACATATATTTCCATCATTATGGTTAATAATAAACTGATTTTCTTCTTTTTTTGTAGAAAGACTGGCTATATTACTACCAGTTACTATAGGGTTTTTTGTCGAGAAAGATTTTCCGCGTAACTTTACTTCCTCAATTTTAACATTATTTGGATTTCCTTCACAATAACCGAAAGTACCTTTGTGACCATCAATTTTACCTTGCTGACACTCAGTTGGTTTTACGGCTGCGAAATAATACCACACACCCGCAGACGACGCACAACATATACACACAAACAAAACGAATACAAGGACTACTTTACTAAATATGTCAGCACCTGAAGGACCTCTAACTCTACCAGCCATGTTACTTATTACATAGGAATTAATTTAGATAGGTCATTCACTTTGTGAATTATATTGAAAAATTCGTCACGGGATGTGACATCTTGAGGTTTAATGATTTCAAACTCAATTTGATAAGAACAAGGCTCTTCAGAATCCATGTCAACGTTGTCACCCGAAGAAATCGTCATATCAATACTGAGATTCTTACGAACAAATGAGTGACGCATTTTTGTACGAACGCGATCCATTTCGTGTTCACCCCACGTTGGGATCTCTCTGGACACACTGAAACGCATATCAAGGGGTGTTCCAGTGAAATCCTCCTTCAACACATTAATCTTTTGAACCATGACACCATTGTCCCCACTATCTTGATTTACAGAAAGACGAATGCTATTGGCGTCACAATAATACACATCACTATTTGTAGTTTCCGTCTTTTCCCAACCGTCATATTTACGGAGACCTTCCAAGACTCGTTCAAAGGTATCTTTACCAACATTTGTGTCAAAGAAAGATCCGTTATGCTTTCCAAGACGCATCTCAATTTCAATATGTTCCTCTTCCTTGTGTGCTTCAAGCACTGGAAGAAGTTTTTCAACAATAGTCTTAACGTCGTGCATTGTTTATCTTTACAATTATTATTTCGCGGTATTTTCTTAAGTGTTTTTTATACATAAAATGTAATGAGAGGTTTTTTAAACCTCGGAAATACCTGCTACTTCAACACAGCAATACAATGTTTACTTCATATCCCAGTACTCTCAAATTACTTTGTACAAGTTGGGTACACAGGTGATTGTGAGTTTACACAATTGTACACAAAACTTATCTATTTTTACTGGCATTCAAAAGAGAAGGGTCTCGTTAATTTGAGTCCACTCATGCAATCCTTTTTTAAACACTTTCCACGATTTGAAAATAGAGAACCCCACGATACACAAGAGGCGATCCTTTGTGTAATAGATATTCTTGAAAGATCGTGTCCAGATATAAAACAGTGGTTTTATGGTAAAAAAACACAAGAAACTATCTGGCCAAATGGTAAATCAAGTTTGGTAGAAGATTTTAGTATTCATCTCGTAACTTCACGAGGCAGTGATTTGGGTGAAATGTTAATAAAGAGCGCAGATTGGAATGTTATTGAAAACTTTGAAGATACGGAGGGACGGGTACACAATATAGCTACAACCCGAATGGTATTTTCAAAACTTCCACAAGTTCTTATGATTTCATTTGATAGAAAAAGTAATATAGATGTCATTGAACAGATTTTAATAGACAAGTATGAATATAATCTTATCGCGAGTGCTGTACATGTGGGTATACAAGACGATGGACATTATGTGAGTTTTGTAAAACACGCAGACAAATGGTATTACATAAACGATGATTTTGTGAATGAAGCTGAACTTCCTACGTCTGCGGGGCACTATGTTCTGGTCTACAATCTAAGAATTCCTTCATCTGAATGTCCTCCTTAATGTTGACAATAGTTCTATAAAATGTTCGGCGATTATTGGGGTGTGTTTTATCTCGTCTCCTTTTCATAGGTTTCCACCACAAAGGACCTTTTTCCCAAGTGATATACATACACTCAACGATAGCACCTTCTTCAAACCAAGGTTCATTCATACGACTCACTGGGAACTCACTCTCGTAGAATAACTTTCCCTTTTCTTGAACGTAGAGTCTCCAAACTGGTTCACCATTGAAAGATTTCCCTTTCTTCATGTGAAAGTCAACCGTATTTTTTTCACGAGGCTTCCACTTGAACATAGTTTCATGTGTACCAATTCGTATGGCTTCATTTACGGGTGTAAATACAAGACCATCCACTTTCTGTTCAACGGTGGGGAGATATTGATACATGAAATGATCAAAGTCTCGCATGGAATAAAATGTCTTCATTTTAAGACGATAGTTATCAAACTTCATATAAATGATACCTTTCATGATATTTTCAGCTTCTGCAAGTCTCCCAAAAAGATTTAGATGTCCCACGGGGTTACCACACACAAGAAGAGCATCGTAGACCATGAGTGTATTTTCATAGAGTTCGCCATCTAGTATCGTACCCTCGTATACCCGTTTATTAAGTCTAATCTTGACTTCAATCATATCAAATGCCCTATTCACAAAAAAGCACACAGGCTTTCCTTCAAATGTTGTGGCAACCAACATGTATCTTTCACCGTCAGTTTTCTCACATACAACATATTCACCACCTTTGAGAATTGGGAAATGTTTGTACTCAATGGAGACGGGTTGTGGACCTGGGAAATAATCCTTGCTCCCCCAAACATGATGGATGAACCCTACAACATGTTTGTGAAGTGGTGACGACATATATTTAGGAGTAGTTTAAACTTTAATTGGTTTTAATACCAGCTGCGTTAAGAATATTGCTAACACATTCATGTGAATAAGTCATGATCAACTTAGCTGCTGTAAATGCATAAATCTTTACACCCTGTTCTTTCAATTTTTCAAATATTCTTACATTGAGATTGAAATTACCCTTCTTATCCTTTGCGTTTTTCATTACATTCTTAGAAAACATAACCCAAGACTTAGCCTCCGTACTTGTGACGGAGTAAATATCTTTTGAAATCTTTTTTCCGACTTCCGTATCAAAATTGAGACCCATCTGTGACACTGGTTCAGATGAACCCTCTTGAACTCGGTGTTTGAAGAGACCCCAATCAATACCCTCTTTTACACCTGGAAAAACGAGCACACCGACACCCTCGTGATTAGCAAAAATCTGCTTTACAGATTCCTCGTCAACACCAATGCCAAAGTCAATGAAGAATAGACGATCACATCTTGGTAGATGTTTTTGAATCGTATCAACCTTATCAAATGGATCATCGTTTACATATAGAATTTCATTCTGAACATTATTTTGAATACAAAGAATGTTAAGTTTGAGGATTGTATGAAGTGTCTTTACAGAACACGATTTTGAACGAGTTGTTACAACTGTACAGATCTTCATATTACAAATTATTATTATCTAAACCTTAAGCCTATCATTAAGACACCCACTAAAAGGTAAGTTTCCGACGTGACCAAGTGTTGTGTTTATATCCGCATATATTTTACCCTCACACTGTTGCCACCGACGACAAAAGGCATAATCTTCGGAAAGGTATCTTCGTGATTCTGGATCAATCATACAATCAAAACACGCGTGGTAGTCATCAAAATCTCTATTTTGGTGGTCATTTTTGCACCACAGTTCTGGGAACTTTTCCTCCAATTTTGTGAAGACTTCTCTCTTGATACACATAAATCCAGTTGGTCCATCAAGAATGGGAATAAATCCATTATCAACCGCGATGCGTTTAGCACCAAAGTTTACAACTAGGCTTGAAGATAACATTGCCATGTTGCGATCATCCCCATTTTTGATGGCTTCAGCTGCTTGTTCCCACATGACAACTTTTTTGGGGTAGCACGCAACACTGATATCATGACCAGACTTTACCAGACGCACAACAGATTCCGCTTCAAAATCTACATCCGCATCCACAAACATGAAATATTCACAATCTGTTTTTTGCATGAAGCGACCCACTGCAACATTTCTGGCGCGATGAACGAGTGATTCGTTTTCGGTAGTATCTAAATATAATTGAATTCCCTCCCTCACGAGTAAAAGTTGGAGTTTAATTATACTTGACATATACTTTTCTAAACATAACCCTCCATAACATGGAGTTGATAGGAACAATTTAACCATCCTTTATTACAATATACCTTTACCCTCTAAGTGTTTTTTTATAATATTTTCTATTTTGTTAAGTGTTGGTACTGATACCGAACATCTTTCACACACTTGTGCTTTTGTTATCGTAGAACCTAATACTATGTAAATAATCGCAGAAGCTACACTATTTGGAGTTTTACTCATGAGTTCTACACAGTCATCAGTTGCTCCACACATTTTGTTACATTTGTATCTCTCTTCCCGTGATACATCAAAAGAATTCAAAAGTCGTTGCATCACATCGTATGCCTTTGTGACGTAGTTCTTCTCCGTCGCACCCATAATTGTATCTTTGAATATTTGAGTCGTACGACTGATATCCTTGGATTGAATGCCAAACATATCGGCAATCTCTTTGGTTGTTCTCGGAAACTGTGCAAGACGACACGCATACAACACACAATTGGCTTTAATTCCAAGTCTCACCGCACCACGGGTTAACTTCTCATCATTAAACTTGCGATACATCATCTTTGCGTCTTTGAGTACGGTATCTGGAAGAACGTGACATGCTTCATCTATATCTTTGTATGCGTGGAACAATGATCTATCTTTGTGATTCATAGACATATGGAAATTGATCTTTGCCATTCTCTTATTTTCGTACGTTGAAGAGCGTTGCGTTGAAATAATAGTACCCTTTCCCCAATTTTGGGAAAAGAGTTCGGGATTTGCGTTTGGATTACCGCACCTGGATGGATCATTTACTCGTCCATCGTCAGTAATACCACTTGTCCATTCAGGTGTATCATCAATAAAGTTGTCCTCTATGAGACCACATTCTGAACAAGTGGGGAGACCCTCGGGTGAAATAACTTTTACACCTGAGCACTCGCGGCAAAAATTGGTATTTACTGGCTTTTGTTCGTTATTTTTTGGTAATAGTTGGTCCAAATCGGACCATATAGCTGCCAGCATCATGGTATGAAAAGACGGTATCTTTTTTAGATTTTATAATTACGCACCAAAACTTAGGTTATCTGCGTGCACTTTCGCGAGGGCCTCAATGGCGTCTACAGTGTCCTTAAAACTCCGAGCGCCTGGAGTTGAAGGCTTCCACGCATTCCATTCCTTGTCTATGGATTTATAGTCAGAAGGTGGTATTACCTGTCCATCAATCACATCATCTGGGACGATGAAGTCATCCATTTCGGAGTCGCTCTCATCCTCGTCATATATCTCAGAATCGGAATCCTCAATATCAATGTCTTCCAAATGGGCATACATGTGGTCTTTGATTAATTTGAACTCCAAATCTTCAAAAGTTGTCCCACTTGGGTAGTGTTCCATCACACTTTCATAAGGTGCGGGATTCATGTCTCCGTCTTCAAGTTGATAGACGCACGCGGATTTATATATGAGCTCGGTGGGGTTTAAATATCGCACTCCAAGAACCAGGCCAGTGTTCATCCCCACGACGGCGAACATTTCATCTTCTACGTCATCTTCGTTTACCAGTAGTTTCACTATATCATTTTCAATTATCTCTGATGGCACAATCATGCTTAGAGTTTTCAAGCAAAAAATTATCAAAGATAATACTACAGATGAAAATCACAATTTATTCAAAGGAAGGATGCCAATACTGCGAACACGCCGTCACACTATGTGAATCCGAGGGGATGGATTATGAAAAGGTGATGATTGAGAAAGAGGACCTCAAGAAGTTGTGTGACGGCAGGTTGGACACCTACCCCCAAATATTTAGTGATGGACGTCGTATCGGAAACTACTTTGAATTTCAAGAATGGGTTGAGGAAGAGTATGAACCAATTTTAGCCTCCACCTTAAACAGATTTACCGTATTCCCCCTGAAGTATCCACACCTCTGGGATCTCTATAAGAAGGCTCAAATGAGCAATTGGACTGCGGAAGAGGTAGATCTGTCAAAGGACTTGGACGATTGGAAGACTCTCAACGAAAATGAACAGAAATTCATAAAGTATATCCTGGCGTTTTTCGCTGGGTCCGATGGAATTGTTTTTGAGAACATCAATAACAATTTTGCTGATGAGGTGCAGATCAGTGAAGCGCGATCTTTCTATGCGTATCAGTGTCACAATGAAATGGTCCATGGAGAGACCTACTCAAAATTGATTGATAAATATATCAAAGATCCTGCTGAAAAGAAGGAACTTTTTGATGCCATTCAAACTGTGCCATGTATTGAAAAGAAGGCTAATTGGGCGATGAAGTGGTTTGATACCAAGTCTCGTTCCTTTGCTGAACGTCTCTTCGCATTTGCGTGTGTTGAGGGTATCTTCTTCTCTGGGTCTTTCTGTGCTATTTATTGGCTCAAGAAGCGGGGTCTCATGCCAGGTCTGTGCTTCTCAAATGAACTCATCTCCCGTGACGAGGGACTCCACCAAGAGTTTGCCGTGGAACTCTTCAAGACTTTGCGTAATAAACCAAGTACTGAGACTATTCACACTATTGTAAAGCAAGCTGTTGAGATTGAGAAGGGGTTCATCTTGGACGCCCTTCCATGTAACCTCATTGGTATGAACTCGGAGAAGATGTCTGAATACATTGAATATGTGTCTGATCGTCTTCTCAAACAGATTGGAGTGCCTCCAATTTGGAACTCCAAGAATCCATTTGACTTCATGGAGAACATTAGCTTGGATGGAAAGACGAACTTCTTTGAGAAACGTGTGGGAGACTATGGCAAGATGGACGATACCTCGGATGAAATCGGCTTTGATGAAGAGTTTTAATTTATTGGGGTACTATATAATAAAATGTCTAAGACACCAATAATCATTGGAGTCCTTGTTTTATGTGTGGTATGTTCAAGTTCCTCATCTGCAGCTGCCCTAATGATGGGTGATGAGGAAACTCCCACTACAACGGGACCACCACCCGCTGACGGGACACCATCTGGACCACCATCGAGACCATCATCACCACCCGCTGACGGGACACCATGCTCTTCTGGTTTGACAGGTGTTGATAACCATTACATGAATGGAGTGTGTGTTCGTAAAGGGTGTTCGTCGGGGTATGATCTCGTGAATGGTACATGTATTTCAAGAGTTTGGTATCTACCAGGTGGTATTGGGCCACATTATCATAAGTACTTATCAACCGAACCTAGTGCAAGTTGTCAAGCTAACGGAGAATGGAAAAATTTAGATCAGAATTATTTTAACAAAGGTCTGAACTGTGCTGGCCCAGATGGATGCTTTGATACAGGTAAAATACGTTTTTGTTTTAAACGACCCGACGAAAATACATGTAATAATTCAGCATCTGGATATTATGGGAATGATCGCGATGATCGTGTAAAAGACTGTGTGTGGGTTCCATCTTTACCACGGTCTAAAATATTTAATACGGAGGCAGACTTTCTATCGGCGGCACAATAAAACGTATAGACCTTGGTATCCAACCATTTAATGAAACGAAGTAGAGCTATCATTAAATAAAGAATAGAACCACATAGAATGTATATGGCGAACATTTTACAATCAGTTGTTGGCAGACCCGGACCACTGATTGTGGAATACAATGGCACAATGTTTATCGAAAAGTGTTTTACGATTACCGATAAACAAGTGAATAGTTTGTATGAACAAATTAAAAATTTAAAGTATTCTAGAATTGAACAGACAACGGATACGTCGTTTATCTTAATTACATAGGATTGAGATCCATTGATTCGAGGTGGAGACCTGTATCGTTGAACGACGCGTCTATCATACCTGGTTCCATCACGACATCAACTTGTCGGATTGGTGGCACAACCTTCTTATCACCACAATCGGTGCAACCAACCGAGGGTCCCACATTCTTTATCTGTGGGGTATCTCCCTTGACATTCATCATACCCCATACGACGAGGATGAAGACGAGTGAGTGTACAAGGAGACCCATAGTCGATGGGCATCCATTGGGAGTTGCGATGCGTGGTCCGAGAACCCGCCGAACGAGACGGAACGTCTCTGGGTTTGCGACAATGAAAAAAGTCAAACCCGAAATGAGGGAAGTGATGAACTTCTCCTGTTGCTTTTGACCGTTGCACCCACAGCCACAATCTTTAAAAAGACCCATGATTAGTTTTATAATAGTGACACAAAAAAATGTCAGCCCAACATAAATGTCAGCTCTTCTTATACTGGCTATTTTACTACTATCTTCCCTGTTAGCGGTAATTTACTTTACTATGCCAAAGCTTGGTCTGGAACCATCAACTGGACCATCGACAATTCCAGATTTTAATAAATTATTTGAAGATGAGTTTGGTGAAGATAAAGATGATTATCAACCATATAAGTGACTTAAAGTCAAACCACCAAGAAGATATATAATACCCTCTACACAATGTCGCTTGCTATCCAACGATCCTCCGAATTCTCCGCCTCCTCTGTGGGCTTCTCAAAACTCCGTAAGAATAAGAACGGCGGCAAGACCGTCTACTTGAACGGTGGCGACAACAAAAAACTCTACCTTCAACTTCCATTCATGCGTTCTCCATACGGCTTGAGCGCCTTTACTGATGAAGGCACTGGACGTACGACGTACTCCCTTGATCTCTCTTTTGACTCGGATAACGCCGAAGCGATGGACCTTCATGACAAGTTGAAGGAACTTGATGAACTCATCGTGAACACTGTCGCTCAGAACTCTAAGGAGTGGCTCGGTAAGGAGTTCAATGTCGCAGTGCTTCGTGAAGCACTCTACAAGCCAATTGTTCGCCCAGGTAAGGAGCCATATCCATCAACTCTCAAGCTTAAGGTGGCAACGAAGCCTGATGGTTCGTTTGTTCCAGAAGCATACAACATGCAAAAGCAACAAGTCACCCTTGATACGATTGAAAAGGGTCAAAAGGCTATGGCTATTGTTGATGTGAGCTCCATTTGGTTCATTGACAATAAGTTTGGTGTGACGATCCGTCTCCAACAAACTCTCCTTGAGCAATCCACCAAGCTTCCATCCTTTGCCTTCCAGGGTCTTGACCTACCAGAAGAAGGTGAGATTGAAGATGATATTGAAGAAGATGAAGAAGTAGATGATGAATAAATATTAAAATGTAATTGGAAAAATCAATCTCAGTATTGATAAGAAGAATGAAACTTCTTATGAATACCCTAAGTGAACTTTATTATAGAATAATTCATATGAAAAAATCAAAGCAACTTCTAAAAATCATTGAAGATGGTGATGAGGATGGTCTCAGAAATATGGTACAAGAAATTGCGGATTATGTTGATTATGAGATGTCCAATACAGGAGAAGAGGAGAAGATATACCTAACATATTGGATCGCTGCACATAAGGACACGTTCAAAGGTCTTATGATGTTACGAGTCTTCAAAGTTGCGTGTTCGTCAAAATCACAATATCACTGGCATGAAATCATGAAAGTTATGGGGTATTCAATGATGCGTGGTGCAGTTGAAAGTCAAAATATAAGGGTACTTGAACAAGCTATGTGTCACGTAGATGAATATGACCTTCACGAAATCACATTAGACTTAGACGATGATAATCCAGTTGTCAGGTGGTATGATGAAAATTTTGTTAGTATGTAATAAGTATGGTCAAACTCGCAGACCTCGTCCATATTGCCAATAACGCCAAGACCGATGCCCAGAAGAATGCGGTCGGTGAAGAACTCAAAAAATTATTGAGAGGGGCTAAGGGGTGTGACCCAAAGTCTCAATTGTACGCACCTCGCTTGAATAGAATAAGTCAGATTCAAAAGGGAGGACTTTACCAAATTGGTAAAGGTGTGTACGGTGCGGTATATTATGGTTGTTTAGATGACAAATGTAATACAAAAGTTGCCATAAAATTTACGAATGAGCCCAGTGCCCGTATGGAATACCGAATCGCGCAAAAGTTGAAAGGTATGGGTGTTCCCCGTATGTATCATTTCAAGACGTGTGATAATCGGGATATATTGTACTTTGAATACATCAATGGTGTGACGCTCGAAAAATGGATTGGATCTGGACAAACGATACCAGCGTACCGTCGTGTGATTTCACAAGTCATTGGAAATCTCAAGAAGATTCACGAAAGGTATCCAAAGTTTAGACACCATGATCTTCACTGGAACAACATTCTCATATTGAAGGATGATACCCCAGTAATAATTGACTTTGGTTTGGCGACAATTGAGGGTGTTAAAAATCCAGAGATTGACAAGAAATCTGCCAATATGGCTGGTATTTCTCTACAATCACACCCAATGTATGATGCGCACTACTTTCTCAATATAATCCAAAAATATTCAAAAAATAATACAGTCAAAAAGTTTGTACAAGACTTATTTCCAAAAGACTATCTTGGAGTGCGTACTAAGGTCATCAAGGGTATGCGTCTTCGTGTTATGAAACATGAGGGACTTCCCACGTACAATGATATATTGAACCACCCATTCCTTCAAGAAAAGAAGGCTGGCTTTCTTTCAAAGATCATACCAAAGAGACCTGCGACGGTAAAAAAGATGGAAGAACCAAAGAAGGTTGGTACATCATCGGCAATTAGACGGGCGAGAGCTGTTCTCCAAAAACAAGCGGAAAAGAAAGCACAACCAATCAAGAGAGCTCCAATTCGCGGTAGAGATCCATCGGTTATGAATCAAGTTCGTGAAATTGAAAAGCGTATTGAACAGGTCAAAAGAATTGCGACTCCTGTGCAACGCCCCAAGGTCTTCATCAACAAAAATGGCGATCTCAAGATTGACAAGCGCAAGTGTCGCCTCTACAAAAAGGAAGATCTCGCGAAGATGTTCAAGTTAGATCCAAAATTGACCAAGGAACAAATGTGTAAGTTCATAAAAAATATGTAATACAAGTATAAAACTATGTGGCTTCTCGCTCTCCTCGTACTCATTGATCTTTTGATCCTCAGCCAAACTGGAAAGCGACGTCTTGATGTTACCGTCAGTGCGTCAGTTTCAAATGGAGAACAGTGGATTGTTTACGGGACCATGGGATGTGGATGGACTCGTAAACAGTTAGATTATATGAAGAAGAATGGTAAATCATTCAAATTTGTGGATTGTGATAAGGAGGGGTGTTCGGGTATGGAAGCCTTCCCAACTCTCGTCAGCCCAAATGGTGAAAAGACCGTGGGTTACAGTGAAGTTTAAGCACGAATAATGCTCAAAGAGAGGGCGAGGATGAAAGCGTCCAACATGGTGGAGATTGGCTTAAGAATGGTAATGTGCTTGACAAGAGAACGATTCCACGCGTATCGGAGAACGAATGTCGCAATGAGAATGTTAAGAATGAAGAGAAGAAGCTCGGTGAGCATATCCGACTTGGTTTCAGACTTGGCGACACGATCAAGAACTTGCATTTTACTTATTAAATATATTTTTTTTCTACATGGAATATAAATGAAGGAGTTGCCACTGAGTGGCTCCGAAAGAAAGTTCACAAATAAAAGGTGGGGGACTGCTACAGGTATAGGTAACAACAACTGCTATGCTTACGCTGTTGGTGATTATGAAGCATATCGTTGGCAAAAATCAATTCCAGGTGATCGCTCTGGGTTATCAAATCTCAATCACAATTATACACATTGTACAGGTCTTCCAAAGCGTGTTATATCAGACAATCCTACTAAAGTGTATCAGGTCAAACCAGGTGAAAAGTGTAAAAGAGGGTACTACAAGGTTATGATGTTTGTGTGTCCTGGGAGACCAACGAATTACATTCGCCAAGGAGACTTTCACTTCTATGTTCAACACAGTGTTATTGAGTACCGTATCAAACCTGGTGATACACAAGAGTCTGTAGCCAAATTCTTTAAAATTCCACTGTCAAGGGTCAAGTCTGCTGGCAAGTTTGCGCCAAATAAGAAGATTGTATTTAAAGCCAATGTATTCAGTCACAAGCGTGGGTGGGCCACTGGGCCACTTCTGACTGATGCATCTGGTAAGTCTATCAAGGATCCTCGTAAGGCTGACAGAAACTATCCTGGATTAAACTACGAAACATACTGTAGCTCATTCTGTGTTAAGGATAAGGGAATCAAGGTCGGAAAGACTCATCCCAAGGTCCGCAAATAAGCTCTCTAAATCTACTGTATTTTCAACATCAAAAGACATATCAAATATATCCATTATATTGAAAATGGCTTCACTCTGCAATGACACAGCGTTGGACTGCGCTGTGTAATTGTTCTGAACCGTGACCGTGACCTTAAATTGTGAAACGTCAAATACTTTTCTACATAGGGGACAAGTATTCTTACCTTTACCTTTCCATTCCTCTAGACAGTGGGAATGAAACATATGTCCACATCTGATCGGAGTGTTGGTCCTCGTCGATCTGACATCATTGAGACATATGGCACATTGTGACATTCTAGAGTATGGTTTTAAAGTTTTTATGAGAATTTAGCTCACCTAATACGTCTTGGACATGTCAGTGTATCGGTCGCAAGGATCACAAGTCGCGCGGGATTGTTCTTGGAGCTTGTTAAGAAGTTCTGGACCTTGCTTTTGGAGAAGTTGTCGGTAAGAATAGTTGTCTTCAAGGCTAACACCATTTTGTTGCATGATGTAGTTATTTGTAAGTTGGGCTGAGGAGTTTAGGGTGAAGCATCGCCCATCGGCCATTCCAAGTCGTTGAGACATCTTTTATTACAATATGATTAGAAATTAATTTCTAACTCCATGTAGTTCCTGGAAAAGTGAAAGTATACGTATCCGCTTCGGTGCTAATAACTGGCGTTTCTTTAATAACAGTTGTACCATCAGTACCAAGAAGGACAGCCTTGATACCAATGGCTCTATTTTTACAACATGTGGTTCTGTTAGTAATAACAAGTTTCTTAATTTCTTTGACTGAACCAAGGTCAACTTGTAAATAATCAATTTCTTCTTCTGTTCTACCCTTGGTGTGAGCGAAATTTGTCTTGTTTCCGTCGGTAAGATTTATGTAACCATGTGTCGAAGAATATTCAGAGCTTCCAGTTACAGTCTTTCCCGACGCTAAGTTTGTTCCATCCGTATCAAATACTTCAAGTTCAGCAAGATTTATAATTTTATTTTTATCGTCTGCATTACCTGTTGCGTCAGCATCATATGCAACAGTTTGTTCAAGTTTTACATAGCGACCTTTTGGTGGACCGGTTGGTGCTGATGGTTCAGCTGACCCAGTTGTAGTGGGGGTTTCCTCACCACCCATCATTAGGGCAGCGGCTGAAGAACTTGAACACATCATCAAAACAAGGACTCCGACGATTATTGATGTCTTAGACATTTTATTACAATACGATTAGAAGTTAATTTGCCTGTTGGTAATTGTTTGAAGCCATGAATTGAAACCCTTATTTCTGAGATGTTCAACCATGGGCTCACACTTATGTCCTAAAAATACATCAAATACATCTGTTTCCTGTGTGGGTGAGACACGGATTTGAGAATCATCATTTATATGTTGATTAATAATATTGTAAGCAAAAGCAATTTCTTTGAGAGTCTCCGCGCCAGTAATAATAATTTTGCCAGTTGAAAAAATACTGGTCGTAATCTCTTTCATGTCTTGAGCGGGTTTAAACTTGATCTTGACAGCACTGTATCTGTCTGGTTCAAACGAAACCTTAAAGATATCGGAATGATTCTCAAAATGTTGCGCCACTCGCATAAGATTGATGTTGTAATTGAGACTGAAGTTTGAGTTGATCATGACAACTCTAAACGAATCAACCGGAACTTTCATCTCCATACCCAAAAAGGTTTTGAAAATGTACGTCAACTGGGTGATGATACGCTTACAATCAAAAAGGTCACAACACCCCGCCACTTGAATAGAGCCATTTGGGAACACCTTTACAGACTTGGTACTGTAACTGTCGTGATACGTGAGAGTCACTTGATTGTAGAAAGTTGTAGGCTTCAACTTCCATTCAAAACCACAATCCCCTTTTGTACCTGAACGTCTCAACTTGAATGTTTCCAGATTCTCAAAGATGTGGCGAAGTTTTTTAATATCAATAGTTTGGATAAAGCTTGAGACCATAGTGATTGTCGTAATCTTTATCCAAGACGGTCGCGTCTCTTCGGGAAGTTCCTTCCTAAACTCATCAAGTGTGAGAAGATAGGAAAAGCTGTTGTTGGCGATGGTGGAATACATTTGTGTAGCGGTTTTCTCGACTTTATCTAATTTTTAAGTACCAAATGACGACTTAGGCCATCTCCATACATTTAAGTTTCACCCCCTCCCGGTCTAGACCAACCCTTACTTTCATCAAAAACGAACTCATAACTATCTTCAACAATAACTATGGCCGGTGTGGATTTGATGGGTTTTTTATTATTATCTAAAACTATTGCTCTAATTCCAATGGCTCTATCTTTACAACAATCGGTTCTATTTGTAATTAAAAGAGCCTTAATCTTATGTTCAGCACCTAAATCTACCATCATCCAATCTAATTCTCGTTGATCGCCTGTCTTTGTGTGTGCGAAATTATTGAAACTACCATCTGTCAGTCTATCACCACCATATCCACCCAATTGAGAACTCATGGTTACAGGTCTTTGGTATGATATCTTCTTATCATTTTCATCAAAAACTTCAAGTTCTGCCAAGTTTAAGATTTTGTATTCATTTCCAATATTTGTTGAATCATAAGCTGTAGTCTGTTGAAGTTTAACATATCTCCCAGTTGGGTAGTCTGGACCAGTTGGACCCACATTTTTCTCCCCTCCAAGTGTGGTCACTGTCGCAGCACCGGCTGTTGTAGATGAAACTAAGCAGCAACAGCATATGACAACTACGATCAAAATAACTAGTGAGACATTTGTTCTTCCACGCCGCCTGCCCATATTATCTAGCTTAAATTATACCAAGGTTTTTTTTGCTTAGAGAATTAAGTCTTCTGTAAATAAATGACCTCTTTCCTAAAGTCAGCTAAGGCTGTCTATGATGTTGAATCTGATTTGGACTATGTTGAAATTGTCCACGAACGATTTGTTCGGGGCAAAGGCTACGAAACCTATATTGATTACATAAATACAAGACCTCTCGCAG
>Ga0222715_10001557_pt1 | contig 21829 bp, 9 predicted proteins | sample C33_9DmetaG_FD_165056 | JGI IMG/M metagenome (GOLD analysis project Ga0222715, IMG submission 165056) | Estuarine water microbial communities from San Francisco Bay, California, United States - C33_9D | ecosystem: Environmental > Aquatic > Marine > Unclassified | place: USA: California... | reverse complement strand
CTAACAATGGTATTGGCTCTACAGATATACTCGAAATTGATGCATTAGATGCACTAAGTTTATTTTCAGATTCAGGACAAATAACAGTTAATGCTGCCGACGGAGCACAGCAACTTGAACTTACTGGTGGTCCTATTGTACTTAGAGGTAATATTGACCTTGGTACTCCTCCAGGAAATCCAGTAGATCCGTTTCCATATGTTACAAGATTTAAATCATATGTTGAAAGCAACATTCAACCTGCAACAGAATTTACAGGCGTTTGGGACTTAGGTGCTCCTGATGCAGTATGGGGTGCATTATATGCTGGTAAAGTACAAGTTGACGATGTACGCATTGAAAACAACGTAATTTCCGTTGATACAACAAACCAAGATTTAGAAATTAATCCTAGCGGTGCAGGCCGAGTATTAATTGGCGGTTACAGTTTCTTAAAAGTTCCAGTTGGTAATACACCTGAGCGTGGATCAAGTCCTATAACAGGTGCTATACGTTTTAACACACAACTACAATCTTTTGAAGGTTATCAAGGAACTGCTTGGAGCTCACTGGGCGGTATCAAAGATATTGACGGTGATACTTATATTACTCCAGAAGTAACACCGGGTTCAAATGATAATAGATTTGATGTATACGCTGGCGGTTCACTAATTGCACAGTGGAGTTTTGATGATTTTACTGTAAACAGCACACGTTTTAACAATAATAACTTTACATTTGAAAATGATGTCATGAAAATGACAGACATTAATACTGATTATCGTTTTGAAATAACTCCAGGCGGTACTGGCGAGTTTTTCTTTAACAAAACAGTAAACATTGACGGAGATATTGTACTACCAGGCGGCACTATTAGTGCTCCTAATGCTACACTAAATGTTACAAGTATTGCTGCAAACAATTTTGCAAGTGATATTATTCCAGATGTTAATATGGCATATAACATTGGTCATACTACAGCAATGTTTAATGAAGCATATCTTAACAGTATTAATACTGAGTCTTTTAATATATTCCAAAATAGAATTAAGACTACAAACACTAACGAAGACTTTGAAATTGAAGCAGCAGGCTCAGGACAAATAAGAATTATTGGACAAACTGCACTAGTTCTTCCAGTAGGTGGTGTTGCAACAAGACCACAAGGAGAAGTAGGTCAAGTACGCTTTAATACTGACACTAATCAATATGAAGGCTGGAACGGACTTGCTTGGAGCTCACTAGGAGGCGTTCGTGATGTTGATGGCGATACATATATTCTTCCTGAGCTAACTCCAGGTTCTAATGAAAATACATTGTTCTTCTATGGTGGTGGTGTTGAGTTACTAAGACTTAACAATCAAGGCTTCCAAGGTGGAATATTAATTGATGGTAATTTAAGCATTGAAGGCAATGCAATCAAAACACTACAGTCGAACTCCGATATTGACATTATGCCAGAAGGCACAGGTGAAATTAACCTTGATGCAAATACAAATGTTACTGGTGTTTTAAATGCAAGCAGTTGGGTTACATCACCAAGAATGTTTGTTACTGGTGAATTAATAAACAGAATTGCATATATTGACTTCCAAAACGAAATTCAAACAAGTGATAATTTGCGTTTTGACGATACTGAACTTATTGTTAACACACCTACACAGCTAAATGGTAATACTACAGTTGACGGTATTTTGAACGTTACAGCAAACATTAACGTTCCTGATGTATTTACAGACTTCTTAACAGTAGCAGAAGACGCATCATTCTCTAAAAACGTGTACTTCCCAGAAATTGGTGTTTTTGGTACACGCATTACAACACTTAATACTAACGCACCGTTGCAATTAGATGCAGCAGGTAGCGGCCGTGTTGTATCAATGAGCAACATGACTATTGAAGGTGAGTTGTTTGTTCAAGGAGATATTTACGGTAGTTCAACTACACAAAATGTCTTTAACACAACAGCAACAACTATCAATGCATTTGGCTCTTCAACATATACAAGTTTTGGTAGTGCAGCAGGTACAACACGATTTAATTCAAATGCAGGTTCAAATGCAGCTACAGTTGGTGCAGTTGTAATCGGTGGTGGCTTAGGTGTTGGTGAAAATATACATATAGGCGGAGATTTAAATGTTGAGGGCGGAAATATTAATACCCTTCAACAAAACTTTGACCTATTAAGAGATAATATTCAATTTTTAAGAGCATTTAACAGTGCAACTAGCATTAGTTTTGGTGCTGTAAGTGGTCAAACAATATTTGAATCACTAGACGGTAGTACTAGCTCACTAACAGGTGGCGTAATAGTTAAAGGCGGCCTTGGCGTTGCTGAAAACATTTACGCAGACGGTATTATTAATGCTACAAACACTATAGATTCAACAAGCATTACTACAGGTGCTATAGTAGTTGAAGGCGGTGTTGGTATTGGTAAAAACTTATACGTTGCAGGTATAACACGTATAGAAAACGCTACAGCAGCTACTGATAGCACTACAGGTGCATTGGTAATTGATGGCGGCGTTGGCATTAAGGAAAAGCTATTTGTTGCCAAAGAAACCCAAATAGAATCAACAACTGAAGCTAGTTCAACTACATCTGGTGCTTTAATAGTAGAAGGTGGTGTCGGAATAGGTAGAGATATCTACGTAGGACAGGATATTGAAGGCTCTGGTATTGATTTAAGTTACATTAATAACTTTACTATCGATGGCGGAACCTTCTAAAAATCCGTATCCTTCTCAAAGAAATAAATACATGTAGAGATATATCGTAACTGGGAAGTAACCTAATGGCAAACAAAATATTACATAAAAGAAACAATGTTACCGGGCAGGAGCCGCAATCCGCACAATTAGATCTAGGCGAAATTGCAATCAACACTGCTGACGGTAAAATGTTTATCAAACAGTCCGACGGCACTATAAAGGATATCACACAACAAATTGAAAAAGGCGACACAAGAGTTGTTGTAAACGATGCAGGCAACGGTGTTGTAACAGTTGATATCGACGGAACAGAAAAACTACGTATTGATGGCAATCAAGTTTTTTTAGCGGACGATTTAGAACTTGACGATCAAGGTGCAGTTAAGTTTAGAGAATTATCACAGTTTGGATCAAATACTGTTAACGTTAAAGCACCCTCAGAATTATCAGACAGCTACGATATTATACTTCCTGATACTGATGCACGTAAAGGACAAATTCTTCAAAACTTAGGTTTTGGCCAAACACAGTGGAGTGACCCAGGCTCACTAGGCGGCAACAGAGTTTATGTTAGTGCTGAATACGGTGACGATACTAATGACGGTCGTCTACAACCAGTTAAGACAATTAAACGTGCTGCACAAATTGCATCCGACGGTATTTTTACACCAGTTGTTGACCCAGGACAATCTGCGTATGATGCAAAAGATCTATTAGAAGTTAACAGAGATTTCTTGCAAGATGAAGTTGTTGCATTTAGTTCAACAGCATTTAATATTACTTACGATCAAGCAAAATGTGAACGCGATGTTGGATTAATTGTTGACGCTATTGAAAACGATTTACGTTACGGTGGTGATGCAGCATCAAGTGTTGCCGGTGCATTATATGCATTAGAAAGTTCAGCACTAGTTAAACAAGCACAAGACGTTGCAACCGAGTATGGTCTTCGTCGTATTAAAGAAATTACAGAACAAGTTATTGTTAACGGTGTAGTTACTGACACTACACAAGCGGCAGTTTCACAACAGTTTGATGGAACAAAAACAGCAACAGCATCTGAAGTTGCCCAAGTAGGTGTACTTGGTGACAAGGTTATAAGTTACTACACAGGCGATGATGGCGGTGTACAACCTAACGAAACAAAAACACAAGATACAGAATTACTAAATGCAGAAACACTTATTGACTCTAATAAAACATTTATTCAAGATGAAGTTATTGCATTTTTAAATCAAAAATATAGCGGCTTTGAATTTGATGCTGCAAAATGTTCACGTGATACTGGCTTAATTATTGAAGCTGCAAATTATGACTTACTGTATAGTGGTAACACAGAATCACACTATGCAGGTGTTACATACTTAAATGCAACAGCATCATTAGTACGCTCAGGACAAAAACTACAGACACTAGCAGGTATTGACTACGCAAGACGTCTTGCACAAAAAGTTGTACTAGGTGAAACTGTTGATTATCTATATCAAACAACTGTAGCACAAGATACTAGTTTACCTGCAGGTACATCTGCAGAAGGAACAACAGTTTATAATAACCTTAGCATAGTTTATGGCTTGTTAAACACAGGCATTGGTACTGCTAATGGTTCAATAACTACAGATACTGGTAAACTAAATTCTGACACACTTATTTCACAAAACACTGACTTTATTAAAGAAGAAGTTATTGGTTACTTAACATCAACTTATCCTTCATTAGTATATGATCAAAATAAATGTCGCAGAGATGTTGAACTAATTCTTGATGCTGTGCGTTACGACTTTACACATGGCGGAAATAATGAAAGTATACAAGCAGCTCTTGCATATTACACATACAGTGCAAGTACAGCACTAAACACTCAGTTAACAGAAACACTAGATGGTATTAATTATGCTATTGACTTAGCAAAACTAGTTATTGTTAACCAAGCACCTGCTACAAGCTATCAAAGTACATTTACTCAGTTTACTGATCTTTCTAATCCAGGTGACGCTGCAACACAAACAATTATTTCAGGACTACAAACACTAATAGATGATATTATTACTGATGGTGATAGTTCAACTATTGGTTTAGTAACTGAACCTAACAACTCTGTTCCAAGTGTAGTACAAAACGTAATAAATTCAAACGCAATTCTAGCAGCAAACTTAGAATTTATCAAAGCAGAAACTGTTGCATTTATTGAAGAAAACTTTGGTAACTTTAACTACGATCCTGTTAAGTGTGAGCGTGACGTTGGATTAATTGTTGACGCAGTTCAGTATGATGTTAAACACGGTGGTGACGCAGAAAGTATTTTTGCTGGTATTAGCTACTATAATAATGTCGCAACAGGCACAGGAGAAATTAGTGGTAATGCTGTTGAAGTTTTACGAAAGCAGTTACAGCCTACAATTGATGCACTAGAGTATACTAGAGATCTTCTTACAAATGTAGTGTTGCAGAATACTGTTCCTAATTTATATCAAAACACATTTACACAAACACTTAATGGTGGAACACCAAGTTCAGTTGCAGTAGCACAGAAAGTTTATGATCGTGCTAACAATGTTATTTCTATACTTAAGAACGGTATTGGTACAACACCTAGCTTTACAAAAACAACAAATACCGGTGCATTAAATTCTGAAGCATTGCTACAGTCTAACACTAACTTTATTACAGAAGAAGTTATTGAATATATCAATGATCAACATCCAGGGTTAACTTACGATCAAACATCATGTCGTAGAGATATTGGATTAATTCTTGATGCTGTTGAATATGACCTAACACACGGTGGTAACACAAACAGTATTGCAGCCGCAGTTGCATATTATAAACAAAATGCTGCTATTGTTATTAGTGGCCAGCTAACAGAAACACTTGACGGTTTAAATCACTTAAAAACTCTTGCAACACAGGTTGTACGTAATGTTACAGTAAGTCCAACATACTCGTCCGAATCCCAAGTGTTTGACGGTCCTAACCCAGGCGATATTACAAGTGCAAATACTATTGGAGCACTAATTGATATTATTATTGATCTTGTAACAGACGGAACATCTCAGTATATTACAGTTACAGCAAACGGTGCTGCTAATACAGCTAGTGATTATGTAAATGCTGATTCATTAATTACAAGTAACAAAACTTTCATTCAGAAAGAAACTGTTGCTTATGTTGACGGAAGTTGGATTAACTTCTCAAGCAACTACAACCAAACAACTTGTAGACGAGATGTTGGTTATATTTTAGACGCTGTTAACTTTGACCTAACATGGGGCGGAACAACTAACTCAGTAGCAGCAGCTATTGCTTACTTTAAACAAAGTAGTCAGTTTGCACTTGCTCGTCAGTTGGTGCAAACAGTTGATGGTATTATGCATGCTATCAGACTTGCACAACAAGTTGTTGAAAACTATGATATTATTAGTTGGCAGACAGGATCAACACAAATTGTTGATACACTAAATCCAGGCAATGCCGCAGCAGTTACTAAAATTGGTGAACTTGGAGATATAATTGAAGATATTATCATTGATGGTGTAAGTGCATCACAAGGTATTACGGTTCAAAGAAGTTCAATCGTTCCTTCAGGAAACACAAATGTTACTAATGCAGCAGACTTGCTTGCACTAAACAAAGCATTCATTCAAGCAGAAGTTGTAAGTTACATTAACACTTACTTTACTAACTTTGTATATGATGTTGCATTCTGTCGCAGAGACGTTGGATTGTTTATTGATGCTATCCAATATGATTTGATTTATGGTGGTAACGAACGTGCTATTGAAGCAGGTAAGCAGTACTACATTGGTAACACTCTTGTTATTCCAAGTGATACTAAGTTCCAAACAATACTTGCTAATAGATACTTCCAAACTCTTGTAGATAACATTCTAAAGAATGTTGTAAACACTAAACTATATCAAAATCAAGTTGGTCAGATTACTGACGTAACTAAGAATGTTGAAGGAACAACACAAGGTGTTGTTGAAGCAGAATTCAACACTATTATTGATATTATTGAAAATGGTCCTAACTCACCAAACATTCCAACAGAAGTTGAAGGTGCGTTTAACATCGCATATACAACTATTATGGTATCAACTGGTGAATACAAAGAAGACAACCCAGTTATTATTCCAGACTATGTGTCTATTGTTGGTGATAACTTGCGTACAACTATTATTCGTCCGCTAAACGCTAACCAAGATATTTTCCGTGTACGTAACGGTTGTTACTTGTTAGGTATTACATTTAAAGACGGTCTAGATGCATTTAACGTACCTAGCTTTACAGGTAGATACTGTGCTGCATTTGATGATCCGTTTGACACTGGTGTTGATCGTACAGGTTATATAGGGCTAAGAGATCGTCCGCTTATTACACAGTCACCATATGTACAGAACGTATCTATTATTTCGTTCTTGGGTCTAAGCGGTTGTTTAGTAGACGGTTCAAAAGTTATTACACCAAACATTCCACGTTTTGCTATTGAGGCAGAAAACCCAGTATTTGGTGAAACACCTGAACAAGGTAAGTCAATGGTTGCAAACGCATTTACCATGCTATCGTTTGGTGGTGTTGGTTGGCGTCTAACTAACGATGCTTACGCACAGATCGTTTCGTGTTTCCAAATTTTCCTTGGCAACGGTTGTTGGTGTCAGTCAGGTGCTTACCTTTCTGTTACTAACTCTGCTACTAACTTTGGTCTATATGCTCTACGTTCATCAGGTTACTCTGCAAACAGCTTTGTGTTTGACCGAGGTGTTATTGCGGAAGTTGGTGCTCAAGCATCACAGCAAAAACTTGTTACAGTTGGTACTAAGCGTACTCCAGTTAACCAGTTTATTGTTAGACTGTATGACGACGACGAAGATAACAACTTAGCAAACGATATCACTAACAACTTTAAAACTATTCCAAATACACTAACATTTAATGCTGGTGAAGTTGGTATACTATATGGTGACGCAGACACTTATACAGTACAAGCAGTAACAGCAACAACATTTACTGTTCAAATAGCTGCTGGATTAAATCTTGGTACATATGTATCTGGTGGTACTGTTGATATTAATAATGCTAATAGTCCACAGGCTATTACAAATGCAGTATATAATAATACTAGCGGTGCATTAGAAATTACAGTTGCAGCAGTTCCATTAGCTCAAGACAATGCTAAACTAACAGAAATAACATTTACTGGTACAAATTATCCAGTATACACTGAAGGTTCATTGGATCTTGCTGCTAACACACTAACTATTGTTGGACACGGTCTTGTAACTGGTGATGCAGTAACATATCGTAGAAACAACAATATTGAAGTTAACGGCCTTGCTGACCAAGGTCTATACTATGTTGAAGTTCTAACTAACGACATTATCAGACTTTACCAAGATGATTCAAGAGGCTTTGTTGCTGATCTAGTTACAGCCTCAACAGGTGATCATTTACTTGAAACACAAACTGAAGAATTCTTTATTGATGATATTATTCAAGATGCAGACGGTAATCAGCAGACACACAACAAGTATCAAGTACTAACACTTGCTCCTGGAACTTATAACTTTGAACCAGGTGATACTATTGAAGCAACAACAGGTATCTATAGAAACAAAGCGTTTGTTTATACTTACGAAGCAGCTACACGCTCGCTTACTGTTTCAGTAGAAAAAGCAGAAAACTCAGGATCACTAACAAGAATTTTCTTTGATGCAACATCAATCATTGATAGAGACAGTAGTGCTATTCCACAAAGCAATATTCCTGTAACAGGATTTACTTCTAGAACAGACTTGTTTACAGCAGAGTTTACAATTGATCCAACTATTGTTGGTGGCGTGTTAACTAATACTGGTAACTTAGTAGGAACTTATATACGTTTCCACAGACCTTCAATTGTTAACAGTTCATCACACACTTGGGAATACGCAGGTTCAGGTACAGACTATAACGCTCTACCACAGAACGGCGGTATTACAAGAGAAGAATACGAACAGTTTAGTGACTTACCAGGACGAGTTTACTCATCAGGTACTAACGAACTTGGTGACTTTAAAGTTGGTGACTTCATTGTTGCAGAAAACAGAACTGGTAACATTACATTTAAAAACACAGTTACAGTTGGTGAACTTTCAGCACTGAAACTTGCAGTTTCGGATGTTGTTATTGAAGCAATTTCAACTGACCCGGGTCTAGGTGATAACGAACCAGGTGGTGCAACAGATACACGTTTGACAACACAGTTGTCACAGCGTAGTTTCTTAGCAAACAGACTAGGTGACTTTATTGATAAGAGCGTATCTACTAACTCAGTTAGTGGTGCAGTTCCACAAATGAACGCACAAGGTTTGTTGAACGCAGATATTATTCCTGCAACACGTAACTTTAGTTTGTTCACTACAAGCACAAAATTTGGTAGATATGATTTAACTGATGATATTCCACCACAAGAGCCACTACAGGGTGATATTGCACAAGAACGCTATCCACGTACACTGTTTACTCTAAGTGCTCCAACACAATTTAACGAAGATGATGTAATTGTTGAAGCAAACACAGGTGCTACTGCTATTGTTGATGAAGATAACGGTGGTGCAACTACTGTTTACCTAACAAACATTGTTGGAACATTCAGCAACAACATTAGTGCTAATATACTAAACAAAAACGGCAGCAACACTACAACATACATTACTAACACTGGCTCAACTGAAACACGTGACATTCAGTACACAATGATTCAAGACAGTGACAGTCAATATTTGAGATATGAACCTGCTGGAGCATCATTTACAAACGGCGTAACTATTACAGCAGCAAACTCAAAAACACAAGGTGTTATTACTGCACAAGCTGAAGGTGTACTACTTGCAGTTGACTTAGCAAATATTAGTAACGGTTCGGGTTATGTTCCTACAACAGGTTCTTTAACATATAATAATGTACCACTAACAAATGTTAGCGGTTCAGGTACTGGTGCAAGAGCAGACATCACAGTTACTAACGGTCAAGTATCAAGCGTTGACTTGATTAGAGGCGGTAGCGGATATACAACAACAGATGTATTGAGTGCAGCAACAGCAAACTTAGGCGGCTCGTCAAGTGCCGATTTCCAAATTTCAGCACTTAGCGTTGACAACAGACTGTATGTTGATCTACTTGCAGGCAAGTTTATTGCTACAACAAGCACAAACGAGTACATTGAAGATAACAATGCACAAGTTGACACTGTTGCACTAGGTGGTAACTCACTAAATGCATTTAATGCAGATACACTAGCAAACGGTGGTAATGTTGACTATGCAAATTCACAAATTATCATAACAAGTCATATATTTGATGACGGTGACGTTGTTAACTATGCAAGCTCACCAAATTCTCCAATTGGAGGTATGTTGCAGGGTGAAAGTTATTTTGTAAAAGTAATTGATGCAAATACTATTGAATTATACAACAGATATGATTTAAATGCAAGTACAAAAGTTAACTTTACTGTAAGTTCAACTGGTACACATGCACTTATTCTTAACAATGTTGACACACGTAAAAATAAAATCTACTCACCAAACCACGGATTTACAGCTGGTAAAGCATTCCGTTTTGTAGGTGCTAACCCTCCAACAGGAATGTCAAGTGGATCTTACTACTATGCAGGTACAGTAAGTCAAAACACTTTCACAGTACACGAATTTAGAGAAGATGCACTAAACAGTGTAAACGGTGTTTTACAAGGTGCTATTAACTTTGTTCAAACTGGTAGTGGTAGTGCAGACTTTATCCATCAGAATATTACAGTTTATGGCGAAATTAATACTTCAAGTAAAAATACTGCAAACTGGGCACTAACTGGTAGTGCAAACGTTGATGCTTCAAACATTGTTTCAGGTGTTATTAGTACATCGAGACTTGCATCTATTGGTTCTGCTAATAGTAACACATACTTAAAAGGTGACAGCAGCTGGGATTATGCAGTAAGAACTACAAGAACAGCACTTAACTCACCACTAAACATTACTGGTAACTTCTATACTAGCGGTGGACAAAACTTCTACTATAAAGATACACAACTTGATATTGATAGAACTGATAGTACTTTGGGTAACCAAAGTTTCACCAACACTGGTGTAGCAGCATTTAGCAAAGCACAGTTTAACGTAAACTCAGGTGAAGTTGAACTAAAAGCAGGCGTACTTGATGCAGGTACACTTGACGGACTAGACAGTCAGTACTTCTTAGACCCAGGTAACATGTTAAACCCTGTGCCTGTTAACAAAGGTGGTACAGCACTTGATCAGTATATTGCAGGTGACATGATTTACGCAACATCACCAACAACACTAAACAGACTACCAATTGGTAGCCAAGGTGCTGTTATGGTTGTTGACGAATTAGGAAACCCAGCATGGTCAAATGACGTTGCTCCGTTTGTTGAAGATACTAATAACTTTGGTGTTTCAAGACCACTTGAAATACGTCACGATGTTTCAAACACACCGGCAGCAGGTATTGGTGTTGGTATGCAATTCCAAGTAGAAACTGCAAACAACAATAGAGAAGTTGGTGGTACTATTGATGCTGTTGCAACAGACGTAACATTTGGCTCTGAAGACTTTAGCTTCAAATTTAACTTGATGGCTGCAGGATTCTTAGCAGAACGAATGGTACTAAACTCACTAGGTGATTTACAAATTGACGGTGACCTTAATGTTGATGGCGGAGATATTAAAACTACTAAAACAAGTGCAACTGTATACGATACTACAGTTACATCACTAAGCATTGGTAGAGCAGCAACAACAATTACATTAGGTGCTGATAAATCTGGTACACTAGCAGTTAGAAATACTACAATGGTTGTAGGTGGTGATGCAGTAGAAACTGCTCCAGTTGATTCAAAAATTAAAGCACCAAATGCACTAGGTACTAACAAGCAAGGTGCAGATCTAACACTACAAGGCGGTGCAAGCACTGGTAGTGGTGTAGCAGGATCTGTGTTTATCGATACAGGCTATGCAGGAACTTCAGGTAGTACTTCAACAACACAAGTTAACCGTGTTGAAGTAAGTGGTACTGATGCACATAATCATAAACTAGAATTTGGTAGAGGATCACAAGGTTCTAAACAAACAGGTACAATTGGCGTTAAAGGTCCAATAACTGGACAGTTTAACATTAACGGTTCTGTATTAGAATTAAAACCAAGCCCAGGCACAGGTTCAGGTACAGGTGCAACTGTTAATATTTTTGGTTCTGACAGCATTGGTTCAGGTAGTGGTATACAAACAACTGAATTACTTGCAAGTTTTGCAGGTGATGCAATTAGACTTAACAAAGATGTTATTACACAAGCAAACAGCTTAGGAACTAACCAAGCAACATTTGATCTACTAAACGATACAGTTACTACACTTAATATTGGTGGTGCGGCAACTGCTATTGACATTGGTGCATCAAGTGGTTACTTGCACGTTAACAGTGCTGACCAAGCAACAAGTACTACAACAGGTGCTTTACGTGTAGACGGTGGTGGTAGTTTTGGTAAGAACTTATATATTGGTGGTAACTTAGTTGCTGCTGAACTTACACTAACTGGTGCTATTGATGGTAATAGTTATAACGTAGGCGGTGTTGAAGTTATTGACACTAACAGACGATTTATATCTAGCGGTGGCACAACAGGTGAACTTGCAAAAGTACACGCTATTAGCTTTGACTGGGACGGTAACAGCGGAGCAGTTGGCGGCTATGTAAACCACGGTATTAGTTCACGTAACGACACTTGGGGTGCAAGCGGTGATTTAAGCATTAACTCTTATGGTAACGTTAATGTAAGACTTGATACTAATTCAGACAACAGTGCTGCAACTACATTCTTCCGTATTAATAATGACGTAAGTCAAACTAACGGTAACATTGTATTCTCAGTACGCGGTGACGGTAAAGTTGGTATTAACAAAGACCCAGGCGGCACATACAATTTAGATATTAACGGTAGCTTTAATGCTACAACTGGTTATGTTAATGGTGGTGCTATTTGGACTGATGCAAACGACGGCGACGGCTCAGGTTTAAACGCAGACTTGCTAGACGGATTGCATGCAGACAGCTTCCTACGTGTTGATACTGGTGCTGCATTTAGCGGCGGCGTATTTAAGATTAGTGCTCCAGCAACTACTATCCAAAACACCGGCGAAGTTAATACACTTCAGTTGTTCCAAGGTAATGGTGCTAACAGCTATGATGCATTCTTAACATTCCATATTGGAGGCGACTATGCTGCACACTTTGGTTTAGATGGTAGCACAAACGATCTAGCATATGGTGGTTGGTCAGTAGGTGCTGTTGCACACAAAGTATGGCATGCTGGTAACGATGGTTCAGGTAGCGGCTTAGATGCAGACTTACTTGACGGTCAAGATAGTGGGTTCTTCCGCAATGCAAGCAATCTAAACGCTGGTACTTTCCCAGACTTGTTTGCAAGTGGCACACGTTATAACATTGGTTACATTGACGGTGAAGGTAGCGATAGTTACGATAAACTACGTGTTTGGAACAGTAGTTCATACTCAATAGGTATGCATAGTGGCCAAACAATGGGTTGGTTGAATGACTATGCAATGACCTTTACAATGAACAACGACACAGACCGTGGTTGGAAATGGAGACATGACGGTGACGGTGTAGCAGCAGGTGCTATGGCACTTACTACAGATGGTCGACTAGTTGTTAAACAGTTTATTGCAGTTGGTAACCAAACTACACGTTACTTGAGAGAACCAACAGGCGACTACGGTTCAATCCAAATTAGCGGTAGTGGTTATGGTAACTGGGAAGGCTTTAGCATTGATGGTCGTGCAGTATTCATGCATGATGGCGGTACAGCAACTGGTATCTTTAACGATGTAAATAACCACTGGTTGTTCTACGGTGTACACGGTGGTCAAACTGAGATGCACCACAACGGTTCTAATAAGATCAACACAAGATCTAACGGTGCTGATATTAATGGTGAACTATATGTTAATAACTGGGTACGTATTGAAAGTGACTCGGGTGTTTATTGGCAAGCAGGTTCATACGCAGGATGGCACATTTATCCAAACGCATCGAATGCAATGGCGTTCCGCTCTGCAAACACTGGATCTTGTGAACTGCGTTTAAATAACAGTTCAAACACTATCTATGGTAGACTGTATGCAGACGATGCATCACAAGGCTTCCTAAACGAAGACGGTAACTGGGCATTACGTTCATACAACAATGATGGTAACTCACCAGGTATTAGATTCTACGAAAATAGCAACGAAAGTTGGACTGGTAACCCAGGTAATGATGTTGGTAAGATTGAATATCACTCTAACCGTTTCTACATTGCTGCTGGTGCCAACTCAAACCGTGTTGTTCAGTTTAGACGAGATGGTACAGACGTATCATACGTTGACAACAGTGGTGTTTATCAAGGTACTGCTGCAAGTGCTAACTGGGCTGACTTGGCAGAGAAATACTTAGCTGATGCAGTTTACGATCATGGTACAGTTCTTGCAATAGGCGGTGACGCTGAAGTTACAGAATACAAACCAGGCATGAAACTTGCAGGCGTTGTATCTACATTGCCGGGCTTGATGATGAACCAAACAGATGAAAACAGAGATGATCCAATGTGGCCATTTGTTGCACTAAAAGGTCGTGTACCTGTTAAGATCAACGGTTCAGCTAAAAAAGGACAGTATATTATTGCTGATCAGGACGGTAAAGGCCGTGCTGTAGATGAACTAAGTACTATTGCCGAGTACACATTATTGATTGGTGTTGCTATTGAAGATGGTACAGACGTAATTGAAGTTAAGGTGTAATCTATGGGAAACATGAATCGAACATCAGCAAGGGATTATTTTTCCAATAATGCTGGAGCTCAGTTAAGAGGGTTCGATAAGACTGTAAACGTAGCAGCCTCAGTTTATCTTAATCAGAACTATGGCGGTTACAACCAAGGCACAGCTTATGGTAATAGACGTTATGAGTATGTAAATGCTCCTAATAGTGATTATCATGGCAACGTATATCCTAATACTACACTAGTGGATGCAGGACATATGGTAGATCTAGCACTAAATGCTATAACAAGAACTTGCGATTTGATTGAAAGTAGAATTAGCAATCAGTACTTTGACTTTAGAATATGTCATGCAAGTTGCCATTATAGCTGTCACGGCAGTAGAGGAAGAAGATAATGGCAGGCGAATCACACGGTACTTTAGAAACAAGATACTACAACAATGCGTATCTGCGTCTTAGATCTTTTGACAAGACTATTAACTTTAATGCCACATGCTATTATGCAAACACAGGCGGCTGGGGATCTGCAACAGCATACGGAAACAGACGTTTTGAATATGTAAACGCAGGTCAAGGAACATATAGTACAGCAGATCTTCCAAATAATATTGGGGATAATGCAAAAGTATTTGCAAGTGAAGTACAAAATTTTGCAACTAATTGTATTTCACGAACAGTTAACCAAATAGAAGGCAGATTAACAAACAGTTATTTTGATTGGCGAATTTGTCATAGTAGTTGCCATTATAGCTGTCACGGCTCAAGGGGAAGAAGATAATGATAGGTGAAAGTTTTTATTATATTAACAATAAAAAATATTTAGGAAAGTCTAGCTCTATGGTAAGTGCTTTAGCAGAAAGTCCATGGACAGGTGATCAAACAAGAAAACTAGTACTAGTAGCACCAGAAGGGCATTCTCAAGTACAGCAATCTTATACTGATACACTGCTTGCTGATTATCCAAATGCTAATGTAGATATGATTACATTTACTAATACAAATGTTATAGACACATGGGAATATTTGTCAAACAATGACAAAGAGTTTTTACTTTTTGATGATGCATTAGATCTAGTTCGTGTATATGCAAAATATATTGCATCACTTTTAAAAACAACAACCGACAAAGACGTTAAAGAAGTAGTAAAAGACTTTTTAAAAGTAGTTTTTCAAAGAGACATTATATACTCAACATACACTACATTTAATGAAAACGATATAAACGGTTGTGTTGAAGATGTTTATGCTGAAAATAAATGGCACAATATAGTTAACCCAGGCAGTAAACACTGGGGGTATGACATACTGTTTTTTATTAATGACAAGTATAATGAAAATGATACCTACGCAGAAATTAATGCAGTAACACAAGCTCATCTACGTGAAAAATTTACTGTTCACAGTGAAAAAATGATTGATGAAGTTATTGGTATGCTACAAAATAAAATTGGTTATATCAGTGTTATTAACGGTATTATTGACTGGATGCATGCAAATGATAATACTGCATGGGACAAAGTTCAATTTGTTAAAGATACATTCCAAAATAAAAACAGAATGCAAGCATTATATACATTGCGTGACTTCTGGAATGATGTAGGCAGCAATGCAGAACTTATGGAATTAATTAACAATCACGAAGAATGGGAATATGAAGAAGTATACAAAGAGTTTGCTAAAACTATTCCTATTGTAGTACAAATAGCAGAGGGCGGATTTAACTTTGCAACTAACGAAGCACTTAGAAATGCGTGGAGTGAAGTAGAATTCTTCTATAAGCGTAAAAGTCGTATTCCTTATTTGCTGTTTAAAGTGAAACCATTGGTATAAGGAGAAACAATGTCACCTCAAAGTTACACACTGCCTTTAAAACCAACAGATCTAGCTGAGATTTACAAAATCAAAGCAGATAGTGAAGACTATACACTTCATGTAAACTATGAAGAAACTAAAAAAGTACTTTCTGTAAAGCATATCTTAGTGTATATTGCAAATACAAACTTTAAAGTACAATTTGATACTGTTGATGCAGAATTACTTAACGAATATATTAAAATAAACTTCTTAGTAGAAGCTCCGTTACTATCGAGAATTATAGCATTAATTGCAAAACGAAAGTTAAAGCAAGAATACAATAATGTTGATACAGCTATGAATACCTTATGGTCTAATGAAATGATTGACGAGTATCTAGCAGAACATGGAGACTTATTTGACGACTTATTAGACAAAATGCAACATGTAGCACTATATTGTGTTGATCAAGCCAGTAAGTATAACGACAAATATAAAGAGATAGTACCAGAAGATGTAGAATATACAGATAATGAGACTCAAGTTGGGCTAAATATTGTATATATTGCAACATACGCTATTGATGTTTTATATATGTTAGGACATAAGTTTGGTCCGTGGCCAACTAGTAACTTAAATGTTAGAGTCTTTAACAATGAAAGCAAGTATCAAGGTGCTGACTTGTATAACACATTAATAAAACACGGTGTTGCAAATAATATGTTAGAATTATTTGATGAGGGAATAACAGAATGACAATGCAACAATCATATTGCAAGCAGATGAGATACAGCGGACCTGAAAGTCTGCCACCTAGCCATGCACAAAAGTTTGATGTACTAATTAACTTTGAAGGACTCACTGGTTGTAACCATGGTTGTTTAGGTTGCTTTGTTAACAAAAATCAAGACGTTGCAACAATGGATGCAATGTTAACTACTGCAAGAGAACTTGCAGATGGCGTAACACGTACAGGACTAAACTTACGTGAGTTTGTTATCGGACCAACTGATTTATTCTCAGCAAATAACACAGATAATATTCTTAATAATCCTATTATACAGGACATTATGCGTGAGCATACAAAAGCACGTATTGCTACACCTAGCAAAATAGACGATGTAAGCATGGAAAGACTACGTGAAGTATTTTCAATACTTGACGATCCTGCAAAATACAGAGATGAAATGATCATTGAGTTTATTATGCCAGTGGGAGATGTTGACCGTATACTTAACGATGAAGAATATTTTAATGATATAAAAACAAAACTAGAGTTTTTTGCAAATGAAACACCTAAAAATATTGATTGGAGTTGGACATTACAAGCAAGTAATGTTATGCAAAAACATCTAACCAAAGAAAATTACAACAAACTGCTATACAAGATTCTTGAAGACTATGAAACTATTCTAGAAATGAACCCTGCGTTCTCTAGAGCACCAAGTGTATTACACCAGCGTAAGAATCTAGTAGCATGGAACAACTTCTTAAAAGAAGTAGTAGATCAAGATAACTATGCTGATGTTACAATGAGTATGGCTAACTTGTACTGTAACTCAATGAACTTCATAGGGCTAACTATTGTTCCAGGCTTTGATGCACCTCGTGTGTTCTTAAATGTTATGCTACACGAACAGGCATTCTTTACACAACACAAAGAATTAGAAGTAACTGGATTAAGTTTTGAAGAAATATTGGCAAAGAGGGATCAACTAATAGCAAAAGGCTTGGCAAAGTCTTCCACTGTTAAGGATTGTGCTGATTGTAAGTATGCTGTAGCATGTGCAAACAGACTAATATTCCAAGCACAAGACGCTATGAATATGCATGAGTGCCTAATGCCGCTAGAAGTACTTGAAATGTACAATCCTTATGTAGACAGCACAGAACAATGGAATGACGATGCCTTGAAAATCGTCAATGCTCGTTAATCTAAACTCAACTCCGGCTGGATATTATACATACATAGAAGGCATAAGTCCTGTTAATCAAGACTTTTTGCGTGTCGAAGTTCATGCTGACATTCTACACGGTTGTAGTCAACAATGCCCCGGCTGTTTTATTCCACGTAAGAATCTAACTAGTGCAGATCATCTAGAAACATTACATAACATACTTCAGGAAAGTAAACTGTATCCTGATGAAATAGTTATAGGTCCTACAGACATATTTGATGCAGAAAACTTTTGGGAAGTAATAGAACATCCTGCTACTAAAAAATTATATGCAACAAGTGGCATTGCTTATACAAGTACACTGCTACAACCACTTGATCTAATAACAGAAAAACATCGTGCAATATGGAATCTATATGAGGGTGTTGATCGTATCAATGATATGGATTTTAAGATTGTATTAGACATAAACAAGTATCTAAACGGCGATGTTGAAGATTTTTGTCGTAGACTTGAACTGTTTACTGAAGGTAGTGTTCAGTTTAGAGTAAACTATTACCCTGGTATATTTGATCGTATTAACTATAACGAACTATGCGACATGGTTAAGCAAGACTTTAATGCTCCTGTAGTGATATTGCCAAGTTTTCTAACTGATCGCAACAGCAGAGGCAAGGTAAGTAAATATTTGCCTATGTTTATTGAAGAATTACGCAAGCAAAATATAAAATCTGAGTACAAAGACCTTTACACTATGTTTGATGCACAATTTAATGGTTACGGTTGTACTAACTACAGCTTCTATAACGGAAAACTGTATATGAATCCGTTTTTATATGATGCTATACTACAACGTACACCAAAGTACGAAGTATCTAACATGAATATGCAAGATTTCCTAAGTAAGAACCTTTCGTATGCTGATAAAACTACAGAATGTGCAGCCTGTCCACACTTGATGAGCTGTGCAGAGCGTAATGTTTTGTATTACATGGAAGATAGGGGTCTAACTGACTGTGTATTGCCTAAGGAGTACCTAAATGCCAGTCATTAAGAACAATTTGTACTACGAGCTAACAACAGAAACACAAACTAAGCCCGTTAGTGCCGTAAAAATACAACTAGACGTGTTAGACGGCTGTATACACGCTTGTCCGGGCTGTTTTGTACACCGTAGAGGCAATGCACCTGAAGACAACCACTTAAAACAGTGCCGAGAGTTTGTAAAACGCATAACTGATAAAGGCATATTAGTAGATGAAGTACTAATAGGACCAACAGACTGCCTAAGTAGTGAAAACTTTTACAGTGTAATGCAAGATCCTGACTTGTTGGCTATGATAAATGAAAACTCTCCAATACTTGCGTTTACTACAACCTTCTTAGAGCAAGACATTAGCTACTTAGAGCGTTGGATTGACTTTTTACATGCCAATGTTAACACTGATACTGAGATTGAAGTAGGCATAGCAACAGACCCAATGCGTTACAAGGACATACTGTACATACAACAGTTAAAACGTTGCATTGCATACATTGATACTAACCTAAAACACGAGTGTACATACACGTTCATTGTAAACATTAGACAGTATGACATAGACTACGAACAAATACATGATTTTGTAGTCAAAGAGTTTGATACTACTATTGACTTTATACCAAGTGTTAGCCGTAGCCATAAACCTAACATAATATTGCGTACACTTAACCAGTTTAATGCATTTTTTGAAGCATTACCTGAAGACACTCATCTAAACAACATTATGGTTGATCATTCTCATGCTGGACATAACTACACTGTGCTTAACTTCAAAAAGGGCAAGTGGTACCTAAGTCCGTTTATGTATGAAAACATGGCATTGTATGATGAACAGTTTGAAGTTAAGGATCTTGACGAAGCATATTACAAAACACTAACACAAATGCAACGTGCAAAAGGTACAGAGTGTGAAAACTGTGACTTATTCTTTAGTTGTTACAATAGAAAAGTTATACTGTTACGTGACTACTTGGGAGTAGACACTTGTATTGCACCTAAAGAAAACATGATGAAAAACATTTATAACTATAATAAGAGTGCAGCAGAAATGTATGACTGGACTGACTATTCAGTTGAAGCAGACAAACAAGGTTATCGCAAAAAATTCTTAGTAACTGAAGAAGGCGATGAAAGATTAGAGGAAATAAAGAAAGTATACCATGCCAATCGTAAAGGATAACTACTGGGAATCAACTAGAGGTCACGAAGATTACAATATCGGTGCGGCAAATGCTACGGGACTAAAAGTAAACATGACTGCGGATGTGCTTGATGGTTGTGTTCATGCTTGTGAAGGCTGTTTTGTCAATCGTAGAAGACAAAAAGCAACCAATGAAGACTTTGCTAAGATACTAGATGCACAGCGTATGTTTAATGAAAACAATATACGCTTTAGTACATTAGCTATTGGTCCTACTGATGTGTTTGGAAACATGAACATTCAGGAAATATTAGAGTTTGATAACTTTAAAGAAGTAGTAAGCAACTGTACCACAGTAGCAATGGTAAGTACACTACTAAATGACGACAAACATATTAATCCCATCATAGAAGGCTTTAACAATATACCAAAGCGTGACGGATTTTTATATGACTTCCAAGTTGTTATTGATGTAAAACAAGCACTAGACCCAGAATATAGAAAAAAATTTTTAGCACGTATACACGATGTGTTGAATCGATTTACAGATCCATTAAACTTTTATATTATTTTTAATATGGATCAAGATTTTGCTAAATTTGGCAACCTAGCAGAGATAAGTCGTGTAGTAAAGGAAGAGTTTGATACTATTGTTGAACCAATACCTAGTTATCAACGCTATAGCAAAGGAAAAATACACAACGATATTATTATGTCTTGGGTAGACATGATAGAAGATACCTATACACAAGAAAATCAAAAGTATCTAGCAATGACCATTGCAGATAAAGACCAAGGTGGACCTTTAGAACTAAACTACACATACAGTCAAGGTGAATTTTATTCAACTCCGTTTGTATACGAAGTAGCACTTATCAAAGATGAAAAGTTTAGGATCAAAGACCCTTTAGATATCAATAGTTGGACTAATATAAAAACAGATCTGTATATTGATCAACTTAAATATTCTCCTAAAACATTGCATTGTGAAACCTGCAATAGACGAGAAATATGTTTGAACAAGCATGTACTTAGTTACATGGAGCATTTTGGGTTCACAGAGTGTGTATACCCTAGAGAAGTATTGAACGAGTATAAACCACTAACATGTTAAAAAGAGATTGGCTAGAATACACAAGTAAAAATGCTAAAGGATTTGTTAATCCTGACAGCTTTGTAAATCCTGCTGATCAAAGTAAAATAAAAATACAGCTCATGCTTGAAATATTAGAAGGTTGTGCTTACAACTGTTCAGGTTGTTTTGTTAAACGCAGAAAAAATTATGGAACAGGATTAGGGTTGGACCTAGCAGCACAGCTAGTAGATGAACTAACTGAACAATACGTTCTTGACGACATCATTGTAGGACCAACAGACTTCTTTTCTAGTGGCAATATTATACAAGTACTAGATGATCCACGCTTTC
>Ga0222715_10001556_pt1 | contig 21830 bp, 5 predicted proteins | sample C33_9DmetaG_FD_165056 | JGI IMG/M metagenome (GOLD analysis project Ga0222715, IMG submission 165056) | Estuarine water microbial communities from San Francisco Bay, California, United States - C33_9D | ecosystem: Environmental > Aquatic > Marine > Unclassified | place: USA: California... | reverse complement strand
GTGGTGGGCGGGGGGGGCGCGCGCGTGGGCGAGGGCGACGTACGGCGAGGCGCGGAGGCGTTCGCGGCGCGCGGGGGCGTTCGCGGGGGTGTGCGTGGGGTTTATCGTGATTGATGCGCTTGAGCGTCGTCGTACGTATGCGTGGATGTTTTTGAGTGCTTCGGGGCGATTGAATGCGACGACGTTTAACGTCTTTAAGGCGGCGCGGTACGACGCGTTGCGGTTGTGGTCGTACGTCTTGGAGGGCGCCGGCGACGAATCCATGTTCAAGGTGCTTCGGTATGTGTTCTACCCGCCCCTGCGCGTCAGTGGACCGTTGCTGCGATTTCGGGAGTTTGAGCGGCATCGAAATCGATCGATGTGGCGCGTGGTGGCGAGCTGCGTTGAAATTGTCGACGCGTGCACGTGGCTCGCGATGTCGAGGCTGGCGAGACGTTCGTATTACGGCGCGTACGACATAGACACCATTAATTCGAGCGCTCTTCACGCCGTTCTATTCGCGTGGACGCACACGACTATGATATGGACGTCATCCATGGTGGTTTTCACGATTCCTCACGCGTTGGCGTTGATTGAAGGCCAAGTTTCGACGCGAGACGTCGCGCTCGATTGGCGCTCCGCCGGCACGTCGTTTTCTCATTTCTGGCGCACATTTCACGCGAGCTTGAACGACGCATTCGTGGCGTATATTTACGACCCATTGGGTGGGAGTACGTTCGCCATGTTTGCCGTTATGGCGTTTTCTTTCTTGTTTCACGGGTTCGACATCGCGTGGGTGAAATTCTTTGCGATAAATGCCGCCGGCCTCGCGTTCGAGCGCGCGTTGAAATCCTATCACACATCGCGCGTCGTACCCACCGCGGCATATCAAACGGCTTTGTTCATGCTATTTACGCGGTGTACGATGCCCATTGCGATTACGCCCGCGTTTTGCGCGATTAACTTTTTGCTGTTTTGCTATTTTCACCAGCGCGACGCGTCGCGCTCGACACCACTCTAGAGCATGCGAGTCGGCGTCACGACGCACATCGCGTCGTCGTCACGATGGACGACGACGGCAAAGCACGCGGTGCGTGCACAGACGCACATCGTGCGGCCGATTCGCGTGCGTTCTTTGTCCGAGAACGACGCGGCTGGGGACGCCGAAGACGAGCGCGCGTACGCGTGTAGAAAGTGCAAAGACACCGGCGCATGCGCGTGCGCCACGTGTAAGGGCAGCGGCTACCTTCCGCCGGGTGGTTTTCATAACAAGAATGACGTCAACTATAAAACCGCGGCGGGGAGTCGATGGACGGCGCACAAACGCACGCGAGGGTGGAGGCACTTTGAGTGCGTGGGCGCCTCGCCGACGAAAAAGACGCTCACGTTAGTGGCAACGTGCGACCGCAGCGTGCAAGTCGATGTGCCTATTAAGATGATGAAAGATCGCATGGAGTGGAGCAGCGGTTGGAAGCAGCGCGAAGAGCTGGATTGGGTGGGGGACGCCGACCAACCGGGCGGAGCGGTGGCGCGTCCGAAAGGCGGGACGACGTGCGTCGCGTGCCAAGGCGTTGGTACGAGCGCATGCGAAGCGAAAGGATGTAAACTTGGCGTCGTAAAGCTCGAGCGTCAGCGCGCGGTGATTGAAAAGACAGAGAAAATGTTCAAAGCGACGCTGGCGGCCACCGCGGGCGTCGACGACATTGATGAAAAAACGCGAGACTTGCGCAAGCGCATGAAAGCGCAGCTCAAGACGAAATCCAAGCTTAAAACCGAAGCAAAAAGAAATGAAAAACAAGCTGCAGCTGAGCTCAAACTCAAGACGAAAGATGGCGAGGATTGGGGCAATTATCGTCGTAAAACACGAGATGCGTTTCTCGAAGACTGGATAGCCGGCGCCGACAACCAGAAAAGCGACCCAGAGAAGCAGCAATAACCTAGCGCGGGCGGTGTCCTAGCGCACACGCGACACAGTGCCGCCATACAAATTCATTCATTCTCATTATTGCGCATTGTAATACTATATCAAACTAGCGAGCGACGTTGAAAGCCCATCCCGCTGTCCCGCGGATGAAAAAGCAACTTGGACTTCTCACTCTCCACTATTAGTCGCGCGACGACGACGACGACGATAATGTCGCGCGTCCTCGCCAACGTGCGAGTGTGCGCACACTCGCGCGCGCGGAGCCACCGAGGCCGCGACACGGCGGCGGCAGCGGCGACGACGCGGAATAGCCCGCGCCGACGCAGCGCGACGCAACAATCGAAAATCTTCATCGATCGACAACTTTCCACCGCGCGCGCGTCATCCGTGACGGATGCGCACGCGTCGACGTCGTTCGATGACGATGAGATTGAACTCGTCGCTTCGGAGACGTCGACGTCGCTCAGCGCGGGGCGAAAGCCGTGGAAAGACGGCGAGTGGCTGCGCGGCGACGCGAGGCAAGTCGCTGAGCTCGAAGCGAGCGTCGTCGCGCCCGTGAACGCGTTGGAACCGAAAATGCTCGCGTTGAGTGATGAGGAGCTGCGGGCGAAGACGGATGAGTTTCGCGCGCGATTGACAAACGGCGAGACGTTGGATGATATCTTGGTGGAGGCGTTTGCGGTGGTACGAGAGGCGTCGCGGCGAGAGCTCGGGTTGAGACATTTCGACGTTCAGCTCATCGGCGGCGCGTTGCTACACCGTGGTTGGGTAGCTGAAATGCGCACGGGTGAGGGTAAGACGCTAGTAGCGACGTTGCCGGCGTATTTGAACGCTTTAGAAGGGAAAGGAGTACACGTGGTGACGGTGAATGATTACTTAGCCGAACGCGACGCCACAGAAATGGGTCGAATTCATCGCTTTTTGGGGGTAACTGTCGGCGTAATTCAGTCTGCCATGGATTCTATTGATAGACAACTCGCATACGCGTGCGATATTACGTACGTGACGAACACGGAGGTTGGGTTTGATTACTTGCGAGACAACATGGCTATGGATGCTGAAGAACTCGTCGTACTTACGAGGCCATTCAACTTTGCCATTGTCGATGAAGTAGATAGCGTGTTGATTGATGAAGGACGTAACCCACTCTTAATCACGGGTTCGGGTGGAGTGAGCGACGAAGATCGCTACGTGGCCGCGAGCAAAGTAGCGCAGCAGTTGAAGCCTGGACGCGACTACAAAGTCGTACTGAAAGAGAAAACCGCTGAGCTCACAGAGGAGGGCATGGAACTCGCGGAAAGGATCTTGAACGTGAGAGATCTTTGGGATACACGAGAACCTTGGGGCAAATATATCTTGCTCGCCGTCAAGGCTAAGGCATTGTTCATCAAGGATGTGGATTACATTGTTCGCGACGGGCAAGTCATCATCGTCGATCCTTCAACGGGACGCGTACAAATGAATCGTAGATGGAACGACAACCTACACCAAGCCGTCGAGGCAAAAGAAGGCGTTGAGATTCAAGGAGAAAACTCCATCATCGCGTCGATTTCATATCAGTGCTTGTTCAAGCTGTACCAAAAGTTGAGCGGTATGACCGGGACGGCAAGCACGGAATCGGAAGAATTTTTCAGTACTTACGAGCTCCGCGTGGCACGTGTGCCGACAAACAAGCCAAACCTTCGTGTGGATGCCCCAACAGCGTTGTTTTTAACTGCTGAAGCCCGCTGGTACGCCGTGGCCGACTTTATCGAGTCGTGCCATTACGACGGTAGACCAGTGCTTGTAGGGACGACGTCTGTGGAAAATTCTGAGAGGTTGAGCGCAATTTTAGACAACTACTTGTGGACAACCCCAGACGGGCGCAAGATGAGAGGTATACCCCACGAATTGTTGAACGCACGTCCACAATACGCCGCGCGCGAAGCAAACATTATTGCGCAAGCTGGGAGACAGTACGCTGTGACGATTGCGACCAATATGGCGGGCCGAGGCACGGACATCCTTCTGGGCGGTAGCTCAGAAGGTTTGGCCAAGCACGCCCTGATGGAAAAACTCTGGCCAGTATTGGGTTTTGCAGATGCGTTTGACGATGAAGCAGTGTTGTTATCCTGCGACCTATCTCCGATAGCGCAGCAGTCACTCGAGCAAGCTGCCATACTTGCGCGAGCGGCGCGAGCTATGGCGGGAGATTTAGACCTCGAGCAGGCAGAAAAGCTTATTGCTAACGCCTTGTTCGATGCCGCCGAACGCTTGCGCCGTAACATGGATGGAGCTGATGCATGTGAAGATGACTCTCCCTTCATTCGCGCGATAAAAGTGGCGGCATTTGCCGTCCTTCGTGATTGCTCGGAGCAGTGTAGTGCTGAACGCAACGTTGTTCGCAAACTTGGTGGGCTTCAAGTCATCGGCACATCCATTCATGAAAGCCGCCGAGTAGACAATCAACTTCGTGGACGTGCCGGTAGGCAAGGCGATCTTGGAAGTACGGCATTTTTTGTGTCTAGTGAAGATGAATTACTTCAAACGTATTGCCCAGGATGGGGCTCGGACAAGTTGTGGATGTTTGCCGGCGTCGACCCAAGCATGCCCATCTACTCCGACACCGTCGACAACCAACTCGAGATGGTGCAAAAGCGTATAGAAGATTTCTTTGCGACGCACAGAGAAGCGACGTTTGAATCGGACCGTGTGCTTGATGGTCAGCGTGAGGCAGTGTACAAATTGCGCAGACTGATTTTACTCAGCGGACAACAGCCGTTGCGCGAGCGTTTATTCAAGTATATGGGCCAGATTGTCGATGAGACTTGCGCGCGTGCTGGCGTAGCCGGCAACGTCAACCCAAAAAAGTGGAACTACGCACAGTTGCTCGATGAACTTCGCCTTTTTTACCCTGGAAGGAAAGACAAATGGCTTTGCGACATCGGACGGCCGCTCGGCAAAAATCCTCACTACCTGCCTGGCGTTGATGCTGAGCAAATCATGAAGGCTGTCGTAGACAGAACTCCACTGCCCGAGTCGACGGAGATGCCACCGCTTAAGATGCCGGCTGCCGTGGTCAAGGCGGCGCTCTCTGGTATCGAAATGGTGTACCCTGAAGACCAAGACTTTGGACCCGCCATTCAAGACACCGAGCCAGAGGCCACGCCAGAGGCGATTTCAAAGAGATTAGCGGAGCGGCTTTCACCAGTACCTGCGGATGCCGACGAAGATCCTGCGTATGTGGGTCGTTGGAATAAAGGTTGGCATGCGGCTAAGGCGCGAAGATTGCGATCTTATCTCACCGAAGCTGCGATTCAGCTGTACTTGGATCGCTTTGCTCGACTGGCGGTGCAAAACTATGCTCGGGATGAATTGGAACACGTCGAACGACTTTGGGCGCTTCGCGCTATCGATAATCTCTGGCAAGAGCACCTCGTTGAAATGGAGGTTCTTCGCAGTAGCGTTCAAGTACGAAGCTTTGGGCATTTAGACCCGCGAGATGAATTCAGAATTGACGGCGCCCGGTCGTTTGTGGCGCTCGTCGATTCCATTCGCGAAGAAATGATTAGGAACATTTTCTTCTTCGTCGGCGCTTCCGCAGAACCAATCGTAGACTTTGACGCGGAAGAAACAAAAAAATAACTAGGAAGTGCAATGCAAACGCTATTTATGCTAATCGCTATACGAACTAGAAGATGACGAGCTGTAATCGTCGCGTCTTGAAGAACGCTTTTTCTTTGAGTGTCTACTACGTTTTCTGTCCTTTCTGTCCCTTGAACGTTTCTCCTTTTTACTCTTCTTTTCCTTTTTAGAAGAGGAGTGGCGCTTGGAGGACTCGCGTTCCGAGCGTCGCTCGTCGCGCTCAGAGGTGGACGGTTTCTTCATCACCGCCGCCGACCATATTGGCTCATCATTTCGGTGTGAGGACGGTGGCAGTGGAGGAAGCGTCGACGTCGGTGGTGGTGGTGGCGGCGGCGGTGGTGGCGCCTGCGGTGCCTTCGTTGTCAATGCGGCTTGAATGAGATCTAAATCTTCTTCTTCTTCGATGTCATCGTCCGAGTTTTCGAAAATCTGCTTGAAAAGATCAATAGGCTTTTCGACGAACGTAGCCGGAGGAGGAGGCACGCTTTGGGTCTCTGCCGCGACATTTACCTGCTGCGCTGATGCGTCTAAGGACGGCGGTGGTGGCGGCGGCACATTTTGCATCGTCGTCGCGGGAGGTGGCGGGGGGACGTCCAAGTATTTGGGAGCGTCAGCTTCTTGTTTCGCTCTCGTGTCGTCGAGCTCCAAAACATCCGTGCGGAACTTGTACTGACTTGTATCAGGTCGAGTTTTGTTTGCATACGGATCTGGGACGCCAAAACGCTTGCAAAGCAGCGGTTCGGGTGCCCAGTTAATGGTATTGCGCGAAGATATAATCGGCATTCGCGAAGCCTCACACGGTGTCGGCGTGGTCGACGCCTTTTCAGGCGTGGGCTTTGGCGCGCTCTTTTGCAACATGTGCAAGCCGACTTTTTCCACCTCTGCCGTCTGCACAACGCCCGCCGACGTGAATGTCTTCGTCAGCAATTTTTGGATTCGCTCTCGATCACTCGCAGCGATGCCTTCGATGCTCAGTTTCTTCCTCGGCTCGCCATCAGCAGCGGTTTGTTCTCTCTGAGCGCTCGACGTCGAAGGTAACAACTCCTCCCCAAGGATTTTTGCGCGCTCTTCCATCCCGAGTGGTCTCGCGCGCCGCGCTGGAGGTGCTTCGCTCTCTTGAGCGTTTTCCAACGTAGCTTTGGCCAAACGCCACTTGTAATACCCAGAATCCTTGCCGCCAAAGAGGAATGAAAACTTTTTATCTTCGCCCTGCCGCGCCTTTGCCATTTCCTCGAATTGCGCGCCGTGCTTGGCCACAAACACCGCGAGCGTGTCGATAACCTTTTGGCGCTCTTCGTCGGCTGGAGCTGGAGGTTCGGGTGGCAACACTACCGGTTGTGTCGTCGCTACGCTGTCGCGTCTCGGGCGCACCGCCACCACGCGTCGCGACGGATGCCAGTCGCGCGGAATCACCGGTGGCGCAAACCACTTCGGCGGTGACAAAGTATCGCTCGATACTTGAAATCCGCGCACGACGCAATCATTTGGTAACGCTGCACCGAGTGCAAGAACCGATCCTGGTCGGGCTCGCGCGCGCGCATCGATATCTTCTTCGTCTTCCAGCTCAAACGCATACTCGCTCAATTTCGGCGCGTCCTCAGTGTACAACGCCTCGTCCTCCTCCTCAAACACACCAAGTCCAAACGCCTCGCCTCGACGACGACCGCGATCCATGCCCGCATTTTCATCATCTCTCGAACGTTTCCTTCCCGCTGCAATGTCCCGAAACTCCTCTGCGCCGTCGAATGGATCGTATCCGACGCCGTGTCGATTCGTCTTTGGCTCGCGCACGTACTCTGGCGCGTCCTCCAACCCAAACGCATCGCCGCCGAACGCGCCCCCTTCCGCCAGCACCGTCCCACGCCCGCGTCGCCACCCCATCTTCGTGAGCAACCGCGCACCCACGGACAGCACTCGAGGCGCGACCAAGTCCAACACCGCCGCCGACGCCGCGAGCGCGCCGCTCACCGCCGCGCCCACGCGTCCCATAGCCTGCGTCGCGCTGCGTCGATGCGCCTCGCGCGCCTCGCGCCCAAACGTATCGTACTCCATCGCCGTCCGCATCGTCGTCGCCTCGTACGCTTCGCGTTCGTCGTCATCCATGAAATCAACAACCGACTGCGCGCGAGGCGTCGCTCCGTCATTCCCGCCACCACCACCGCCACCACCGCCGCCGCGCGCGCGCGACGACGTAAACGCGCTCGGCGTAAACCCCTCCGCGCTCCCCACGGTGTTGAAATACCCCGCCGAAAACCCACCGTCAAAGGCGCCGTGAAATCGCCGTCGGCCGCTCGAATCGCGCACCGGCTCCGCCCACACCTGCACCGCCCCCGCGCGCGCGACGTCCATCATCGCCGTGCCGTAGCGCACGTACGACACGTCCGCGTCACCGTCATCCTCCGCCAGCGCGCGCGCGCCGCGCTCGCGCGTCATCGCGACCGCGGCGGCGACGAATGACGCACGCGCGAGCTGAACGCAGCGCGAGACGACACAAAAAACGCATCGAAACCACGCACGCATCGATCAATTTTCAAACCAATCGATATCGCGCACCGATCGAGTGCGTGCGAATGCAGGTTCAGTCGGTTGGTTTTCCGACGGCGCCGCCACGACCTCGGACGTTGGCGCGACTGTGCGACGCGTCGCGCGCACGACCGCGCGCGCGCCCATCGCGAGAGGCATCGCACGCGCGTGTGTTCGCGCGCGATGACGCGAGAGCGCGCGCTGGGGCGGGCGTATGCGTCGGCGTTGCGTGAAATTGCCGCGCGCACTGGCGGCGCGCTGGGCGATGACGCGGGCGTTGGCGCTGGTTTGGCCATCGCGGACGCGCTCGCGGCGTATGATGCGAGCGGGGATGACGATGTGTTGCTGTCGTGCGCCGTTCGGTGCGTGATGACGCCGGGGCTGGCGATCGTGTCGGCGAGCGCGTTGAGAAAAGTGATGACTCGAGTGGTGTCGCGCGTCGTCGCCGACGTCGGCGCGCGCGACGCCGAGGGCGTCTGTGACGTCGTGATCGCCCTCGGCAGCGTCTGTGCGCTGTTGCCACACTGCGCGCAGGTGTGTGAGGGTGAATTACGCGCGATTCGAGCGCCCGTGGAGTGCTGTGTGCGATCGAGTGGGTCGTCGCGGACGCGCGCGGGAGAGGCTATTCGAGCGCTCGAGAGTTTACGACGCGCGTGTTCGGCGACTCGGGATGCGTTCGATTGGTCCGCAGCGTTGACGTGGGTGTGGCATGAGAGTGATGAAGTGCGGTATAATGCGTGCGCGCTCGTGTGCGGCGCGCTCGGGGTGAGTGCGCGTGGATTGGTTGACATGCGACGAGCGACGACGCGGGACGCGAGCGCTTTTCACGGCTACGACGCCAGACGACGGGCGAGAGATTTAGAGATTGACACGGAGCGCGGGATGTTTTGGCTGCACCCGGATACGACGAACAGCGGCGTTGTTGTCGTTGGGGAGGATTTTGCGAGTGAAATACCCCCCGCCGAGGGCTACGTGCGCATCGGCGGCGTAGAGGTGCGAAGACGAGACGGCGCGGAAACGAGCGGACGACATCGAAAGGCGATGATTTACACCTCCAGCGCGCGCCGAAACCTAGGTGCAGTAGCGTTGGCGCTGTGTCAAAACCGACCGGTGTTGCTCGAAGGTCCGGCGGGGTGTGGGAAATCTGCTGTGCTCGAGGAAGTGGCGCACGTCACGGGGAACGGCGATTTCGTCACGTTGCACCTCGACGCGCAAACCGACTCCAAGTCTTTACTCGGTGCGTACGTATGCGGCGCCGCGCCCGGTGAATTCAAGTGGCAACCCGGAGCTTTGACACAGGCCGTGACCAAAGGCGTGTGGGTGCTGATTGAAGACATCGATCTAGCGCCATTTGAAGTGTTGTCGGCGCTCGTGCCGTTGTTGGAAAAGCGCAAGCTGTACGTCCCGGGCCGAGGCGAGAGCATTCAAGCCGCACCTGGTTTTCAGCTGTTTGGTTCTGTGACCACCGAAGCCGGGCGTTCGACGAGTGCGGGTGCTGATCCGTTGTCGGGGTTATGGACGCGAGTCGTCGTCGAGCCTCCGCGAGGAGACGAGGCGACGGCTATTTTATGCGGCCTGTACCCGGCGTTGACGCAACTCGCGCAACCAATGTTAGCTACGGTTCGACAAGTGCAGAGCCTGTGTGGGCAAGGTGGGGCGGCTGCAGGTGAAACCGCGGGGCTAGGGGCGATATCTTCACAAGATGTGATGATTCAGGAAGCGACGGGTGATGGGAAAAGCGATGTAGCGATGGATGTAGAGCGCGCCGAGTCGGGTTTAGAGGCGCAGGCAAACGACGCCAATCATGCTTTATCGCGCGTGCACGCGGGACGACCGTACACGTTGCGCGATTTGCTCCGATGGGCGAGGCGTATCACTACGCTTCGTGACAACGAGTTGGCGTTGATGCGGGTCGGCAAAGCCGCTCCGCCGCAACTTCGGTCTGCGGCGTACGAAGAGGCAGCGGACGTCTTGGCGGGGATGTTACCCGCAGGACCAGGGCGCCGGCGCGTGTTGAAAATGATTGCCGCGACGTGGGGTTTGCCCGCAGATGACACAGCTGAAGCCACCGATCGCTTGCACAAGCCAGTGATTCGTGAAGCGCATCAATCCATCACGATTGGACGGTGTATTTTACCTGTGGGCGAGAAAAACGCACGCGGCGCAAAATGGTCTAGAACCGGTCATGCCTCTCGACTGCTCGAACGAGCTGCCGCGGCTGTGCAGCTCACTGAGCCAGTGTTGCTCGTCGGTGAAACTGGTACTGGGAAGACGGCATTGATTCAAGAGCTTGCCAGGCTTACTGGAGCGCCCCTCACTGTGGTGAACTTGAGTAATCAGTCAGAATCTGCAGACTTTTTAGGTGGATTCAAGCCCGTGAGCTCTAGACACTTATGTTTACCGCTCGTGCCAAAGTTCCATAACGCATTCATGAAGACATTTCCATCGAGCTCAAATGCTGAGTTTCTTACTCGCATCGCGCGTTATGCTGAAAAGCGTAAATGGTCGCATCTGTTGCACGCCTTCCGAGCAGGCGTTGAGCGCGTCGCAGTGCTAGCTGAAGCTGCGGCTGAGTCGTCGAAGAAACGAACAAAAGATGATAATCCTAATAAACGTAGGAAAACGACCAACGCACTTTCGGACGAGCTTATTGCGGAATGGCGAGAGTTTGAACGTGATTTGAGCGCCGTCGAGCACTCGACGACGGCGAGCAAGAATGGCGGACCTGTCTTCGCATTCGTCGAAGGTGCACTCATTACTGCTCTTCGAGAGGGTCATTGGATTCTTTTAGATGAGATTAATTTGGCCCCGGCTGAGACTTTAGAGCGTCTCGGGGGCATATTAGAAAGTGAGAATGGAAGCATCGTGCTGAGCGAACGAGGCGACGGCGAACCCATTCCACGCCATCCTCGTTTCCGTCTATTCGGCGCCATGAACCCCGCAACTGACGTTGGCAAACGTGATCTACCAGCGGCATTGAAGCATCGATTTGTTGAGATATATGCTGGCGAAACGGAAAGTAAAGAGGATCTTGCGATGATTGTCAACACGTACTTGGACGGCGTCCCGGGCGTGAGCGTTGACGACATCGTGGAGTTCTACATCGCTTCCAGACAGGCGGCGCATACTACACTCCTCGACAGCGCTGATCAGAAGCCACAATATTCACTGCGTACGCTCTCACGAGCGTGTGAGTACGTGCGTGCAGCGACTGGAATGTATGGGTTACAACGCGCCCTATTCGATGGCTTTGCCATGTCGTTTCTGACGTTGCTCAAGACTGAAAGTGGAGTTATTTTAGAAAAGCTCATGGTAAAGCATTTGCTTCGCGGAACGGCGCTCAAGGTACGTGTGGGATTACCAATTATCGGACTTCTTCGTTTTTTTTCTTCGCCGCGCACGACCTCGAGGTCCACTGTTTATGGACCTAGCGAGGTCAGGACGTTCGGCGTCTGCGGCGATAAATTTATGAAAAACAATACCTATTCCATCTCTGACCAACTGAGGTTTTGGAAGACGTTTTTCTACATCTCATGTCTGCTGTGTGTGTTTGATACTAACCTTTTTGTCGCCGTTTTCACTACAATTGCAGGCTATGAAGCATCCTCCCAACGCCCCTCAAGGCGATTCGCACGTGTTGTTGGAGCACTTTTGGGTCGAGGCTGGCGAACTCCCTCGTATCAATCCAGAGGAAGGGAAGTACGTTGTGACGCCAACCGTGAGAGGCCACTTGTCAAACTTGGCTCGAGCTGTGTTATTGCGTCGTCACCCGATTCTTTTGCAGGGTCCCACGTCGAGCGGTAAGACATCGCTCGTGGAGTACCTCGCGCAACGAACCGGGCACCGTTTCATGCGCATCAACAATCACGAGCACACAGATTTGCAAGAATATCTCGGTACATACGTCACGGATGAGAATGGTACGTCGTGCTTCTACACACATCGTGTTGAACTTGTATCGCCTCCCGACTTCCGGCCACTAGTTCGTTAGCCGTCATCTCCAATTCTATGAGAACGGGGGCTCGGAAAGTGGCCGAACATAAATGTGAAACTTGAACATGCGCTCGTCGACGAACTTCGGGGGTAGAACCCCGATACCCAGGACGATAACGGCTCTCGTTTCCTAAATTTCTAACTTTTCTCGCGCGTATTTACTTACTGACTGTTTTTGTTTCCTTCAAATGTATAGGCCAACTGGTATTTCAGGAAGGCGCTCTCGTTCAAGCCGTGCGTAAAGGTTACTGGGTTGTGCTAGACGAGCTTAACTTGGCTCCTACCGACGTTTTAGAAGCACTGAATCGTCTTTTGGACGACAATAGGGAACTTTTTGTTCCAGAGCTTCAAGAAACGATCAGACCGCACCCGCATTTCATGCTCTTTGCGACGCAAAATCCGCCTGGCGCAGTATACGGTGGACGAAAAGTCTTGAGTAAAGCATTCAGGAATCGTTTCATGGAGCTTCATATCGGTGACATACCTGATGAAGAGTTGAAGACTATTCTGCACACGCGATGTGAAATCGCTCCATCGTATTGTGTGAAGCTGGTTGAAGTGATGCGAGAGTTACAGCGCCGCCGCCAAGGTTCAAGAGCTTTCGCCGGTAAGGATGGCTACATTACTGCGCGCGATCTTTTCCGTTGGGCTAACCGCCAAAGTAACGGATACGAACAGCTCGCAGCTGATGGTTTTAAAGTGCTAGGCGAACGTCTGCGTAGTGATGCGGAACGCAACTCAATTCGTGAAGTGCTTGAAAAGTGCTTGAAAGTGCCGCAGCTCGTTGAGAGCACGCTTTACGCATGCGCGCAGGAAGGCGTACTTGAGCAGCGTTTGGAGAGTGCCGCCTCGCAAGCTGAAAAACTTGGAGGTTTGGAAGCAGCTGATGCTGCGGGATTGTGTCAAACAATCGCGTGGACGCCAGCTATGCGACGTCTTTTTGCTCTCGTTGAAGGCTGCATGAATCACAGAGAACCCGCTCTACTCGTCGGTGAGACAGGTTGCGGCAAAACATCTGTGTGCCAACTTCTGGCGTTGCTGAGAGGACAAAAGCTGCGTATTCTGAACTGCCATCAACACACGGAGACGAGTGATTTCATTGGTGGGTTTAGACCAACTCGCACCGCCGAGCGCCAAGAAATGATGGACGAAGGCAAAACCGCTGCTCCGTTTGCTTGGGAAGATGGTCCTTTGATCAAAGCCATGCGCAACGGGGACATTCTACTCGTTGATGAGTTATCTTTAGCGGAAGATTCCGTGCTCGAACGTTTGAATTCCGTGCTTGAGCCCGGTCGGACTATCACATTACCGGAAAAAGGTGGCGCTGAAGTTGAAGAACTCACGGCACACCCTGACTTTTTGATTCTTGGGACTATGAATCCGGGCGGTGACTTTGGTAAAAAGGAGCTTTCACCGGCACTTCGAAATCGCTTCACTGAAATTTGGATCGGAAGCGTCGGTAAAGCGAGCGAAATGGAGAGCATCGTCGCACGACGCATGCCGACAGCTTCTCTTCTGCCATTTGCACGCTCACTCGCTGAATTTTGGGAATTTTACCATGAAAATGCCGGAAGTTCGGCTGCTCGTGCGGCATTAGCCGTGCGCGATTTGATTGGTTGGTCCATTTTCATGCGCGAAATGGTTGAATCGTCGAGACGTGTACCGCTCAGCCCAGCGGAAGCGTACGCCCACGGAGCGTACTTGACGCTTCTCGACGGCTTGGGGTTGGGTCTCGGCATGCCCGTTGAAGCCGCCAGACAAATAAAGACCAAATGCTTGGAATTTTTACACAAGCAGCTTCCAGAAAAGGTGCGTACTATCGATCGCGACTGTTTGATTCACTGGAGGTGCGATGATGCTTCGTTGTACCTGGTAAGTTTCTGAGCCCCGGCATTGAGAGACAACATTCTCACAACCCTGAGCACCTCCAGTGAAGAAGCATATCATTACAATCAATAAACCTTGACTGTTTTCACCGTTACTGACACTTGATTCTTACGTTTTTGCAGGAACATGGCACTCTTGCTTTTGCCGCCGCGCCAGAGGGCAGCGTGGAGCAAGAATTTGACATCGACGCTGACGGCTACTTTGGCGCACCTCCCTTCAAGATTCCGTGCGGTAAATACGAGACCAAGCGTGGAGGATTCGCACTTTCTGCGCCCTCTACGAAGAAAAACGCTGCACGCATCATGCGTGCGATGCAATTGAGTAAACCAATTCTTCTCGAGGGTAGCCCGGGTGTGGGGAAGACGTCCATTATTTCTGCACTCGCCGCTGCATCAGGACACAAGCTTGTGCGCCTGAACTTGAGCGAGCAAACTGATATGATGGACCTTCTCGGCGCTGATTTACCCGCGGCGGGTGGTGCAGCGGGCGAGTTCGTTTGGTCCGACGGTGCATTTTTAGCGGCTTTAAAAGCCGGCGATTGGGTGCTCCTCGACGAACTGAACTTGGCACCGCAACCAGTACTTGAAGGTTTGAACGCTGTATTGGATCATCGCGCAGAAGTCTTTGTACCAGAACTCGGACAGACATTCAGATGTCCCCCGACGTTTCGAGTGTTTGCCGCGCAGAACCCTGTACAGGAAGGAGGCGGACGCAAAGGCTTACCAAAGTCGTTTCTTAATCGCTTCACGCGTGTGCACGTCGAGCCTATGAGCGCAGATGATTTGAATCACATCTCAAAAGCTCTTCATCCTGGAATCCCAGTAGAAAGCGTATCTGCGATGGTTCGATTCAATGATTCGCTTGCAATGGCATCCAATGTCGCCGGGGGGTCGTTTGCTCGCGCAGGAGCGCCTTGGGAATTCAACTTGCGTGATATTTTAAGATGGTGTGACCTCGCCGAACGTTCGACTACACTTTCTCCCGAAGTGGCAGTCGAAAGATTATTTGGGACGTTATTTTTACAGCGACTGCGTACGTACGCTGATCGTGAACAATGCGCTGAATTCTTCAAAGACGCTTTTGGATACTTGCCGTCGAGCGTCGTCGAACGCCAATTCTTTGTACATGGAGACACGCTGTGCATCGGTGATGCTCGAATTACTCGTGGCGAATCCAAAATGTGCGACGCCGATGACTCCAAGTTCAGTTTAATTCCAGGCCAGTTTGAAGCACTCGAAGCAGTGGCACATTGCGTTCAGCGCGGTTGGATGTCCATCCTTGTTGGCGCTGCAGCGAGCGGCAAGACAACCATTGTTCAACTTTTGGCAACATTATCCGGGAATAAGCTACGTCAGGCAGCATTGACGGCGGCGACGGATACTAGTGAACTACTGGGGTCGTTTGAACAACGTGACCCAAGTCGCGATCGCGCTGCGATCGAAGAAGACGTATTTATGGCACTGAAATCGATCTGCGGCTTGCATTCGACATGGACCGACGGCGGCAACGCGTTTAATACGGCTTGGTGCGCTTGGGAAACGTACAAGACTCTGACAAAAACGAGCGTTGATATGTCTGGCGGAGACGCGTTTGCGGCTTTGTATGCGGTTTTGAAAGCCATACATGATATTGATGAAGGAACGTATTCGGTTGACTTGAAGCGGCGTGTGGATACCCTTGGGCAACCCGCGTGGGCGCCCGGTCCTTCACCAGACGCGGGTAAATTTGAATGGGTCGACGGAGTTCTCCTGAATGCTGTGATCAACGGAGAATGGGTGCTTCTAGAAAATGCAAACCTATGTTCGCCGACGGTTCTTGATCGGTTGAATCCTCTTCTTGAACCCGAAGGATTCTTACTCGTCAATGAGTGCGGCTTGATCGGAGGAGAGCCGCGAATTGTCAAAGCACATCCAAACTTCCGGTTGTTCTTAGCCATTGATCCGCGTCATGGTGAAGTATCGCGAGCGATGCGAAACAGAGGCGTAGAAGTCTTCCTGCTCGCTCCTGAGCAATCTGCTGAGGATGATGTTGGAGCCATTTTACCGGCGCCGCTGCGCATGCCATCCGCGTCGCCCACGTCGGTGGGCGATCTTGGCAAGGTGTTCGAGTCTCTTGGCATCCCGGGAGGTTTCATACAATCCATCATGATCAATGCGCATATGACTCTTGCTGAGTTTCTGGCAAAGCCGGGTATGAAGGCGATATCGTCACGCGATGCCGCTGAATGGGCGATGCTGACCGTCGAACTATTAGCTCGTGGGCATGATGTGCAAGTTGCGCTCGCGACGAGTTGGAGCCAAGTATACATGCGAGGTGAGTCAAGCGACGTCGTGCGAAGTGCCGCACGTGATGCGTATCAACACGCTTGCGCTGGCGCGTTTTCATCGATTGTTGGCATCGCTACTGGCGAGCACGACGTCGACGACGCCACCGCGAATTCAGTTCTTTATCAGCCCATGAGCTGGCCAAACGTTACCATTTCGAATGATTCGCTGAACTACAACGCATGGGACGATGAAAGTTGTCATCGCGCTCAAACGGCACTCGTTGAGGCGATTGCTGCGCAAATAGCAGGACAACTCGCGGGAGCAGACAATCTGCATTTGCTTTCGCCAGTCATTCACTCGGCGTTACCAGTGATCAAGTCTATGCGCCGTATTGGCTTCGACGTGCAATCTGATAAAATCAAGGTGGCGGATGAAGCTTCGATTGTGGATTTAGTTGATACTTTACATGCAAGCGCGCGAAGAGTTCTGGATGTTGTCCTCAAGTCTGGTGATTCTCAAAATATTGCAGGAATTATTGCACGGCTGACTATTTTCGCCGAGATGGCCAACCTTCACACGCTGCCAAAGATACACGATGAGTTATTGGCGATGCTGAACGCATTAAATGCGATTAATGAACATCCATTTGCTTCTTCGCCGTATGTGGACGACTTCACATTACGACTTCTCATCGTTCGCGGCGCACTGTGCAAAGCCAAAACTGAACTGCACGCTCAACGAAGCTCTGAAACCGTAAAGCAAGGCTGCGCTTCGTGCTTACAAATGTCGGTGTGGCGAAGTCAAGATCACGTCGCACGAGCACGAGCGGCACCTGTGCATCATGTGGTGGACGCCATTAGTGCCACACTTGGTACTGGCGCTCAGTTTGAAGATACGCTCCTCCGCCTCATGTGCGTCAGCGAAACGTCCACGCATGAAGATTATCTTTTTGTTTCGTCATTTCAAGACTGGAGGCTTCGCCTTGAAGAACTCGCATCGTCTTCGAGCGCTGATGCGTTTAAAATAGATCCCGCATCAGGTCATGTTTCGTCTTCAGATACCGTAGAAACAATCGCTGTGGCCTGGATCAAAATGCGAGAAGCATTTTCATCCACACTTGAGCACGCGTCAGTAGACCTTGCGAACCTTGATGTGATTGTTGAACAGTTTCAGCAAGCAGCAAGTATGATGGATACCGCACTGGAAATCCCAGCTGGTAAACCCATCGATCCGTTGCTGTGGAAATACGCTGGAAGACCATCATTGCCCAAAAGTTCAACCTTACTCAATGCTGAGTCTAACGTTAGAGAAATCTGTCTCGCGCTTCAATCGCGCGCGACATTCTTCACTGATATCGATCATATATTGACAAGACAGCGTATTGGTGGGGATTCTGCATTACATGCAACAACTTTTGCGGCGTCATGCGCATCTTTGGCAGCTGGCGTGGGGTTGCGCGCTGCTGCGCTTGAAGGCTTGTGCTTCTTTGCGTGGACTCACATCAAGGCGAATGCGTCAAACGGCGCGCACGACCTGGAAATGGAAAGCAGCGCCGACGAAATACCGAAACTGCTGGGAAAGAAGTGCGAAGTGCGCGCAAAGTTGCTAGGCATTCTCATGAATGCGCCAACCATTGAGACCGAGGAAGATGAGCAAATGCGTATTCATTCGCACATTTCAGACTTGCCAGCGCAAGAACTGTTGAAATCCCTGGACAAGGATGATCCTTGGTCGCTCGATGCCGTCGGAGGAATAAAGGTCCCAGCATATCCTGCGCTCGGGTTCCCCGCGTGGTCTTTGAAATGGGATTCGTGCGCGCGTCTACATTCAGCACTCATCCCAGTCGCTGAATTGTGGTCCATCGCAACGCAAGCCAAGCTTTTGAGCGAGCTGACAACGCGCCTCGTGTCTTCGCCTGTGAGCGATGACGCAATCATGAATGCGTATCAAGCGACGCTAACAGCTCAAAGTTTGACGTTTGGCATAACTGCATCACCACGTTCCCCAGCAGATTTTGTCGCGCATCGACACTTGCTCTGGTTGTATGGCGATTCTATGAATTCCAGCGCATTTGATAGAACGCAAGCGTTGAGTGAAAATTTGCACGATATGTGGGTACGCTGGCACGCGTCGCAATGGGATAACGCACTCGATGGCGTACCAATCGCGTTAATCGCCAAGAGCACTAAAACTTCGGACATTTCAAGCCCAGTTCCAGCGATGTGGGACACTGGTTCGGGGCCTGTGAGATTTGAACGCGCAACCGCGACGTGTTTCGCGTCTGGTATCATCGCAAACGCAAACATCGGCTGCGCCGAGCGACTTCCTCGTATGGTTCAACTGCGAATCGCATCTCGATTATTACGCTTCGAGCGCAATAACCCCGTACAAGCTTCAAGGGAAGACTGGAGATCACTGAGTAGCTTGACTGCTCAAGTGCTTCTCAGTCACAGAGCTTTACTTGATGAAGATGGTCGCTCCGAACAATTGGCCTGTCTCGTGAACGCGGCGCAGTCGATGGTGCAATTATCTCAATCACCGTCTTCAAAGTCTGTGTGCGAATCGACGTTGGCGCAACTCAACGACGCGTGCGCATGTTTGTGTGGCATATATCCACCGCTTGCGGCCATGGCTGATGATGTCGTAAAACCGCTCATGAGATTGATCTGCGAAGGTTCAACGAACAAGGATGTGCTCAACAGCGCCGCGCTTTCGGGTGACGCCAGCGCGCGTGACCGAGGCCGCCGCGGCAACGCGTGGGCATTGCTCGGCTTACTTCGTCTCAATTTACTATTGCCTGCTGGACTTTCAGATCCAGCAGTGACTGTGCGTACAGAGCTTTGGCACTTAGATTCCGCGCTCAAGCGCGAAGTCGGTCCGTTGGTGGGCGTATTAACTTGGCAGCAGCGCACGCCTTGCGCGCCGAGTGTCGACGCAGATAGCTTGGATGCGTGCAAGAGACAAGAGGAACGATTGTCGGGTGCGCGCGAGCATTTGCGTGCACTTTCTTTGCCGCGTCCTACGCCTTCACGTTGGGCGGCACTTCGAAGAGAAGTTGTACAATTCCGCGAAGGATTGGCGGCGACGCAGCGACTCACGACGTTACTTGATAAGTGTTCCGCGCTCGAACCCTCAGAGTCCGCCATCATGGAAACTGAAACGTGGTTGAGCTCGAGCGCACAATGGAGCAGTAGACTCGATGAGCAGTTCGAATCGTATCGCGATATGACGCAGCCTCTCCAACTCGCCGTCTACGAGCTTCGTCGAGGCGTGGCGCTCGCCGCCGACGCGGCGAAATCTCGCATCAAAAACACTAGCGACGTTGCATCAGCCGCGGCCGCCATGTTTTCTTTCCCAACGGTGGTAAGCACAACTTACGAAGGTTCAGCGGCGTTGATGCTTAGTGAAAGTCGCGTGTTGCGGGCGTTGACGATTGCAGAGAACGCCGCCGCCGCACATCTGCCATCAAACTCCAAATCTGGAGACCTTGAGGTTGGGACGTTACGCGTCGCCCTCACGAGTGCATTAACCGAAGCGCGGCGAGATGGTGCATTAAGTAAGACGAGTTGGTCTCGGTTGAAAAAATGTTTCGACTCTTTTGCTGCCCTCTATGAAAGCTGCCGTGAAGAGGATATTGAAGCCGAACGCTTAGCCGCTGAGGTGTTCCGTCAAGCCACAAAGGGCCCGAGTTCGCGTGAGATTAACGAGGGCGACGACGAAGAGACAGAGGAACGAGCGTATCGCGTCGCATTCAAAGACTTTGCGGAGCAATACTCTGACTTCAAGGAAGTACCCGGTGCTGCTTTAATGCTTGACCATGACTGTGTTGAAGAAACAGCCAAGGATGAGGATGAGGACGACGAAGCAAACATCACACGAGCAGCGCGCATGGCGGGCATTCTCGAAGGCGAGCTAGCTGAAGAGCTTGTCAACGTACATTATGCTGCCCTTGCAACCCTTAGAGGTGCTCCCGCGCACGGTGCAGAAGATTCCGCAAATGAGCAAGAGAAAATTGTTCGTTCAACTCGTTTAACCAAGTATGGCAAATACGTCCGGAATCTCTCAAGTGAAGAAGCGTTACGCGCATCTGAGTTTGTACGCTCGTACGACACTGGTATCGCTGTGCTTAAAGCAAGTCAGTTGTCTCTTCCCGCATCTGTAGATTACGCCGCTCGATTGGGCCACTCACTTCGTGCGGCTTTGGAACAATCTGCGGTATCACGACCGGCGCTTTCCATCGAAGCGCTTGGCACGTCACCGTACGAGTCCCAAGCAACCCCAGAAGAAGAAGAGGCTATGAAAGCAAACAAGAAGAAAAGTAAAGCTGAACTTGACGAAGACGCCGCTGCAGATGCACTCGACGCTGAACTTACTGTCGGTGGATGCCCTGGTGAAATGGCCTTGATTGTTCCTCCAGTCGCCGCCGCGCGCCGACGAATCACGGAACTTTTGGAGGAATGGCCGGAGCATCCTCTACTGACGCAGCTGGCAGAAATCTGCGATCGTATGTTAGCGTTACCGCTGCTTGGGCCTGTAAAATCTGGTCTCACTGGGATCGAACTACTCTTAGCGCGGGCACAAATCTGGGAAGAGTCAGCTGCGGCGCACACATCACTCAAGGCTGAGCTTGGCGAGTGCGCCAAGCTCGCACTTCGATGGCGCGCACGCGAGCTTCGTACTTGGCCGAGATTACTTGCACGCTGCAGTGAACGCCATGCTTCTCGCGCCAAGCGCACTTGGTTTGCAATCCACCGCTTGCTGAATTCTATGAAATCAAGCGTGTTGCGCGGCGATGACGATGTCGTTGTCTCCGATGAGGACAAGGTAAACCTGGAAGAGATTAAAAGTGTCACAGTTGCGTTAGAAGAATATCTACAGAGTTCAACCATAGGCGAGTTTGATACTCGACTTGAACTCATCTGGTGTTTCTATGCCGAAATGGAAGTTGAAATTCGTTCATGCAAGGCGCGCGGCGTCAATGTGACGAAACATGATGATGCCCTGTGTGCTGTCTTGTACAACATCTGGCGATACTACTCGCAGTTTCAAAGCACGATCACCAAACACATCGACTCTGTTCGTAAACCGTGTGAGACCAAGCTTCGTGATCATGCCAAGTTAGCTAAATGGGAGGACCGTGGCTATCATGCAATGAAGGTCCAGGGCGAGGCTAACCAGCGATCTTTACACAAGTTTGTTCGCGCATTCGACACCGCACTGAACGGACTGGTGCTACCAATATTGGAAACTGCATCGGCTCAGACTGGTTTTAAAGAACTCGCGATCGATGGTGGAGTTAATGCGCCCACGCCTGCGCCAGTTGCTGCCTCTTCTGACGCAAAGCCGTCCAAGGAGGAACTCGCGGCTGTGCAAAAGGTGCGGTTAGCGGAAATCGAGACGATGCGCGAGGCGGAATTGCAAACATTGAAAATGCAAAAAGAAGCGTGGACTGCTGCTTGCGCAGAGGCAATCAGTAGAACGGGCACCGCGGCGGCATCTGCGGCTCACGTGGCACAAAGCGTCAAAAGTGAATTTAGCGAAGCAGCCATGTCGCGGGATGAGAAGTCTTATCAGTCCCGTTTACCGGCATTGATGAAGCGCATGGGAAGTGTGCTTGATAATGCTCTTCATGG
>Ga0222715_10001554_pt1 | contig 21837 bp, 22 predicted proteins | sample C33_9DmetaG_FD_165056 | JGI IMG/M metagenome (GOLD analysis project Ga0222715, IMG submission 165056) | Estuarine water microbial communities from San Francisco Bay, California, United States - C33_9D | ecosystem: Environmental > Aquatic > Marine > Unclassified | place: USA: California... | reverse complement strand
GGATGGCGACAAGATTAGGTTCCATCTTGGGTTCCCTGAGAAGATTGGCGGCTGGCAAAAATACAGTGCCAATACCTTTCAGGGTACGGCTCGGCGTCTTCACAACTGGGTTGGTCTTGACGGCTCCGACTTTATGGGTGTTGGGACAACCGTTAAATACTATATAGAAGAGGGCGGTGCGTATTTTGACGTTACACCTATTCGTCAAACCACAGCAGCGGGGGACGTAACTTTTGGTGCAACTAACGGCTCCACCACAGTTACAGTAACAGATGTAGCTCATGGCGCAGTTGCGGGGGACTTTGTTACTTTTAGTGGATCCGTTAGCCTCGGCGGATCTGTATCTGCGGTTATTCTTAACGATGAATATCAAATTGACACTGTTATCGACAGCAATTCGTACACGATAACGGTTATTATTCCAGCAAATTCTTCTGATACAGGTAACGGCGGTTCTAGTGTTGTAGGCAGCTATCAAATTAACACAGGTCTAAACACAACTGTTGGCGGCACCGGCTGGGGCGCTGGTTTGTTTGGTGGTCGTACACTTGGTGGCCTCCAGACAATTATCAACGAAGGCGGTACATTTAGCGCAGTTGACACAACACTTACAGTGTTGAATGCAAGCCCGTTCCCATCAACAGGCACAATCCTTATTGACCGAGAGTTAATCACCTATTCTGGAAAAGCTGGAAATGATCTAACTGGCCTAACAAGGGGTGTAAACGGGACATCTGCTACCAGTCACCCTAACGCATCAACCGTGTTTCTTGCCATAGGAAATTCTGATCCCACACTAGACTTTACAGGATGGGGAACTGCGGCAGCGGGTGGCATTTTGCCAGTATCAGAACTGCGCCTGTGGTCTCACGATAACTTCGGAGAAGACTTAATTATTAATCCGCGTGATGGCGGCATTTATTACTGGGACAAAACAAACAGCCTAGCTTCAAAGGCCGTGAACATTACCACATTAGTGGGGGCATTAGATGCACCCACTATAGCAAAGCAGGTTTTGGTGTCAGACCTTGACCGGCATGTAATTGCATTTGGCTGCAACCCACAGGGAAGTACAGACCAAGACAACCTTCTTATTCGGTTCTCGGACCAAGAATCTATTACTGATTGGACGGCTACCGCGACTAACACAGCGGGGGACTTGCGCCTCGGCTCTGGGTCTAAGTTTGTTCAGGCTGTAGAAACCAAACGTGAGGTTCTTGTTTGGACAGACAAGTCGCTTCATTCTCTGCGCTTTATTGGGCCGCCATTTACTTTTGGCTTGCAGCAGCTTGCTTCTAACATTACGATTATTGGGCCAAACGCAGCCGTAGCTACAGAAGACTTTGTATTCTGGATGGGCATTGATAACTTCTACGTCTATGCCGGTCAAACAACTCAGTTGCCCTGCACAGTTAGAGATCATGTGTTTACGGACTTTAACAAAGAGCAATCAGAAAAAGTTGTGTCTGGAGTTAACTCACAGTGGGGTGAGGTGATCTGGTTCTACCCGTCATTAAACTCGGATGAGAATGATAGATATGTAATCTACAACTACTTAGAAAAACTGTGGTATTATGGCACATTAAGCAGAAGCGCATGGCTTGACCGTGGTATTCGGCAGTACCCCATAGCTGCTGGGGGTAATTACCTATATAACCACGAGATTGGTCAGGACGATGACGGGGTTGCGATGCAGTCTTACATCGAGTCTAGCCAAATTGACGTTGGTGATGGTGAGCGGTTTACGTTTCTTAGCAGGCTTATACCTGACGTTAAGTTCGAAGGGTCAACAGCAATCAACCCAGCGGTAGACTTTACGGTTAAAACACGGAACTACCCCGGAGGTAATTACTTGCAAACGGACACAAAGACATCAACGAGAACAACAACGGCTCCTGTTGAGCAGTTTACAGAAAACCTAAACATCCGCGTTCGTGGTAGGTCTTTTGCGTTCCGTGTTGATTCTGATGGGTCTGGTGTCCGCTGGAAGCTTGGCACACCTCGTATGGATCTTCGTCAAGACGGGAGGCGCTAATGACTTCTCGTGCGCTAGGACCACCAAGATTACCTACACCACCGGACGAAATTAGTAGATACTATATGGAAGATTTGATTCGGGTATTGGAAATATATATTCAACAGGAAAACAACCCGGGTGATATGAGGGGGACAACCCTTACGTTAACGCAGCTACCCACAAGTGCCGCTGGACTTGAGACAGGAGCACTGTATAATGATGCTGGTACAGTAAAGATTGTGACATAACATGGCTATTTTTGGTGATCTTGGAAAAGCATTAGGACTCGGCAGCGCTGAAGAAGTTCTGGGTGATTTAGGCCCGGTTCTGGGCGCTGGCCTTGGTTTTTACTTTGGTGGTCCAATGGGCGCGTCTTTGGGCAGTGGGATCGGTACTCTTGCCGGCGGCGGTAAAATTGATGACGTTCTTAAAAACGCTGCGCTGGCTTATGGAGTTACCTCGTTTATTTCACCACAAGCTGCTCAAAGCATGGGCATACAAAACGCTGGCGTAGAACCCGGGTTTTTGCAAAACCAAATTTACGGGTCTGGCGCTGGTCAGGTTGCTTCTGTAGCTGATACAGCGGCAATGGAGAACGCCAACATTGCTGGGGGTGCTGAGTCTGGCGGCTTGTTTGATTTTATGAGCGAAAATCCGCTTTTAACCGCTTCTCTAGGCTCTTCGGCGGTAGGTCTTTTAGCAGGGCAACCGGATGACCCCAGCAGGCCACAACGCCCATATGCTGATGTTACTGGGTTTGATATCAATGTTGTCGATCCAGAAACGGGTGAAGTCTTAAATCTTAAAGACCCAGATGATGCACAACGATACCGTGAGGCAATGACTGAAGAACGTCAAAACCTTTACAGTAACGATATGTACCAACGTATACCCGGTTATGCACATGGTGGCGCAATGGTCGGTCATCCTAAAGCCCGTGGGGCTATGTACGAGCACGATGAAATGGGGTATGATGTAGCAGTAAGAGGCGAAGTTGATGGACCGGGAACTGGTACATCCGATTCTGTCCCTGCCCGGTTATCCGACGGTGAGTTCGTACTAACAGCGCAAGCAGTTCGCGGCGCTGGTGGCGGAGACAGAGATGTCGGAGCCGCTCGGTTATATGATATGATGGCGGAATTGGAGGCCACAGCGTAATGGCTACACAAACACAAGAAGTTACCACTCGGCTCCCTGCGTTTCAGGAAGAGTATTTACAAAATATTTTTGAGTCTACTCAAAATTTATTCAAACCTGTGTCCGAGGGTGGGCAGGGTCTTACAATGCCCTATACCCCGGGCACGGTTGTTGATCTTAGTCAAGGGCAGCAGGACGCAATTACTGCGGCTATGCAGGGTGTTGGTGCTTATCAACCTTACCTGCAACAAGGTCAGCAAGCAATGGGCGCCGGTCTTGGCGCGGTGGGTCAGGGTCTTGGCGCGGTGGGTCAGGGTCTTGGTACTGTGGGCACGGGTGTTAGCACAGTTCAGCAAGGTACGGGTGGTGTTCAGCAGGGGCTATCACAAGCAAACGTAGCCGCTCAAATGCTCGGCGGGGCAACTTACGGCCCATCCGACTATCAGGCGTTCATGGATCCATACATGGATGATGTTGTTCAGCAACAGTATAGAGACATAGCACGGCAGGGACAGATTCAAGAACAGAATTTAGGCGCGCAGGCTGTTGGTTCAGGGGCTTTTGGTGGCGCACGGCAAGGCGTAGCGCAGGCAGAAATTGGCAGAAATGTTATGGAACAGCAGGCACGGACTGGATCTCAGCTTCGCTCTGCTGGATTTGCACAGGCGCAGCAGGCAGCGCAGCAGGCAGCGCAGCAAAAACTTCAGCAGGCAGGTCAAGCCGGGACACTGGCGGGTCAATATGGTGCGCTTGGTGGACAGATGGGCGCACTCGGCTCGCAAATCGGACAGCTAGGCGCAGCCACCGGTCAACTTGGTGCCACCGCAGGCGCACTTGGCGGGCAGGCAGGTCAGCTAGGCCAAGGCATCGCGGGTCTGGGTCAAATGGGCCAGCAAATGGGTGTTCAGGATATTAACACATTACTGTCAACAGGTGGCCTATCGCAGCAGCAAGCACAAAGCGTAGCGAACATGCAGCAGCAGAATCTTATGGCGCAGCAAAACCTTCCGTTCCAACAGCTTGGCTATATGTCAGATATCTTCCAAGGTGTTCCAGCATTGACTCAGACAACAGGTGTTACAACAACACCTCCGCCAAGCACAGCTTCTCAGCTTATGGGTCTTGGCATTGCTGGACTTGGTGCGTATGGTCAGATGAATCAAGGTCGGGGGTTTCCTAGCTAATGAATAATCCATTGTATCGTAAAATGTTCCAGCAGCCCGGGATGTCACGGCAGCCTATGGGTATCCTTGCTTCGTCTCCTCAACTGGCTAACACAGTTCAGCAACGCCAGCAACCTGTGCGGATGGCGCAGGGTGGGCTAAACACAACCTCATTTACCGCCGCTGTTCAACGAGCCATACAATCTAACGACAGATACGCCCTTAAAGAACTTGCTGATCCTAATAACTACGGCGAAGCTGCAAAAACACAGGACGGACAGAATGCTATTCAAATGGCTGCACAAGCTATTAATAGAGCAGCAGTCAATACTCCTCCTACGCAGGTTTCTACCGCGCCGACAGTTCAGACTGCGGGGTCTTTAGCAAGTCCTCCTGTAATGAGTGTTCGTGGTAGTGGTGATACTGTCGCGCTAAAGGCAGCACCGCCGATGATGTCCTATGACGGTCCTTCTCAAGGTGCCTTAGAAAGACAGGCTGCGCTAAGTGACGCGCCTTCAAAGATTATGGAAGGGTTGAAGAGAGGTATAGCAGATATTAAGACAGGATTTACAGACGCAACCGCCCCTAAAGGGCCTGTCTCTGCTGGCACTGGCAAGCCTTCCTATGCTTCTCCGGCAGAAATCCGGGCGGGTATTAATTCGTTTATCGGCAACACTCTTTTGGGGCCGAAGCTGCGGGGCAAGTTCTTCGCAGAGGATATTAAAGATTTTGAACCCAACGTAGATGTAAGTAATCCATTCGATGACCCGAGTGATTTTGTTCCGGAAGGTCCGGGCGAAACAATGGCGGATATTGCGGTCTCAAGAGACACTGTTGGAACAGATGGCTCAGACACTGCTGGAGATGGTGTGCTTGCTACAACCACTCCAACACAAGACGCTGCTAAACAAGATGCAGAGAAAACTGCTAAAGCTACAAAACCAAAAGCTACAACTGGTGTAGGATTACTTCAATCTGTCTACGGTGGAACTACAAAAACATCTGATCTTACCGCAGCTTTTGAAGCTGACATCAAAAACATTGAACAGCAATTCCTTACTGGGATTACAGAAAACAGAGAAGCCACAATAGATGCTGGGTCTAGGGTTAAGTTAGCCCTAGACAAATTTGAAGAAACTATGAGTGCGAAGAGAGCCAAAGGAAAAGACTTTAGCCTTGAAGATGTACGCGACGAAGCATTAAAGATTTCAGGGATTGATGAAACAGACTACGACGATAATCGTAAGGACGCTTTTTGGATGGGTCTGATGAGAGCAGGTCTTGCTATCGCTGCTGGGGAAAGTGATAACGCACTTAGCAACATTGCTAAAGGTCTAGGTATTGGTCTTGAGGGTTACGGCAAAGACATTGCTACACTCAATGAGCAAGAGCGTGAGGATCGCAAAGAGCTTCGCGCAATCTCTATGGATCTGATTAAAACAAAAGAAGCTAAGTCCGCTGCCGATGCTGCTTCAGAAAATGATTTTAATTATCAGCAGCAAAGAATTGCTCAAGCTGCGGTGCAAGGTGCTGATCAGGCATTACTCGCAGCGCAAAACCGAGAAGCTACACATAAGCTTACTGGTCAACGCATGCAGGCTGAACTGGCGTATCAACTAAACACAGCTAAACGTGCCGACGCTACGCAGGCCGCAGATCAGGCGTACAAAAACTTCGCACTTCAAATATCAATGCTTCCAGAAGAAGCAAAGCAAGCTATGATGATTGAAGGCAATGCTCAAATAGTTGATGGACAATTTAAATTAACTACTCAAGGCGAAACCTACTATAAAAAGCTCATAGAAGCAGGATCGAAAAGCAAGTACCCGATTACTGACCTTGACAAAAAAGCAACAGCAGCAGCAGACGTTGGTAATATCTTTGGTGTGAAATTAAGCGACGATAAAGCAAGAGCTAGAAACCAAGCAATTAATTGGGAGGCTCAGTATCAGACTGCTTACGATAAAGCTGCCGGAACTATCAATGAGGAAGAAACAAGAGCGAAATTACTGGCCGATTTTGAAGCTAGTCTTGGTGGTCAGGCTGCTCCAGCGAATTCAGCCGGAGGTGGCAAACTTAGCGAAACCGAAAGAGCTAAAATAGCTGCTGCTCCAGATGGATCTGAGCACACAATTGACGGCAAGGTCTTTATTAAGCAAGGCAGCACACTGACGCAAAAAACGGGGCAATAAATTGTGGCAAAAGAACCTGAAGTTATTTCTCTAGCCCCGGCACCTGAAGTTATTTCTCTAGCCCCGGCACCTGAGACTATTTCTCTTCTACCCAGTACCGAACCTGTTGAAGAAGAAGTAAGCACCTTCTCCGACATCGCTCAAGGTGTTGGCGCGGGCTTTGTTGGCTTGCCGCAAGGTATCGCCGAGACTGTCGCCGCTGGTGTTGATTATGTTTTTGATACGGACACAAGTCGTTCTGTCACAAACGGTTTTGAAGCAGCCAAAGATTACCTCGGGCTTACTCCAGAAACAACCGCTGGACAAACCGCCGAAGCGTTAACACTGTTTGGTTCCGCTCTTATTCCCGTAATCGGCGTTGTTGGTCGAGCCTCTCAAGTAGCCAAGGGCGCTTCGGTGCTTCCTGCTGTTAGCCGTCGCGCCAAGCTGGCGGATGCAATTGGAAAATCAAAAACAGGCAAGGCGCTTCTTACAGCAAAAAATCCCTATGCAGCAAGAGCGAAGCTAGCAGCTACCACAAGTTTGACCGGTGGCGCGGTCGAGATGCTAGTGGCACCGGACGGCACACACACTCTGGCAGATTCGTTTGATGTGCTGCCCGATGCGCTGGAGACGGAAGTTGATTCTGGTCTTCAAGGTCGCGATGAAGCTGGTCGCCGTCTTCGCAACAAGCTTCGTATGGGTATTGAAGGCACAGCACTTGGGGCTTCGTTCGAGGCTCTTTTCCCTGCACTCGGTATAACAACTCGTGCGATTAGTATGGTTCCGGGTGTTCCCGCAACGGCTCGGGCTGTCAGTGGCGGCTTTGATTACTTAGGCAGAAAAGCTTCTGGCGCTTTTGGCGGTAGGGTTGGAAAGTATTTTACCTCCTCCGGAGAAACAAAAAAAGAAATCTTTGAAGACCTTCGCACTATTGAGAACGTGAGTGATCAAGAGGCACAAAAGGCAGCAGACCTTATGTCTTCCTTTGACCGTGAGGCGAAGAAAGTTGTGTCAGGTCAAAAACTTTTTGGTAAGGGCAAGGAGGGTGTTCAACGAGCATACGATGATCTGTTGGTGTTTCTTGAGGGAGATGTCAAAGCTCTTGATGCATACGGTGCTAGCGTTGTTGCCGCCGGTAAAAAAATGCGGCAGCAGGTTGACGAGTTAACCGACCTCGGCATCAAAGAACTTGAGGACTCAGTTGCCGCTGGAACAGTTAACAAAGAACTTGCCGAGTCCGCGATTGCAGAGATGAGACACAACAAAGGATCTTATCTTCGCAGATTATACGAAGGTGCCTTTTCTCCAGACACTGCGGCTATCGCAGCGATTCAAAAGAAACCAGAATACATAAAGGCTGTGGATGAGATTGCGTCGATGATGCAAAAGTCTGACACTACTTTGACTAAAGATGTGGCTGTGGCTAACGCGAAGGTTGAGGTTAACAAGTTTTTTGTTAAGTCGGGGTTAGATGAGGGTTTGTCTCCGGAAGCTGCGATGAAAATTATGGATAACGCAGTAACCAAGGGTGCAGAATCCGTTGGTCGTCATCCTCTTTTCAAACTTTCCGAAGGCTTGTTTGCTAAACGCAGTAAATTTTTAAATAAAAGCGCATCCTTTCGCCAGCTTATGAACGAGGTTCGAGATCCAAAAGAATTGTACCTACGCACGGTCACGGATCTTTCTAAGTTTTCTACAACCAGTAGATTTTTTAGAGAGTTCGGACAGCAAAACAGAAAAACCTATGATGGGTTTATCGAGTCCTTAAACGCCGGAGCAAGGCCGCTTGTCGTTTCTGGAGAAAACATAGCTAAAGACAGCCCTCAGTATAAAACACTTACCGATGCAGGATATGTTCGTCTCGGTGAAAGAAAAGTTATTGAGGGAGAAAAAGCTGGTGGCACTATTTTCTCTGGGAGCTATGGAGACTTGTCTGGTGAGTTTGTTCCCATAGAACTATACAACTCTTTAACTGTACCTAATCGTATATCCAGCCTGACCGGTGAGTTATTGGCCGTGGCGTTGCAAGCCAAGGGCTTATCACAGATGAGCAAGACAGTTCTCAACCCCATCAGTCAGGTTAGAAACTTTGCGTCAGGTACTTTTATGGTCGGTGCTAATGGCAACCTTCCTCGCACCGCTGAGTTAGGCGAAGCCTTTAACGCAGTGTTTAAAAAGATTAACGCTTTGTCGGACGCTGAGTCAGACAGATTTTATACAATGATCGGCGACCTTGGTCTGGTAGATGAGAACCTCGCTGTAAATGAAATGAAACTTTTGCTTCGCGAGACTCAGGGCATGAAGACCGAGAAGGTAGCTACGAGTCTGAACTCACTGATCGAGAAAGTTCCGCTGGTCAAGCCTCTACAAAAGATATACTCCGATACTGACACATACTGGAAAGCCGTAGGTTTTCTTGGAGAGAAGGCTAAGTTTGGCGCTGCGTTCCGTAAAGCCGGTCTTGATCCAGAGAATCTCGGTGACATCGCTGATGGTTTGGTGACATCGGGTCTTGCAACGCGGCCCTCGGAACTTACCGGCAGATATGGTTTCCTTGATGTGTTCGCTTCAGACATTGTCAAAGAAACAATGCCTATCTATTCGCGTGTTCCGGAAGTTATTAAGTCTATCCGCCGTATACCTGTTGCTGGAAACTTCGTTGCATTTCCCGCAGAAGTCATTCGTAACTCTACCAACATTGTCCAGCGCGGCATGAAGGAGATGGGCTTCAAGGCATCGGACGATTTGATCCAGAAGATAGGCGAACAAAAAGCTAGAAAACTAGAACGAGAAATCAGAGCTATTGGTGCCAACCGCGTGACTAGCTATATCGGTTCCGCATTTGTGGTTCCGACTGCCATAGCCAAAGCAAGCTATGCTGCTACGGGAATGACGGAAGAAGACGTTCAAAAGATGAAGCCGCTGATGCCTTACTTTATGGATGGTCATCAGGTCATGTCATTGGCTAAACCCAAAGATGGGAAGTGGCAACATGCTGATCTAAGTTACATGATGCCCTATGACTTTGCACTTACGCCAGCCCGTCGTGCTATGGAGATATACTCGCAGAAAGGTTCACTGGGAGCCAGTGAAATAGAACAGATAAGTTCTGCTGCTTGGGGTGCATTTGCTTCCTTTATGGAACCTTTCGCCAGTGAGTCTTTGATTGCGGAAAGAGTTCAAGACGCTTTACCCAGAGACTACTTTGGACGCGGTGGGCAAACAGCTACAGGGTCACCTGTCTGGAACGACGCGAATGATGTTGGTACAAAGATGGGCAACAGCTTCCGCCATATTCTGGGTGGCTTCACTCCTGCTGGTCTCGAGTTATTGTACAAGCCGACGGCGCAGAAGTTCGAGCCGGGACGTATAACAAGCGCCGTCACTGGAGATCCAACCAGAACTGGTCGTCAATACAATATTCACGAGGAAGCCTTTGCTGCAAGCACTGGTGTCCGACCGCTAATACTAGAAGCCGCAAAGTCACTTTCTTTTAAGGGCTATGAGTTTACAGACCTTCGGTCACAGTCTCTTGGTAATTTTAGCCGCGTGGCAAAAGCAAATGACTCAACCAACGAAGATGTGTTACAAGCTTATAGCTCTGCGAACGAAGATGCTTTTCGAGCACAACGTCAAATGTATGGCTTTATTAAAGCAGCGGAAGCCGCAGGGTTAAAGAGACCTCAGATCATAGCCGCGCTTAAAAGAGACTCAAACCTAGGCACCGAAGAGCTAGGGTATTTATTAAAAGGACAGTTTCGTCCTGTCACACTTAGTGATAAAACATTCCGTGATGTCTATGCAGAGACAGCAGTTAAGGGTGAGCCTAGAAAGATAGCTAAGTTACCAGCCAAAGAACTGTTAGCTATCGCTCGGGAGTATAACAAAAGACCCTTGGTGGCAGAAAGCGTGACTCAAGAAACAGCGCCACAAACAATCTCTTTAGAACCATCTGGGGAAACAGCGCCACAAACAATCTCTTTAGAACCAGTTGCTGCAACCACACCTCCTCCTGTGGCGGCGCAAGCGGGAGCCGCTCCAGCCCCTTCGGCGGTTCCCGCACCTACAACGCAGAAAAGACCAGCCGCTTTAATGGGGTCTAATCCGTTCGACGCTATGAAAAACATGTTAACGTTCGGGGACTAAAATGAACAAAGATCAGTTGAGAGAAGAGCTTGCAGAAGATGAAGGCTGCAAGTTTGAAATTTATTTGGATCACTTAGGTCTACCAACTTTTGGCATAGGAGCGCTTGTCAAAGAGCACGACCCGGAATACGGTCAGCCTGTTGGTACGCCTGTGTCAGAGGACCGTGTCCGTAAGCGGTTTAACCTAGACATCGCTGTGACAATAGAAGACTGCGGTCGGTTGTACTCAGACTTCGACGAGCTACCCGAAGAAGCTCAGTTGGTTATTGCCAACATGTGCTTTAACCTAGGTTACCCTCGTCTGTCCAAGTTCAAGGGCATGAAAGCTGGGATTGATGATAGGGATTGGCACCGGGCCGCCGACGAAATGGTCGATTCGAGGTGGCACGATCAGGTTCCGAACCGGGCCAAGCGTTTGGTCAAGCGAATCCGCGACCTTGCAAAAGACTGAAATCATTAAATAAAAACATCGATTCTCGTGGACCTCAGTATCAATGGACGTACCATTATACCTCGAGGTCGCTGAGAATTGACGTTTTAGTTTTAACTCCCTCAACTTTATCACACCTAGCGCCGTTTACTGTATACCTAGAAAAAAACTCCGGGGCTGACAAAATCTTTGCTGTCATCTCTGCCGCTCGATCATTGCATTGACCAATGGTTTCATACGGCCCGCGTGTGTCCTTGATAACTTTGCAGTCGGATGAGTCCATCGCCACACAAAGTAGTAACATTGCTTCAAACATTTCTATATTCCACATCTAAATCTAAATAGACAAACACCTGTGCCTCACACTTAGGACAGGAAAGATTGGTTTCGATACCGGCGCCACCAGCCTCTGTCTCGTAGTCGTGGTCTCCGCCCCAGATAAGTTCAGTCGCGCAATGCCAGCAGTTCATTTTTCACTCCACCTATGTTTTTAAATAAAAGTATGTCTATATCCACAACAGTTTCTACGTCTGCGGGATCATTGCGGTCATATCTTCCGCCCTGTCTCTCAGGGTAGTCTTTGTTTAAGGACACATAGCCCAATTCATCCGTCCATTTAACTACCAAAATTGTATTTAATCCGGTTGATCTATTAAGTTGTTTGGCGGAGTCAATTTTTTTCTTAGATATCATGTATGTAGAATATTTATTTTTTTTATTTGTTCTTTTTTTTATTTCGACAAAGCCGACAGCTTCACCTTTTCTTATACTCACAAAATCAACGGAAGATGTCTTTGGCATTTTGAAAAGATTACAGTTCCATAATTGCGACAAAGCTGTCGCAATTTTACTTTCTTCAACTAAATCTTTTTTCGTTTCATACAAAGGTCTCATTCTACTTCTCCCCAATTGTCTACGAGTGCCATGTCAACCTCGAAGGGTACATTCAATTCAGGCACACAGGTTTTCATAATCTCTACAATTCTGTCGGCCTGCTCTTTAGATTCTATATTAAAACACAATTCGTCATGCACCGTAAGCGTTGGCACTAGGCCCTCGTTGTAGCAATCGACCATAGCTTTTTTAGTTTGGTCGGCACTCGAACCTTGGATTAATCTATTCAGCGCCTTGTATGTAAAGGCACGACGAATCATCCCGCGTCCACCGTAGGTATCAACAGCCTCTTCAAGATCCAAAGCTTTGTTGTACCCAAAGCTCTTTGGTTCCCATTTATCAAAACGACACTTGCGCCCAAGCCATGTCCTGATACTGCCCTTCTTAGCAGCGCGATTCATCGTGGCATCAGCAATACCTTTAACGAAAGGCACGTTCTCGTGATACTTCTGCAACAACTCTGTTGCTTCATCGACATTGATGTCCATCACACCAGCCAGCTTCTTCTTGCCCATGCCATACATGATACCAAGGTTCACTGTCTTGGCTTCCTTACGACTAATACCCGCGATGTCCGCTACCATTTGGTGAAAGTCCGCGTTACCCTCGTGGTACATTTCAACAACATCATCGATGATGGGGTGCCTGTTCTGCCCCTTCATAGTGGCGCAGTAGTGCGCCAACCAGCGCGGCTCTTGTGAGGCATAGTCAAAACTTCCCCACTTGCAGCCCTCATCTGGTATAAATAAACCACGAATCATGCCTTTGATTTCCGGGTCACGAGCAGGAATCTGCTGTAAATTTGGGTTGCTTGAAGAAAAGCGTCCGGTTACAGTGCCCCCATCGTCAGAACGAAGAGGATTAAAATCACAATGAATGCGTCCCTTGTGCGAGTGCTCAAGTATTGTTTCCACAAATGTGGTGTTGGCTTTGTTAAACTCACGAAGCCTTACAATCTTCTGCGCTATTGGGTGCTCGTGATTAGACAAAAACTGTTTTGTAAAGGAGGGCGCATCAGTCCCCTCTGTCCTATGGTACTTGAGACCAAGAGCATCAAACGCCTTTGCTATAGATGTAGCAACCCACGGCTCAACAGCGATGCCGGTCTCTTCCTTTATTTCTTTAAGTAACCGCTGCTCTCGTTGCTTTAAATCTTTCTTGACCATCTCAGCTTTGTCTACATCTACCCGCACACCTTTTGTTTTCATGTCAAGAAGGCACGGTAACAAGCTGGTTTCTAAATCAAAAATCGAAGTGACATCTTCCTTAAGTATGTCAGCCCGCAACCGATCCCAAAGCCGCAAGGTCACAGCGGCGTCCTGTTCAGCGTACCGCCCCACAAAGTTAGCGTGAAGCTGCCACATACCAGACTTTGGATCAACGCCGTGCATCTCTGCCGCAGAGCGAAGCATCTTCTCGTTCTTCCACTCTCCCAAATACTCACCAGCCAATGAGTTTAGGTTGTAGTAGCGGCGGTTTTCATTCAGCAATGGCGCAGCAATCATCGTGTCAATGATCTTGCCTTGCACTTCGATGCCTGCCCACCGCAACCATCCTAAATCATACATGGCATTGTGCATGACCTTCTCGATGTGTGGTGTTTCTAGCTGCTTCTTTAACCAGTTAATGACCACCTTCTCGGGCATGTTGCCCCCAGCCTCGTGCCTGATAGGGAAGTACCCCACAAAGTCCCCCGCTGCCACGGCAAATCCAATGACATAACCATCATCCCTGCACCATCCCGGGCCAAGCTTCATTAGGTTTGGGTCGCGAGTCTCCAAGTCAATGGCAATTCGCTCACAGTTTGTAAGGTCAGGCAACGACGATGGCGGCGCCCACTCTTCTTCCATGTCAAACAAATCAGTTTTCATCGTTAACGATCTCCCCGCCCAGCGCTGCGTAACCTATGATATCAACCCAAGAATCATTCTTGCTCGTGTCTTCCGCCAGCCTTGCCAACTTCAACCCAATCATGCAGGCCACCACATCTTCTGGCGTGATGGCGTGAACCAGCTTCCGCTCCAAGAATACATTCCAGATCGCAGCGATGCGCTCGTGGTTCATCCTAGCTGGCCCGTACTCCTTGGCCCTCGGCCCGTTGATTAACTCTTCCGCCTTCTGAAGAAAGTCTTCTCTTTTTTTCATAGGTAAAATCCATTTCTTGTTCTTGGTTCAACGAGATGAAGAGCCTTCTTGGCTCTGGTGATGCCAACATAAAAAGTCCGGACCTCTGAATCTTGATCCGGACTTTCTAACGCAGCTTTGGTTGAGTCGAGCAGAAGCAGGACGTTATCCGCCTCGCCACCTTTTGCTTTGTGAATCGTCGATATCTTCACACGCGGCTTGCCCGTCAGGATCCTCTCCCCCGCGCGACGCACCGATGAAATATATATCTGCTCCTTCTCCGACACTCTCACTATGTCGTACCACGGTGTCTGATTCGACACGGGCCAAGAGCACTTCTCGATAATATCGTCGAGAGTGTAGTCGTGTTCGGGGTCTAGTGTTCGTAGGACGGAGCGTCCAGACTTGGGCAAAATGTTCGGTTTGATTTGTTTCTCGAAGGTCTTCAACTGTTGGGCAGATAAAGCTTTTCCTTTGCATAGTTCTAACCATACCTCAATTGCTTCTAGGATGTTGGGGGAGACAGACCAACCAGAACCTTCGCGGTAGAATACATAACCGCTTTCTTTAAGCTGTGTAGAGATTTGATTTGCAATGTAGTTTGTTCTTGCAAGGATTAACCACTCACCAGTTCTGATGTCCACATCCATGATATCATGATGCCAAACAACTGTCCCCTGATGAGTGGCAGGTTGCCAAACTTTTTCTTGCCTTACTGCCAGCCTGTTTACCAGACGCCCTGCGATGTCATGCACCTGCGCGGGTATCCGGTAAGACTGTTGGAGAATCTCCTTGTTCTCCGAGGCATTTAAAAAATCGCGGACATGAACTCCCATCCACGCATAGATACACTGGTCGTCGTCGCCCGCGTAATAGATACGCTTGGCTAAAGGACGAAGGACATTGAGCACCATCTTCCACTGCAAAGGTACAAGGTCCTGCGCTTCATCCACAATTAGGACATCGATCCTAGGCCCTTGGCCCTCGGCTATAAAGTTCTCGATCATGTCAACAAAATCAAACTTATCTGTGTCGCTCTTGTACGCCTTCAAAGCGTTATCCACGATACGCGCCTGTTGATAATGTAGGTTGTAGTCAGCCGTTCTATTAAACTGATCGGACAGTTCAATGCCTTGCACTCGAGCCATCTGGATCATGCTCAAGTAAGCATCGCCACTTTTCCCCGGATTAAACAGGGTTCCATCAGACATAGTCAGGCTAGAGTTTGAGCCGAACTCTAGCCCGACTAACTTGCCGAGCGCAGCGTAGTCGCTGCCTCTCATAACTTGGTGAACATTCATTCCACTAAATTGAAACGCCATAGAGTGCAGTGTACGAAACCACACCATCTGTTTTGGATCCATACCCAATGCAGCAGACGCTCTTGTCCGCGCTTCTTCCGCAGCCTTGCGACTAAACGAGACAAAAGCTATATGCTCTGCTGGCGTACCATTCTCTAGCTCCTGCTTAACAATGTTAATCAGCCGCGTTGTTTTACCCGTGCCCGGGGGTCCGAAGATAGTTGTTTCCATCAGAACGGCACCTCAGACGACTCAACATACACATCGGGAATGTTGACTTCTGTGTTTAACTCTGGCACCCACCACACACGGATTGTCTTCCATTCCCCACGAACAGTCTTAAACCTTTTCGTCCCGTGGCATTCCTCGCCAGAGTTAATCTCTTTAATCCGTTCTTGAATCTGTGCCCGTGTGTATTCATCGAACCTTTTGTTGCGAAGGTAATTCATCAAGCCGTCGAGGCGGAAGAACACTTTGCTATCATCGGTGTACGGTTTACCAAGCAACAACTCTTCGGCAGATTGTGCCTGCACATTACCAGTGCAATACCCCTCAAGGTGCTCGGTGAACTGACCTTTGTATGTAAGCTCTTGCGGCACCTCAATCTCATTGAGGTTGGTCATCATTTCATTTACCACAGTGTGCCAATCACTTGGCTTCATAGCTTGCGGCATAAAGTTTAACTGCTCCATACAGGCACGTTGAAACTTAAGTGGAACTTGTAGCTCCTCTGTCGTTAACTCCAACCGGCGCCCATTCACATCCATAAACCAAAGCCGTGGCTCCGACATAATGACGGACAGGCCGGCAAGATCAACACTCTGTTGAGCAGGACCGATGCCATACTTTTGATTCTTGCACAGACTTTTGTTGCAGTGAGATGCCAGTGGCTGCTGCTCACACGGGTAGAAGTATTCCTTCTTTTCTAGCTGTTGTTGTATGGTCACAATCTCCGACGCCGCTAGCGGCGGCTTGCAATACTGAGAGTTGATTGTCTCATGCAGCGTTTTCCAATTGTCCGGATCCACCATCTTACATGCGGTGCCAACAGCAAACATAGTTGTGTTACGCCCACCTTCGGGGATACCTGACTCAAGCAGATGCTTAAGACACGGAGGCCAACCCTTGAACTGATCGGACTTGCCACCAAGGTCTAACGTCAAAAACTCGGACGCACTAAGCTTCCGCTCCTCTATTAAGCCGAGGAACTCTTCTATCGTTGCGGCGTCTCCATCTTCTTTAACTGCGTAGCGGAGCGTTTGTTCCGCATCAAAGTACGGCAGGTTAATAAAGTTGCCCACATCACCACGCTCGACAAGAACCTGTTCTTGCTTTGGGAAAATCTCACAGCCGCCATAACCAAGTATGGCAGAAATCTCTGAAGCTTTATCACGGAACTCTCCCGCACTAATCCACTCATTAAAGAAAAAGAATATGTGCGCGCCACCTGACTTGGATCGACAAACTACGCACGGGATCCTCGACCCTCGGAGCTTTCTATCTAGCGCCTCAATGTCAAGTGGGTACTGATCGATGTCAAGCGCACCAAAGCGGCACTTGTTATCTTCGTTAATTGGAATTGAACCGACACCCCAAGAACCACTTAGATGTGACTCTATAAGCTCAAGTGTCAGGGGCTTACGAACAATGTAAGACTTCGCCTTCTGCTTTCCAGCGCGTCTCTCCGGCGATATCTGTGTCTGTCCATGTGCTGCGCTGAAGCCCTCAAACGCAGCCATGAACCGTTCTGCTAGGCTCATAGCAAACTCCTTATGGTAAAAGCAGGGGGTGGGCAGAAGCAAGTTCCACCCTTTGAGCACCCCCCTGTCGCGCTCATTTTACTCGTAAACTAGAACGGAACATCATCAGTGTCGTCAGACCGAGAAGGAGTCATCTCTTCTGAAGTACCTGCCGATGTTTTTACTTCGCCCTTTTTGAAAGACTCATACATCTTCTTGGCTTCTTGAATCGCAGCCGCCGGAACTTCGGTTGGCTCAATGCGCTCAACGCCAATGTTGAACCAGCTACCGTAGTCATTAGACTCTTGTGCGCCAGTCAGCTTCCAAACCGTACCCCACATCGGTGGGTTGAAAGGCCCGTTCTTGCCTTGGTATTGAACCATCCGCATCATCGTGTTCCAACGCTTGGATACTTTGATGCCTGTCTTTTTCAAATCACAGATGGCGGTATGCGCTGCGCCTGTCTTCGGATCAACAACCACAACAAGGTGCTGATGAGAACGAACCAACTCGTTACCTGATGGCAGGATCTCGACCGAACCATTGCGGGTCGTGCGCTGGATGTCAGGGTCGTTAGCGTGTAGCTCACCAACCATACCACCTTTGTTGCCGGCACCCGGGTCTTTAGGTAAGAACTCGAGATACTTTACGGTGTACCCGAACGGGATAACGTACACCCCTTCTTCACTATCCCAGTACTGACCTGTCACAGAGTTGTACAAGTCACCAGCCGTTGCGCCCTTAATGAACACAGGCTCTTGCTTGTTCAGTTGTGGTGACATCTGCTGAAGGACACGCAGGAATGGAATCTGCATATCTTCTGTACCAATTTGATCCATGCCAGCCCCTGAGTGCTCCTCAAAGTCTGCCATAATATTTGCCACCGCAGTGGTCTTTGCTTCTGCTAATGCTGTATCAGCCATGATTATCTCCTAGATATCTTTGCTTCATTGCCAACGAAAACTCCGAACGTGTCGAAGTCTAAATCTTTACCAGACTCCACGCGCTGCCGTACCCACGACTTCAGTGTCGAAGGATGGATGTGCGTCTTCTGTGCTGGATCAAAACCCTGATTCCGTAGGTCATCAATCACAGCACCTGCCATGTTGTCTTGACCTGCGGAGAAGGATACCACGACATCGTTCTTGATGATGTCCGCCTCTCCAATAGACCGGAGAAAAGCAAACGCTTCGTCCTTCCTGTCATCGGAAATACGAGCATGCACGAAGGGCTGGACTTTTACTTTATGTCCATCGACTTCAATACCATCCATCCCCATCTCTTCCATAAGAGCAGGAATATCTTCTGTCGTGATTTTCTTTTTCTTGAACTTAAGATCTTTCAAATGCTGTTCAGCATTCTCAATATCCTTGTCCACTTGTATGGCGTGGCGGATCAGGTTTGATAACCTTGATGCGCCATCCTTGTTGATGTTGTCGAACTTACCGGCATCGACTTCCTCTTCCATTAGCGAGAACACATCGCTCATCGTTCTTCCTTTCTCTGTTAAAGTTTAAGCCCTTCGGCTTTGGAGGGATGACAGTAACGACTGCCACTACCTTAGTCAAGCGGCTTTATTATCTGCCGCCTGTTTGACCATATGAGCCACTTGTTTGCTCACGCTTCGGTCATTCTTTTCTGCCATATCACGAAGCACTTTATATACTTCGATCGACACGGCAACCGATTTCCATTTACTCGTATCCATACTTTACTCCTAGGTTTCTACCTGTTACTGTTGTCAAACTATCTCATATAGGGCGGGGGAGTCAAGTACCAAATGAGACCAAATAAAAGAAACGCGGATGGTAAGCGATCAGAATTGATTGCCGCTGACTGGCTCTTCTCCCAAGGGTGCCACGTTTATATGCATGTTCTTGAGCAGGGGCCGATTGATCTTATAGCCTTGTCCCCGAAAGGCGAGATCCTTCTCTTTGATGTAAAGACCATAGCGCGACGAGAAGATGGCTCCATGATCAGCCGCACTCTGGGGGCAAAGCAGCGAAAGCTCGGCGTCAGACTTCTCTATGTTGATCTTCTTACTTACGAATGTCACCTTTACCCCCATCAATTTAATGCTTCTCGTTACTCAGCGCAGCAAGCTGCTAATCGTCGGAACGGCGGGGAGATATCTCCAACCATTTCCTCGCTTCTTCACCCAGTGTCTTCGCCGACAGATCAATCTTCGCCCGAAGAGTCTTAACAATATGCTCATCGACCGTACCCTTTGACACAAAATCAACATAAGTCACGCTGTGATGCTGGCCGATACGATGACACCGATCCTCGGATTGAATCCGTGTCTCAAGATTAAAGTCATTCGCATAATAGATCACATTAGTCGCAGCCGTCAGAGTCAGACCATAGCCTGCGGTCTGAGGGTTGGCGACAAAGAACCTCGCATCTCCGAACTGGAATGACGTTATAGCGTTTTGACGTTCTTCGTCTGTCGTGTCCCCAAAGTAGGAAACAACAGAGCCGGCGCCATATGTTTTAGCTAAAGTAGCTACAATAGCTTTTATATCGTAGCGAAATCGAGACCAGATAATTACTTTGCCGGACATCTCTTCTACTGTCTCTAGCAGGGCGTCCAGTCGTCTTGTTTTAAACTCTACTAGCTCACCATCATCGGTCATCAAGTGCCCGCACAGCACCTGCTGAAGGCGCAGCAATTGTGTCATCACCGCCGGGGCAGACACTAGCTCACCGTTGTCAAGAAGGGCGATGGCTGCATTCTTTAGGGACATGTAGTGCCTGATCTGCTCATCAGTCAGAGCGACATGACGAATGGTGTACACCTTGTCTGGCAAGTCAAGCGCGTCTTCTTTAGTTACGCGATACGAGAAATGATCCAGCTTGGTAGAAAGCTCCTCAAGATTTCTGTATCCCACAACTTGCTGAAAACTGTGACTGCCCATCCGCTGAGTTCTTGTGATTGCGTATCGCCCTTGGAATGAGTAGAAAGAGTCATGTCCAAGCAGTCTCTTGGACATAAATCCGCACTGCGAGTAAAGATCCATTGGCGATTTTGTAACGGGCGATCCGGTGAGGATACGACGAAACGATGCACTCTTACCAACTTCCACCAAAGCCTTAGTCCTCTTGGCTTTTGGGTTCTTAATAGTTGTTGACTCATCAATCGCAAGTAGAAACGTCGATCCGCGAAGGAACACTTCCAAGAATTTTCGTACCTTACTAGTTGCGAACCCTTCAACATTAACAAGGAGGATGCGGAGCTTCTCACGCTCCGATACACCTTTCGAGAGGTGGTCTTTCTGACTCTTGTTTGGGTTCGGATTCCAAACATAAACCTCATACTCAATGTCTTCTGGTAAATGAGCAGGTATTTCAGATATCTGCCAGTTGCGGTACACACCTTTGGGTGCAACGATGACCGCTGTATCAATCTTCTTTTGTGAATGTAGCCACGCAAGATTGTCGATGAGTACCTTTGATTTACCACAGCCCATCTCCATAAAGTAAGCGTAGTTCACCCTGTCATGACTGCGGACTAACGCCTCATGCTGGTGTTCATACGGCTTTGTCTTGTAATTAAATTTCATACTCTCCTCCAAACCTTGTAGATAAACCCCTTCGTCTACAAGGTATGCTATGCTGGGTCGTCTAAATCAAAATCCGCTGAGAAAGAAAAGATATACTTGCTGCAAGCTTCGTCTTCTTCTTCCGGTTCTTCTACTTCCTCGAACCTCGGCTCTGGGAACTTCAAGACATTTTCCCTCTCAACACCAAGCAATAACTCTTCGATCCTGCTGTCCCCGATGGGCGCCAGATCAGAGATCTTTACAATTGCTTCGTCCATATTCAAGTCGCCCCGCTCATACTGATCTACAATATCCAGCATCTGCTGCGAGTCTGTTGATAATTCAGTCACCGTCAAAATCCTCTCCTTGCATAATCGCAAACTTTGCAGACTCCAAATAAAATAGAATGTCCGCTACATCACCCTGCGTAGTCATCATTTTAATCGTCCCATCCTTGGCAGTGCCTAGGATAACTACGTCCTGCATCAACTCACCAGCGATCTCACAAACTGCGGGCACTGGCTCTGACAACAAACGTAAATGCTTGTTAAGATAAACTACGTTACTGTCCTTCATATCTTCTGACACGATCGGGGAACTCCTGTTGTTGGTGCGCCATATCCCGCATGTCGAGATAGGTCTCAAGTCTTTTGCGTGTGCGCTCGGCTTCACGGTATAGACCCGCAGTCTGCAACTCTGTGAGTTCCTCGTCAAGTATCCTGACGATACGGTTTATCCCCTCAAGATCCTGTTCCATACAGCCTCCAAATAAACATGATCATCATCAGTGTAATCGCGTGGGTAGTCAGCCATGTACTCTAGCCGGTCACGAACCAGACTTTCGAGCACTGTTATTGCTTCACTCCACTCAATCGCAGGCTTAGTAAGCTGGTCAGAAATTATCTGATCCTCTGTTGGCATCAGCCTTGTTTCAAACATATCCGCCTCCCATTCAGATGGCATGGTATCATCTTTTATTTTATCAGATGATTTGCTGCTGTCAATTATAGTCAGCTCACAGATCTCACACACCTTCTTAACATTAGGCACTAACTGCGTAACAATCTGCCCCTCACACTTGGGACAGCGGCCTGCGTCCAACCGCTTTTGCCACGACCCATCACCCGTAGTAAACTTGTTCAATGCTTTGTCTCCTCTTCATCCTCATTA
>Ga0222715_10001553_pt1 | contig 21837 bp, 25 predicted proteins | sample C33_9DmetaG_FD_165056 | JGI IMG/M metagenome (GOLD analysis project Ga0222715, IMG submission 165056) | Estuarine water microbial communities from San Francisco Bay, California, United States - C33_9D | ecosystem: Environmental > Aquatic > Marine > Unclassified | place: USA: California... | reverse complement strand
ATCACCACCTGTTCCTGAACCTATTACTGATGGTGATAAGCGGGATGCACCGAGTCGTGTAGGATATGCAATTGAAGCAGGTCCTCGAATGAGAAAGCGTTGGAAAGAGGTGTGAATATGGCTAGAAAAAAAGAAAAAGAAGATAAAAAGGGTAAGGGGTTTCCATTCCGCAGACCGCCATCCCTAGAAGGTTTTCCAAAAACTAGTCAAAGAGAAGCAAGAGGGGAAGGTGTTTCTGCAGATGAAAAAAGAAGATTAACTGAAGAGGAATTTGCTGAAAAATATCCGTCAACTGCTACATTACCCTCAGATACAGTAGGCGCACCTTTGTTTTCTATACTTAGACCCGGAGATAAGGGTTTTGAATATAAGCCTAGTCCTCCCGCTAAAATTGTTCGAGATAAGAAACTATACGGACAAACCTTTGAATTTTTAACAACAAAGGGCGTTTCAAATGTTGATATCAGAAATTTTATGATTGAATTTAATAGAGGTATTTCACAAAACGATTATTCTATTATTGTTAAAGCCTTAAATAATCTACAAGAAAATAATGATGGTGTTAATAAGTCAGACATTAATAGATTAATGCGTATGATTGAAAATTATAACGTGACTAATTTAGAATCAAAGGAAGAAGATTTTTATGGTATGTTTGTTCCTTACTTAAGAGGTTTAAAGGATAAGGTAATTCCTGATGCTAAGGGTATCAAGATTCAATCTAGTAATGGGAATATTATTAGATTTAGTGATAGTCCAAGTAAGGTTAATCCTAAAATTAGTTATATTAATAAAGAAGTTTTAAAGAAAAATGCTTCTAATAAAGTATACGAGGACGCTTTAGATGTTTGGCAAGAATGGGCTACTAAAAATTATTATCCTTTAGAAGATGTTGATAAGGTCCCTATTAAGAAATTTGCTTCTATTTTCTTTAGGGAACTTCAAGCGTTTATGACTTCAGAATCAAATGTTTCTGCTAATACTATTGAAGAATTGGGTCGTAGTTTAATTACATCTCCATTGTATAGTAAAATCGTCAGAGAAAGCGAGCGTATGTTCCCATCATCAGGAAAATTTGATAGAAAATTATTCTATAAAAATTTATTTAAAATTTTCAAGGGCGATGAAGTGTATGCTATTCAAGTCTTAACTTCTCCCAATTATTTAGAAGCATTGACCCCCCAAACAAGGGATAAGGTTATGGAATTATATTCTAAGGAAGTTGGACCTGAAGGAATGAAATTACCGTTAGGTTCTTGGGTAGCAGGTGCATTAAAATCTCAAATGGGTGCAGGTGTAGGGCTTGGGGCTAAGAACGTATATGACGAAAAGGGTAAAAACCTTGTAGGAAGCGGTGTAGCACCAGAGTTTAAAACGCCCTTTAGAATCCCTGAATCAATTGAACGTCCTGAAGTTTCACCATCTAGAAAGAAGGTAAATTATTCTTTACTTTCTCCCTATGAAAATTCTGCATTTGCTATGGAATTTTATAAAGAAAATATTGAACCATTATATATCGAAATTGGTAGAAAGTTACAAGAATTAAATAAACTTAAGGAAACTATGAAACCTGCTGAAGAGAAGGAAATAAGAAAAATTGATAATATTTTGAGATTACTTGATAAAATTAGAGATAAACAAGAAGCAGGTGCGGATAAAAACCTTGAACTTGGGTATAATAAACCCTATAAGGATATTCCCTCTGATACAAAAGATTCTAATTTAAAGGATTTAAAAAGTATGTCTTCGGGTATTTTAGACAAGGAAAAAACTCTTGCTGAAAACAATGACTTACTTGTTGAAAAAAGAGATAATATGTTATCCAATTTCCGTAAATACCATAGTGAAAGAAAAAAGAATGAAGATGAAAGAAACAATATTCATGAAACAATTGAAAGTAAACTTGATGAATTAGTTAAAAATTTAAATATTACAAGAAATGATTTAGTTATCTCTTACGATGATAGAGATAGAATTAAAAATATTCAATTAAAGCGAATTAAAGAAGGTGAACAGAAATACGATATTATTAATAGGGTATTTATTGAATTAAATGAAGATGCTAAAATTGTTGAAGAAGAACCGGAGTTATTAGGGAACACGTCTATATCTCCGGGCATTTCGACAGAGGAAAAAAGACAACGCTTCAGAGCAGAAAACGAGGCGGCTCGATTTGAGAAAATGGACGTTGGTTCACTAAACGAAAAACAACGAAGGGAAGTCAAGACTTATTTACAGGATGCTGACCCGACCTCTTACTTTGGAGAGGAATATTTAAAACTAGGGAAACTCATTGAAGTATTAGAAGGGGTTTCCGAAGAAGGGGATGAGGAAATGCTTGAAGGGCTTAACGAGCGAAACCTCAAGGTTATTAAACTAGCCGCCCGCTTAAGAAAATTATACGAAGGCCTATATGAAGATATTAGAGAAGAAGTTTATCCGGAGGATGAGGAAGAATGAATGAAGAAAATACATTAGAAATTTTGAAAATGCTTGTTGAAAGAGTAAAGGACTTAGAACGCCAAGTGTTAGAATCTGAAATGACTTTGCTTAAGTCGGGCTTTGTAGCACATACACCACGCCCGTCTGCTAAGACCCAAAGTTTAAACCCTGATTCAAATACTATTGCTAAAATGTCTTGGGACCAATTAGACGAACTCGTTGATAGAATGGGGGGACAATGATGAAAGAAACAGAAGATTTAACACAGAAAGAAACAGTATATTCTCGACTAGTCGAGTTAGAAACATTAGTAACAAATGCTCTTGGGGCTTTAGTCGAATCGGCTAACGCACAAGCATATAAGACTGTAAAACCTAAGAAAACAGATGTAGAAAGATTAGCCGCTCGACCATATACAAAGGGACTACCTGAAGCGTTTAAGAAGGGCACACCAAGTTTAATGCCTAAGAATGATATGCTATACAAAGAACCGGCATTTGATGAATCAGGAGATGCTCCTGTTGAACCTCCTACCGCTCCTGAAGATTCACAATCTAAGGACGTAGCCGCTTCTATTGAACAGACTTTAGAAAAGATTCGCAGACTAAAGCACACCTTAGAAGTAGAAGCCGCTGATGCTATGCAACCCACCTTGAGATGATTAAAATGAATCCATTCGAAGTGCAGACTCCTGATGTGCAACCGCACATTATGATGCTTAGAAACGTGGTAGCCTCACGCTATCTTACAGGCGTTGATAATCAAAAAGCCTTCGGTCAAGAATGGGAAAAATTGGTTTTAGAACTTAGGAAACTTATGAGCGACCCAATTATTCGTGCTGAGTTTGACTTTGAAGATGATATTCTATTTTCTAATTTATCTCTTAATGTTAGAAGTGAGCAGGCGCAGAAATTATACTCAGCCATTACTGATTTAGAACCAAAGAAACCCTACACATTTTTGAAGGAAGAAGAGAATCCCAAGTTTATTATTCCAAATAAACCAATGTATAGAATCTTTGAAATTGACGACTTAGATGAAATTCGTGGCTTTACAGGTTTCTATATCGTTCAAGAAAAATACGACGGTCTAAGGGTTCAGGTTCACAACTTTGATAATAAGGTCAAGGTTTATTCTTTTAATGGGAATGATATTACACCCAAGTTTACACAACTTGCAGAATATTTAGAAAAGAAAGACGTTGGTGATTTTATTATTGATGGTGAAGCGGTGCTATACAAAGACGACGACCCATTGGTAAGGTCTGATACATTAGCGTATATTAATAAGAAAAACGCTGAAAGTGCAGATATCAGAATTCACGTTTTCGATATCATGCATTTTGCGGGTGATGAAGTTTACAAAGAAAAACTAGAGGATAGACTCGAAGTTCTTATGCAAAACTTTTCTGCATTGGCTAATGATGATATTACATTCCCTAATAAGAAAAATACACGCGATGCAGATTCTAAAGAAGAAATCGCCCGCTATGCTGAAGAAATTATGAATAACCCCACCGCTGAAGGTGTTGTTATTAAGGACGCCAAATCTTCATATATCATTGGTAAGAAAAAGAACCCAAAATGGGTTAAGTGGAAGAATTTTGTAGACCTTGATGTAATTATTCTCGAGGCTCGTAAAAATGCTAATAATACTTATTCCTATACAATGGGTGTTGGTCCTGAAGAAGAAGGTTCTAAGTTAAAATCCATTGGTGGGAAAAAATACATGCCCGTTGGTAAGGCCGCTAATTACAGTAAAAAACTTCCTGTTGGTAGTATCATTCGCGTAAAGGTGGACGATATTTTGGGTAGCAAGGAAAAGGGCTTTACCTTAGGTGGTGCAAAGATTCACGAAATTCCTGAAGTGGAGCAACCGGATAGGGCTATTTCTTTAGAATTATTATCCGAAGGTGGACGTAAATCATTGGGTGATTATAAGGTTGAAGCATTGAAAAAGTCCTACACAGTTAGTGACGGTATTCACGGAATTGCAAAAATGGAATATGGAATCGAACCTGAAGGATTTGTATTTTATGATTTTGAAAAGGATAACCTAATGGCTAAGATGGCTAATTTGGAAATGGACCTTTGGAAGCAGAAATTACAAGAAACCTATGGAAAGGATAATGGAAGGTTCATGGCCTTTGTAGCACAAATTCTCGAGGACAAAAGAATGTCTGCAGAAGATATTTACAACGCAGGAATGGACCATGACGAGGACTTAATGGACCGATTGTTTAAGGGCAACATGAAGAAAATGACTGAAAGGTTAGACAATGGTGGTGAAGCCTATGGTATCGAAAAGGAAGGTAACCGCTATGTTTTCAAGGGCTTACTAAAGGCAGAAAGAAGAGGGTCCTTTGTATTATCATTAACTAATACAGGTAATCTCAACTTTACATTTATCTATGATGGTAAAAAACAAACTTGGGAAATCGAGGCTTCTTCCGATGAAGAGTTATACGACTTCTTAGGGGAGGCTGGTAAATATCCTGCAAAGGCTGTTAAGGAATCCTCTCAAGATAAGGTAATTGATAAAGGGACAGTTATTCTCGGTGCACAAAGAACTGACTACCATGAATACATTCTAAGTGGTAAGGATATTCGTTCAAAACTACACGTTAGATTATTGCCGGTAGGTGGTAAAGAAATGTGGTTAGCATGGACCGGATATGAACAGAAACCCGCACCAAAAGATTCAGATAAAGGGGTAATTGATATTTATGAGTCATAATGATAGACATTTAAATGAAAGTTTAGATAACCTTTATATAGTCTATAAGCCACAGAAATATACTAGGAGCGTAGCATAATGTTCGAGTCACTTATGTTTGGTAATTCGCCCGAAGCCGGTAGCGAATTCATTGTAATGAAGGAAGATAAGGACACCGTTATTGCGGGCTACGCATCTGTTGATGTAGTGGATAAGCAGAATGATATGATTACACTTCCTGCTATCCGTGAAGCGGCAGACAAATTTATGAAAAACGACCGATACCGAAACGTTATGATTACGCATTCTAACGTTCAGGTTGGTGAAGTTTTAGACACATATACAGATTCCAAAGGAAAAGTCCTAAAAACAGGCGTTGATGATACAGGTTTTTTTGTAGTAATTAAGTTAAGAGATGATATCGAGAAGGCGCGAGAAGTAGCCCGTGACGTAAGAAAGGGGAAACTACGTTCTTTCTCGATTGGTGGACAGGCATTGAATAAAGTTAACCGACACAATGAATCGGTGGGGACCTATAAAGAAATTGATAAATTAGAACTCCATGAGATTACCATTTGTGAGGAAGGCATCAATCCCGAAGCCAAATTTGACATTGTTAAGGAGGACACTAAAATGAGTGAAATTGAAAAAGCATTACAAGAATTTAACGAAGTAATGGCCGAACTAAAGGGCGAACTACGCAAGGAAGAATCCGAAGACGTAGAGGCTATGGATGAGGCCGCAGGCATGGAAACAGAAGATGTTGAAATGGCTGATGAAGAAGAAGACGTAGAGATGGGCGATTACAGCGAAGAAGAAATGGACAAAGAATACAAGTCTGTTCGTGCTGAAACCCTCGACCTTTCTCCCTCGAACATTGAGAAGGCTTACGAGGCTTTCCGTGCCGAGCGTGAGGAAGAACGTGCATTTGGTTTAGTCAAGGCACAATTCGAGGCTCGCTACAAGGCTGAATTAGAAGAAGAAAAGGCCCGTATCGCTAAAGAAGACTTTAACGCTGCAGACGCAGTTGAAGCACTTAAGGAAGAGTTTAACGCTCTCCGCAAGTCCCTTGAAGGTGACGCTACAATCGCCAAGTCGGTTGAAGCCTCTCGCGTTCAGGTTAGCGAAGAACTTTCTCGCGTAAGCGAAATGTCGTGGGATGAAGCCCATGACCTATTTAACAGATTAAACTGAGGTGAAAAAAATGACAGGATATTTTAATACAATTGCAGACTTAGAACGCGCTACTTACGGTCTTGGCGACAATGGCCGCATTAGCAAAGCATATACAGAGGTAATCACAGAAGGGATTCACACAACACACGACGGCGCACAAACCGGCGCGGCTGATGTTCCCGCACTATACAACCTTGTTTACGGACAAAAAGTATGGTCTATGATTAACCGTGAAATTAACGCACTTTCCATGCTTCCCAAGAAGCCTTGGAAGTCCTCGGGTTGGAGAATCCTAAAGGAACGTGCAATCGGTGGTGGCGGTGATACCTTCGCTTTCGATGTTAGCGGAACAGGCTACGAGTCCTCTTTGGGTCTTGGTGGTGTTGATGAGAACGAATCTCTTTCGACCATTCTAAACGTCCGTCCCGAATACGATGTTCTCAGCGTTTCGCCCAAGACAATTGCACACTCTTTCGAAGTTTCGGAAATTGCACAATTGATGGCTGGTCTTGACGACGGCATTGGCGACCTTATGCGAAACTACCGCGAAGAAGTCGGTATTTCTCACGCTGAATCTATGAACAAGATGGTGCTAACTGACCTTCACTCAACCGATGGTCTAGCAGACTCCACCTACCGTGGTCTATCAACCGGAAACCCCCTACAAGGTTTAACCTCTTTGTATCAGATTATTTCCAACTTCGATGAGTTAAATGGTCTATTTACAAACTCCCTAAACCTTTACGGTTCTACCCGTGCTTCGACTGGTGCTGAACACTTAGAATCTCTCGTTGATGAAAACGGTGGAACAGACCGTGCATTAACTGTGAACATTCTAAACACAATGCTCCGTGACTTAATGGCTCGCGGTGCTGAACCTAAGGTAATTCTAACCGGCTACGACACCATTCAGGTTCTCGGTGAATTACTCCAAGCCCAAGAACGTTTCATGGGTCGCTCGGAAATCGTTCCGTCCCACGCAGGTATCAAGGGTGTTGAAGGTCGCCAAGTAGGTTTCCGTGTTGCAACATACCACGACATCCCAATTATCCCCACAAAGGATATGCCGAAGTCTGGCCGCACAGGTCTAAGTGATATGTTGGTTCTAGACACCGACCACTTGTTCCTTTGCACCTTAAAGCCAACCGAGTATTTCGAGGGTGGCGTTGGTGCTGATGTATTCGGCCACGGCAAACTCGGACACCGTGGACTTTACCGAACCATTGGCGAAACAATGTGCACTTACTTCCGTGGACAAGGCAAGATTATTGATTTGGAGTGAGGTGTTTTAATTGACCCACACTACAACAATTCTTTCCGACCATCACGGTGTAGCAAAGCGTCAGGTTAAAGGACATGAGTATTACGTTGATGCGGCAGTAGATATTACTGAGTTTAGAACCGATGTAGCATTTACAGGAACATTTGTAGCCGCCGCTAATACGTTTACCCTAACTGTTGCTAATCTTACTGATTTCCCTTCCCTAAAGGTTGGGCAATCCATTACTATTAGCGATACAGAAAGTGCAACAAATGACGGAACAGTTACAATTACTGCTATTAGCGGTGTAGGTGCAATTGGAAGTGTGTTGACCTTAAGTGCAGTAGCCGGTGACGAAACCGGCGATGCTATTACTGTTCGTCCAACATACGAATTGTTACTTGCTAGCGAATTTGGTTTAAGAGTAATTAATACTGTTTTCATCACAGGTCAAGAAACAGATGGTAGCACATTTGGCGTTAAAACCACAAGTGGTGGTTTATCCGGCGGTCAAACATATGTTGAATTACATGCCGCTAACGGAGCCGGTGTTCCTGCTTCTAATGATGCTGATTTAGGAACAGTTAGACTACGAGTTTACGGAATTTGAGGTGATTTAGGATGGTGCGAATGATTAACAAATCAGGTGGAACCCGAGAAGTTATGGGTCGTCGTTACGGTGGAAACCGTGAATACGATATTCCTGAACGCCATGTTGATGTATTCCTTCGCAACAGATTTGAGTTGGTTTCCGAAGGGGAAAAATCTGCTCCGGTGGTTGAAGAAACTGCCGTAGTGGAGGACTCCCCTTCGGAGCCTTCCCTCGAAGATATGACTAAGAAAGAATTGCAATCTTACCTTAACGGTCTTGGTATTAGTTTTAAACTAACTGATACAAAGGCCGCACTTCTTTCATTAGCAGTAGGCGAAGAAGAGTAAAACCTTAAATACCTCTTCGACCTTAACGTTGTTATAGGAGGCTTTAGCCATGCATAGGATTACAAAGATTACAGAAAATACAACCGTTTCAAACATTGGTGGAACTTGGGAAGGAATTATTATTTATTGCGATGGTGGCGGAACCGGACTTGAAAGCATTAGTATTCACGATGCTAACACAGTAGGTTCTGCTGACGCTACTAATGATATTGCTACCTTTGTGGTATCAGATACATCGTTAGAAAGTAGTGAAGATTATCGCGGATATAAGGTAATTGTTAGAAATGGCCTCACGGTTAAATCTACTGATTTCACACAAGGACTTACAGTTTACGTCATTCACAATTGAGGTGATGGCTAATGGTTCGTGTTCCAAAAATCCCAAGAGTAACTACCGGAATCCAAAGAGAACAGGGTAGGGAAAACCAAGAAGGTGTTTCTTCAGAAGAAGTTAAATTGCCTATTGAAGATGATTTATTTTCACCTGAAAGGGACGGGCAATATACAACACAGGATGCTAAATTCTTAATGTATGCTTTTATTAACGAAGTTGATTTTCCTTCTTCTAAAAACAGACAATTCATTCGAGCATTCCCCACATGGTTAGCAACAGACCACAATGACCCTATTCCCTTTGAAGGATATAACGATGCTGAGTTTGATAGAATCAACGTAGCCGCGTTTAGAGATTTATTAGGGGCTAAGGTTTCCGATGTTATTCCTCTCCTTAAGGAAATTAATTCCGATGGCCTACCCGCTATTATGAGGACTCCTGATATGCAGGAGAGATACGATAAATTAACTTTAGGTGATGTATTAAAAGGTGATATAACCCCTCTCTATATGGGTGTTGATATCAATAGCGATGAATTTCAAAAGACAATTGCTGATTTAACTGTTAATAGTTTATTTTCTGAAAAGGCTCCTAAAACGTCTTTTGGTGCTTTAATTGCATCTATTGGTCTAAAGTTCTTGGACCCTAAAACTAGCACTCAAGAAGAATTAGATAAAAATGAAAATTTAAGGCGAATGGTATCAACAATTCTTAAAGAAAGGGGATACAAAACTGCTGAAGTTTATTTTGAAAAAATAAAAGATAATATCGAAAATGTTTTTAGAAGGGTTATGAGCGACCGGCATTCTAGAATAACTGCTTTTATGGTGTTATTTGATTTCGAGGTTAATTTTTCAGGTTATAAATTTCACCCCTTTGTTATTCCCAAAGAAGAACATTATCAATTTGAATTGAAATTAGACCTAGATGGTTTATCTGCTTTAAAGGAAGCGGGTTTTGCAGAAAATGTAGATATGGGAAATTATGATTTTGAAGGAAAAAATGCTGATAGAGAATACGAATTAAATATCAGAGCCCCATTAGGTGATGAACCCCTTGCACGATTTTATTCTATTTTACTACGCCATACACCGGATTCTTTCGTTAAAAATTTCCAAGAAGTATATAAGAAAAATATTTCTCTTTTTAGAAAAAGATTAAAACAAGGCACAGGAAATGAAATGCTTGATAAACTTAGAGAAGATATTAAAGCAGATGCCTTGTTTAAAATTTTAGAAGAAGTTAATTTTGGAAAAGCAAGTCCTGCATATGAAGGGGTGGACAATGAAGGAACAAAGGACGTTTCCGTTGATGAAGTCTTATCCACACCCTTAGATAAAAAAACTTACGAATCATTAGTAGTCCCAAGAATGCTTGCTAATTTAAATAGTAATTTTAAGGGTGAATGGAATTGGGGTGCAGATTTTTATAGAGATAGGGGGGTAGGTTTTGACGTTGTTGATGAATCTTCAAGGGCTAGCAGGGTATTTGGTCCTTATGAAATTAATCTTCCTGAAATTGATATTGACCCTGTTAAATTAGAATTATACGATTCATTAAAGGGGTTAAAACAATATGCCTTCATTGAAGATACTGATGCTAAGGAGGCTTTTAATGAGTTTACAAAACAACTATCTAATACAGATATTACAGGTAGTGCTGTGAAAAAATTAGAAAAATATAGAAAAGAAGAAGAAAAGGATATTGCGTCTTTTGAAGATTCTAGTAAAGATGAAGAAGAAGAAGAAGAAGATAGAGAAGATTCATTAAGAGATTATCAATTATTTACTGTTTATAAAGATAAAAAAGGTAATAAGACAAATAATATTAGAGATATTTATGCAGATTTAAAAGAGGCTATTACTGATGCGGGTCTTAGCATGGATGAATTATTAAATGACCTTAGTGCTCAAGCAGTAGAAAGGTTACTTTCTAGCACAGAATCTACTGAAGAAGGTGATAACTTCAAAACACAGATTGCAGAAGCAGTAGACAAGGTTAACTTAATGCAAGATTATATCTTATCATTGGTAGAAACCCATCGTGATAATGACGGTTCTTATGAAAAAATTAAAGATATTAGGAAAAACACAAATAACTTAGATAGGGCCGCATCTGCTATTAAGAGATTTGCTAGAACTATCAATGTTTCTCCACCTAATGTTGATGATGCTAATAGAATTATTAAGGCTATTTATAATTTTTATGATTCTAATTTGAGGATGGAAAGTGGTTCCAATAAAGGAGTTAAAAGAAGTTCTCTTAAAAATGTTCTTGATGGATTAAAAAGAACTTATGGAAACAAAAATCATAGAGATAAATTAACTGCAAACAACGCTACTAAATTTAGATTAGAAATCGAACAAGAATTTTCAGATGTTTTAACTGAAGACTTAATTGATTCAGGTATGGAAGATGTAGAAAACGTAATAGGGTATTTAATTGAAGGTGTAGATTTAACTACATTAAGTGATTATGATAGACAAATTTACGAATCTATTATTAAGGGAATTGCAAACGAAACATATGGAACCCCACTTTCTGACCCTAAGGTATATGGAAGAATATCAATAGAAACAGACGTTTCTTCTACTGTTGGAAAAGAAAAAAGGACTACTGATATTACCCTTAAATTAACCTTTGTAAAGACGGGTTCAATTAACCCCACAATGGGTTTGAGAGGACTTACGGGTAAGAAAACACTTACAGGTGGGACAAGAATAGGAGCGTCTACGGGAATTAGACAGGACCCCGAAACAGGAGAAAAGAAAACTTTTAGGTTTACCGCTAGTCAAAAGGCTATTGATAGAACTGCTAAAACTCAAGCAGACGGACTAATGGCTAGATTATCAACCTTAAGAGAAGCAGTTGGTGGTGTTTGATGAAAATTGTAACTGCCTCGGATGCACCCCTTCAAATAGTGAATTATACAAGTGGGGTGGGTTCTTATACAACCGCAGTTAAGGTTGCCGCGTTATTGGGTATTTCTGATTTTACTGCTGATACCTCACCCACATTAGCAGAAGTGGGTGACCTTATTCGCAGATGTGAAGACTACATTGATGAAATGGCTAATGATTCTTGGCGTGATAATTTAGTTGAAAATGAATTTCACGATTTTTTCTATGACGCATCAGGATTCTATCGAGATGAATACGTTGGAAAAATCCGACTACACAATGAATACATTCGTAAGATTATCAGATTAGCCGTATGGGATGGGGACCGTTATAGGGATTTAGCCTCAGCAGTTGCTACTGTTAAGTTTAACGATTTTACTGATGCGGGTATTATTACCTTAACTGCTGGGAATGAATCAGCAAGGACTTGGGAATTAACTGGTGGGACAGGTAGTTTTGAAAATGAGTATAATATTATATGGGGAAAAAGAACTGCCGCTCAAGAATTATGTTATCTTATTAATGAACAGGCTCCTACTGTAACTGCTGAATTTACAGGTGCTACACAAAGTAAAGCCTTAAAGGATATAACAAATAATTATAATATTTCAAAATTTTTCTATGCTAATTTAGAAGATGATGATACAGTTACTATTGTATCTTTACTTCCGGGTAGTGATGGAACAAATTGCACTATTTCTTCTTCATCGAGTAGCACTATTGTTACACCATTTACAGATAAAGAAGAATATTCACGAACACAGGATTGGTGGGATATGAAACCATCGGGCGATATTTTCTTCCGTTCAGAATACCCGTTAAGATTAAAACATTCTGTAAAGGCTACATATAAATATGGGAATATTACAGTCCCCGCAGTTATTGAAGACGCGGCTACTAAATTGGTCTGTTGTGAATTAATTGCTTCGGATGATTCTTACACGTTATTAGATGCCGGAGGAAGTCAATCAGGCATTGACCTTAAGAGTAAATATGACTCATATAAGGCTGACGTAGATAAGATTTTAAAGTTGAAGAAACGTGTGATGTATTACCTAGACGGGATGTGATATTATGTGGAAAGATATTCTTAAATTTAAACCTAGAGAAGGTGAAATTGTTGTAGAAACTGATGAATATATCTTACTCGATACAATCGAAAATGCGGATAAGATTGTTCCAAATGACGACCCCGGTTATAGAAATGTATGTGCAAGGGCTAATCTTGTAGTCCGTAGCAACCTGCATAATTTACATATTAAGGGTTTAGAGAAATTTACAAGAGAAGATAGAGAAATGGTTAGTAAATTATCGTGTAAACAATTAAAATTATTCGTTGATAAGTGCGCGATTGCTATTGTTAGAGCCGGAAAACAAAATGATAAATATTACAAGGATATTATGGAACAACATAAAATCCTTGGTGACTTAAATACTTGGTTGTGATTTTATGGATGAATGGTGGGAAATGCTTAAGGCTAATAAAAAGAAAGCCCGCCGTAAGAAACAGAAAAAGAATGTAAAGCGCGATGCTTGTTATTACAAAGTTAAGAGTAGATATAAAAAGTGGCCCTCGGCCTATGCTTCCGGTGCTTTAGTTCAATGTCGTAAAGTTGGTGCAGATAACTGGGGTAATTCAAATGACTGATGATTGGCAGGAAGTTCTTAAGCGCAAGCGAAAGAAGTCACGCGGTCGCACAAGAAAACCGGGCAAGGCTCGAAAAAAAAGAAAGAAATTAACTGCGAAGCCTTCTTCTGAGAAATCTCTTTCAGATTGGTTCGGTCGTAAAGGTGCTAAAGGAAGCACAGGTGGATGGATTGATTGCAATACCTGTCGTGAGGATAAAAACGGGCGTAAGAAATGCAAACCTTGTGGAAGAGCAGAAGGTGAAAAAAGAAGCGAATACCCTGAATGTAGGCCAACGCCCGGTGCTTGTAATCAAAAAGGAAGAGGAAAGACTTGGGGAAAGGGGGGAAAATAAATGCGTGACGCTTGGTTAGATTTATATATTAGTGACGTGTTAGATAAACAGGTATACCGTAATGGTATTAAAATTAGGTGGTGGAAATGGTGGTAAGTTGGGAAAATCTTCTCAAGGTTGATATCGAAGCCCCTGATGATGAGGACGAAGAAGAAATCGTTGAAGTTATGAATCAATTAATTTTCACATTAGGTGCTATTAAAGAAGCCTTAGAAAATAAAGAACCAATGGAACAAATTTTTGAATATATTAATTCAACTGTTGAAAGTCTTCAAAGTGCAGGTGCTACCGCTATCCTAAAAGCGTATGATGCATTAACTTCTAAAAAAGCAAGAAAGTTTTTCATTCAAAATTTAAATAATAATGTAAATGAGGAAGCACAAAAATTAAGAATGCTTCTTTTTGATACAGATGATGATGATGTAAAACCAACACTTGAAGAATTACTTAGAATGTATAGAAGCGAAGGTCATGGTCCTAATTCCCCTATTATTAATTTAATTCAAGATTCATTATCATATTTTAGAGAAGAAGAAGGGAGGGTTGCTTATGTCTGATTGGAAAGATATTCTTAAAGGGTGTGGGTGCGGCTGTAATTCATGTGACGATGAAGACGTGGAAAAGGCCGGAAATAAAAAACCTCAAATTGAAAGAGTCAAAGGTGGGGTGAAGTATCGTGGTGAAAAATTCCCCGGTGTTAATAAACCTAAGAGAGCACCTAAGGGTAGCAAAAAGAAATATCGTGTATTGGCTCATCAGGATGGAAAATACCGTGTAGTGGAATTTGGTGCAAGAGGGTATAAGGATTTCTTACAACACAAAGATTCAAAGCGAAGGGCTAATTTCAAATCCCGTCATAACTGTGATGAAAAGAAGGATAAAACCAAGGCAGGGTATTGGGCTTGTAATTATAATTGGTGATTGCTATGTGGTTTGATGTTTTAAAGATTAAAACGTCAGCAGGTGTAGACCTTGTGGTTTCTGATGTGGATATGTTCATTAATGAATTAAGGAGAAAATTAAGTCAATCAGTTGCAGAAATTTATGAAGGACCGAAGGGCGGTGGTCGTCGTTCATATGTTAGATTTAATCCTCCAAATGGTAGGGTAGTAGGTAAAACTAGAACATATAACGTAACGTATAGAAATAAATACGCACCCGGAAAAAGACAATCCTTTGATATTATTATGAATGAAAACGAAGAAGGGGATTATTATTTTAGAAGTGTTATTGGAACAAATATTAAACTACTTCCTGAATCTCAAGTAAATAATGAAGAAGATTTACTTACCGCTATTGTTTCATCTGTATTAAAAGAAATTATTATTAGTATGCCTCAATCTTTTAATCTTGACGAAGTTTGGAACGAAGTGGAAGACTTTGATACATGGAAAAAAGAAGTTGAAGACGCTAATTTTGGATATACCTATGATAGACAAACAGGTAAAATGGTTAAGCAAAACTTGAATGAAATGATTCAAAGTTCTCAAGAAAATAACTTAAACCTATACGATTATTTATTAGCAAGTGAAATGGGGTTAGGCGCAAGTGATATTGCTACTACTTCAACAGAAACAAGAGTAGAAAGACCAAGTTTCCAAAGAATTCTTGCTAGAAGAGGAAGACAAAAAATGCCTGAGGTTGATGCTAATTCTATTATGAACGAAAGTCAAAAGAATGAATTAATTAATCTATTACAGGACAAGGTTACAGTAAATGGTAATAATCCAAATTGGGGTAAATTTATTGTAGAAAATACTATTCAACAATCATCAAATAAATTAGGTGAATTCTTTAAAGAAATGAATGAATGGATTAGTTCTATTGAAACCAAAGGTGGCGTTCCAGCATTCCCAAATCCTGAGGAATTACGAAACGTTTATAACATATTCCGTCAGTCCATAAACTACAAAGGTGATTAAATGTTCCGCCGTATGTTAAAAGATACTGCCCGTTTTGCAGAAGAGGCGGAGCAAATTTTACAAACAATCGCAGATAGGGAAATGGCTATCTATGAACATTTAGGGGAAGAGATTACAGACGAGTTAATCAAAAACGTGGAGAATGAATTTTCTGAAAGATTGGCTAAACTAATTGCGGAGGCGTTTACAAATGGATGAAGTTACCTATCTCGTAACCCTTCTTGAAGAAGAATGGGATGCGGCTATCACCGCTTTGGGCGATACAATCCCCGCAATCCACCGTGTTCATCCTCAAATCATGGACGTGCGCTCTATGGATTCAACAAGAGGTAATGAGGGTAAGGGTGGAAATAGAGTGCGTATTTCCGTAGCCCGTGAAACTACATCGGGTGGTGTGACCCCATCAAAGGATTTAATCGTCGTTATGGAAAATTCACAGGGTATCGAATATCCTACCCGTGATTGGTCGGTTAGAAACGAAACCTATGAAATGGGCGTTTCTATTCGCACTAAACAGGACGATAGGAGAACCAACGATAATTCCCGTGTTGCCCCATCCGGTTCAACATTTGGTAGGGACAGACTCGAGAACCTTTATATAGTTGTTCGTTATATTCTAGAACACAACCGTAGGGGTTGGGAAAGAGATTCAGGAGAGATTTTTGAAAACATTAAGCATATTATTTTGGGTTCTAGAAGTGATGCTAACGATAAGCAGGCACGAATTTTTGGATATAGAATAAACGTAACGCTCAAGCGTTTCGCCGTAAGTTTGTAAAGAAGGTGAAAAAATGGCAAGTAATGAAATTTGGTTAGACTCAGGCGCGATGGTTTCGATGATTCCGGAACAAGATATTTTCTTGGGATATTTCGATGGACAGACAACAACAAATAGTGTAACAGTATTAGATATTAATTTTAACTTTACAGGTAATTTTCAGTTGTTAGCAGATTTATATGTAGGTTGCACCCTAGATATTTATAATGAATCTGACGTTTTAGTAGATACTTGCATGATTCGCTCAAACGCGGCCACTACAATTTCAGTAATTAATTTAAATAGTGCAGTTATCACTCAATTAGATTTAATTAGAGGTGATACAAGAACTACGGAACACTATGGTATTATTCGTCACTTTGGCGCACCCGTTCCCGCTACAAACGCTAGCAACCCCCAATTGTTATCAGATACTTGGGTTGGTCTAGCCTCGGCAGTTACAATCCCCACAACTTCAACTGATATTAAGCAAATTAACGTAGGTGCATCAGGCACTCGAAACTTTATTTATCAATTCAAAGGAGCAGAAACCACAAGTAATGCAAGCCTTACAACTTTTGCAAATGCCTTCCCTTGGTTATATTATGCTCTTGGTAGTAAAACAATTGATAGTGTTACTACCGTTGAAGGGGCTGAAACTTCTCCGGGTCGAGGGGCAGTATGGGACGTTACGGTTGCTGATGATGAAATTTATCAAAAGAATGGAGATACATTACACCGTATTCATTCGGGTAACTTATGCCCTCCCGCTCAAGGCATGAGTGGTGATGCTACCCCCGCTCTTATTAGAGAAACCTATTCATCCTCAGCCGCAGACTTATTTACCTACACAATTAGTGAAAACAATGGTGAAGACCTACCTTCCTTTGCATTAGAATACGTTCTTCGTAAGCCTAATTCATTCGCTTCTTCTGCTACCGATGCGGATAAAGAAGATGTTTACTGTAAAATTTACCCCGGTTGTGTTGTAGGAAACTTATCTATGACCGCTCAAGCCGGACAAGAAATTGAATGTAGTGTGGATATTTTACCCAAGAATACTTTTGTAGCCCCTGCCGGTTATCAAACAAACAATGGACAAACTGATATTACACACTTCGTAAACTTTGGAACTCGCCGTGGAAGTATTGAATCAGGAAGCACCGAATATGCGGCTGATGTTATGGAGCCTCTAATGCGCCCATTCTTCTTCTCAGACGGAACAGTAGAACTTTTCGGTGAAGAATTCATTCAATTAGAAAACTTTACTCTCACTATTGATAACGGTATTCAGCAACGTAGGTTTATCGGCAAACACGACAAGCGTAGTCAATACGCATTTGCTACACAACGCACATATAGCCTATCCTTTACAGGCCTTGTTACAAACGCAGACTTGTTTGACTACTTCCGTCAAGAACACGCCTTTGCTTTAACACCCAACGGAACTGCTGATACTGCTGAAGTCAAACTCCGATTCGACAAAGAAAACGGTGAGTCCCTCGACCTCCGTTTCCGTGACTACCACGTTCAAGACGTGGATTTCCAATTGACTAACGATAACGGACCTATTACTGTAACTTGGACTGTTACACCGCTTTCAATGGACGATTGTGAATTAGTCACCTATTGGCCTCTTCAGGGTTAAGTTTAAAGACCTACCCTAAGAATTGCCTATTACCCTTAAGGGGAGAGTGTGAACTATGGAAGATAAGAAGACTGTAACTGATAAGACTAGTTTATTTGCACCGACCGAAAGCCGCCTACACTACATTCGTGTTGCGCCGGGGAGTGATGAATACCTCAAGATTTGGATTAAGGAACCTACATTCCTACAATTGGAAAAGGCTCAGGCAAAGTTGCTAAACCTAAACTCGAGAACTGATGATATTAGTTTGGAAATGGACCGTTTGTTTAAATATCTATGGGAAGCCTTCGTTGATAGAACTGAACCAAAGATTACAAGTGTTGAGTTATTGCGATTAAGTCCTTATGTGGGTAATCAAATTAAGGATATCCTTCCCGACCCATTCGATATGGGGGATGATGCCGATTTAAAAGAAGATACGAGCGAGCCTTGATTAAGGGTGAAATTGATGACCCAATAATGGCTTCTCGGATAAGTTTATATATCTTAGCATCCCAACTACATATTAGTCCCGCCGAGGCATATGAAATGCCTTATACTCAGGTTAGGGATTTATTATTAATTCATTCTATTTCTAAGGAAATGGAAATGAAGGCTATGGAAAAAAAGGTGAATAAACATGGCTGATTTAGAGGCTGTTTTAAGGAATATGAAACAGTTAAAGAGGGAAACCCTTGACTTTAACGAAGCCATTGGACAAGTTTCTGCCGCTACTGAGGACTTTATTAAAAAGGGTTCAACACTTACAGGTTCAGGTAATAGGGCCGGAACTGTTTGGTCCCTTATTAGCCGTATGTCGGTCGGAACAGGATTCCACCGTGTTGAAGCAAATATTCGTTCTATTGCTTTCGTATTGAAATTAATTAATCAAACGAGAGAAAAGGAAGCGAAATCTGATGCGGCGGCTATGAGAACTGCCGACATGGTTGTTACTTATCAAACACAATCTATGAGGCTACTTCAAAATATTGGAAAATTAAGAGATGGAGAAATTTCAACCTTAGAAAAAGAAACCATTTTACAAGACAAAAATGTAAAATTTATGATTCAACGTTATAAAATGGCTAAGGGTATGCAGAAAATTGAAGAAAGAGCACAATTTTTGAGAAAAAGTTCTGCTAGACTTAGAAGAAAGAGTAGAGGTATTTCTAGGGGAGATATCGTAAGAGAAAACTCTGGATTTTTTAAAGGATTAAGAGGGATGGATTATGAAATTGGGGCAGATTTAGTTTTTGCTCAAGATAGAAGAAGAGAAGTAAGAGAAAGAAAGGGTAGAATTCAAGGAATGGTAACTAAGGGTGAAGTCGCTTTAGATAAATATGACGCTCAAATTGAAGAGAAACAACAATTAATTGATAAATTACCAAGTTCAGGAAAAGAAACAATGATTGCCCGAAGACAATTAAGAAAACTTCAACAAAAAAGAAGGCTTAGAGCAGAACAACAAGAAGCACAAGAATTAATTCTATTAGAATTAACAGAAGAAGATGCTGTTCTTACAGGGGATATTGTAGAGTCTAAAAAAGCGTTGGCTAAAAAAGGGTATGAGATTTCTGATGATGAAGAATATCTTAATTTGTCTGAAGCCCCTGATAGAGAGAATGATGATAAACCTTTATGGTATAAAGTCTTTGGTGTTGATACTCTTAAAAAGGCTAAAAATCTAATTCAAGGAAAAATTAATAAAGCGGTTGAAGGTGTTCAAAAATTTTATACAGGTGGAAGTTTAAAAATGATTCTTTCTTTTGTTAGTAAAGGTGCTTTACTTTTTGGACAAGTATTACTTTGGGTTAGTTTATTAGGTGCTGTTGTTTATCTATTAAAAACAAGTGGGGTATTAGACGGTATTATTAAAATGTGGAAAGAGGGTATCTTTGGTAAAATTTGGAAAGAAGGATTTAATTTATTTTTGAGTGGTGTAATTGATATTTACATGGGTATTAAGGACTTTATTATTGCTATTTTTGACGTATTATCTGCTCTATATAAAGGAGAAGGGCTTGTAGACGCTTTTGGAAATTTAGTAGAAAAATTTGCTCTAATGATAGGTAAGGTTTTATTAGGAATAGGTAAAATACTTGTAGGTATTATCGTAATGGCTATTAGTGCTCAAATGATAATATTACTCGGTGCTTTAAATGGTTTGTATCAAAAAGGAAGAGAATTAGTTTTGGGTCCTTTGAGTCCTGAAAGAAGGCAGGCTAGCAAAGATGCAATCCAACTTGCTTATCAACAAGAAAGTCAAGGAGGTATAACAGACCTCGTATCTGCAAAAACTAAAAGATTAGGAAGAAATATTGGACAAAATTTTGGGTTTAGATACGATAAAGACGGACGAAATATTCTTGGTATGGCTAGTGGTGGAACGGTTAGAACTGGTGGTGTATTTACAGTAGGTGAACGTGGTCCTGAAGCCGTATTCCTCCCTGCTGGAACAAGCGTATTAAACAATACACAGACTCGAAACATGGGAGGAAATACAATCAACGTTTCGGTCAATGGACGTGTGGGTGCAACAGACCAAGAACTTAATGAACTAGCGAGAAAACTAGGAGAAAAGATTAACCGTGAAATGAATCGGTATTCTAACTCAGGACTCAGGGGATGATTAAATGGCGAGCGTTAAAGAAATCTTAGATGGCTTAGTATCGGATGGTTATACAGGACCGGAATCCACCGTGTTCTTAAATTTTAAAGCACACGACGATTCTCAATCGGGGGCTACAAACAGAGTTATGCTCAAGGCAGAACGTATCGGAATTAACACTAACCGTCAGGTAGCACCTATTCCCGTCCCGTTCTCAGGTGCAATTTCAGGTGAATCACGCACTTTGGCTATTGATTTAGGTATTGCTACTAAGGAAATTTCTATTTCAGGCATTATTACAGACCAAATGATTTACAAGAAGTTTAAGGGTGTAGACCAACAGGTAGCAGTAAATATGACCGCTTTTGAAGTAGCACAATTATTGCACTCTGCAGTAGACTCTTCTTTTATTCAATCACACCAAACTATTTCTCAATTAGTAGTGCTAATGCCCTCAAGAGTAAATAAACATTACAGATATCATAATGGGGTTACGGCAACTACACCAACCGACGAATTGCCACTTATTCCATTTAACTATAAGGCTCGTAAAGTATTATTAGACTCTAATGGGGATTATTCTACTGAGTATTTAGCAGAAAGTAGTAATACAGAAGTAGTAGCAGGTGATACAGAATTTGCCCTAACTCTTCGTGATTTTCCCGACCCTGATGATTACAAGGGATTAGATGGGTATATTACAAACATCTCAACAGATATTAACGCGGGCGAACCTTACGTTAATTTTAACTTTTCATTCGTAATTGCATACATTCCTTTTGGTGGTTGAATTGTCTTATACAGTATTTTCTAAGGATAGAAAATCATTACAGTTTCCTGTAATGTGTAATGGTTATGTTCACATTAAGGCCGCTGATAGTTTTAATCAAGAAACTACGGGTATTTGGGATTATGAAGGTCCGTTTACTTTAGAAATGTTAGTAACTCCATATGAAATTAATGGTAATCCTGTTACTGATAACGAGGCTAGCCAAAAAAGTTTACCAAGGGATGCTACCTACGGCTTAACATATCTAAGTGCCGCAAACAGACATAGTGTAGAAATGTGTCTATTTCACAATAATTACATTACAGTTTCGTTAGTTAATACTACTACTCAGGCATTTCAACAACCTGCTGAGTATTCAATTAAGTTTAGTTTAACAATTGACGG
>Ga0222715_10001550_pt1 | contig 21852 bp, 18 predicted proteins | sample C33_9DmetaG_FD_165056 | JGI IMG/M metagenome (GOLD analysis project Ga0222715, IMG submission 165056) | Estuarine water microbial communities from San Francisco Bay, California, United States - C33_9D | ecosystem: Environmental > Aquatic > Marine > Unclassified | place: USA: California... | reverse complement strand
AAGTGGTCGGCCGATCTGAAAGATGCCATCTTCAAAACCGATTGATCGGATGCGGTACTCAGAGCGACCGAGACGAGCCGATCTGAAATCTGTCGAACCTGGGCGCCCGATCAACTCGAGCTCCTCGCGGTTCGGCTTCATTTGATGCGGAAAGTTTGTGCGGACGACGGAACCATCTGCCAGCACCGCCTGCACGACAAACCCGTCGAACGGACCAGACTCAAACAGCCGATCATCAAACCGGCGAGCAGTGACGACAACAGTTGCGTCGACCAATGAATCATCAACCGCTTCGAGAAGTCGCGACGCCGTTGTTCGATATGAGATTGCGCCAACAGCAATCGTTGCTGTCGCCGCAAGAACTGCCATGAGCAGCGCAATGCGAATGCGAAGGCTCATTGTTCAATCCGTGCGGAGTATCCGACACCGCGGACCGTATGAATCAAACGCGCACCACCTTCATCTTCAGTTTTACGACGCAGATAACCGATGTAGACAGCCAGATTCTTTGAATCTGGACCGAAGTCGTAATTCCAGATCCGCTCGTAAATCGTTGAATGATCGAGCACGATGCCAGTATTTCGAACGAGTAGCTCAAGCAAATCAAATTCTGTTTTTGATAGCTCGAGCTCACGATTCCCGCGTCGAGCCCGCCGGCCCGCCGGCTCAATCACCAAATCATCGAGCACCAGCGGCTCGGCATCATTCTGCTCTTCAACCTCAGTCGACGTACGGCGAACAAGCGCCCGAAGACGAGCGAACAGTTCGCCAAGATCAAACGGTTTTAACACGTAATCATCGGCGCCAGCGTCAAGCCCAGCGATGCGATCACTGGGCTCGGTTCGTGCGGTCAGCATGAGAATCGGAAGACGATTGCCCTCAGAGCGAAGGACCCGGCACACCGTCAAGCCATCAACTGCAGGCATTGACACATCAAGAATGACGATGTCGGGAAGCACACCGTTTCCAGCACCCGTCCGGAGGTGCTCAAGCGCCTTTGCACCGTCGGTAACAGCATCAACCTCGTAGCCTTCGAGGGTCATTGCGCGTGTCAAAGATTCGCGAACTGCACGGTCATCTTCGGCCAGCAGCACCCGTAATCTCCCATCAGTCATGCATTGAGTACACCAGAATGCGGTAAGCATCTGGTGAGAATGTCGTCCAAAATGTCAAAAAATGCTCCGAACTCCACGCCTGCACACGCGCTGCGATGGCTCGCAAGAACTGGCCGCTGGGTCGTGCTGGGCGCAATTTCTGGACTTCTCGCAGGCATTGCCTCATTCATCTTCCTTGAGGGCCTTGACCGAGTAACGGCATTTCGGACTGACAGGTCGTGGCTGCTCTACCTTCTTCCAGTTGCTGGGTTGATCATCGGGCTCTCGAACCGTCGGCTAGCAGGACGCTCCTCCGAAGGAAATTCACTTCTGCTGGCCGAGATTCACTCTCCAACGCAATGGGTGCCAAGACGGATGGCGCCACTCGTCCTTCTTGGCACGTGGTGGACCCATGTATTTGGAGGATCAGCCGGCAGAGAGGGAACGGCCCTACAGATGTCGGGCAGCCTCAGCGATGGTGTGAGTCGCATGCTGCGGCTCAATGCTGCTGACAGGTCGTTGATGTTGACGGCCGCACTCGCTGGAGGTTTTGGCTCGGTCTTTGGCGTCCCACTTGCCGGGGTGATCTTCGCGCTCGAAGTTCCTACCGTCGGGAGACTCCGGTACCGAGCCATTGTTCCCGCTGTCGCGTCATCATTCATTGGTGACGCAACGGTGACATGGCTCGGCCATCACCATCCGACTCGACCTACCGTCAATCTGTCACTCTCAGCTTCTACTATCGGAACACTCATCGTGGTTGGAGTTGCCTGCGGAATGGCCGCACGAGTCTTCGTTTCAGCAACCGACGTAATCCGGAGCCTCGGAAGCCGCTACATCACCTCACCGATCATGCGACCGGTCCTCGGTGGAATTGCGGTAGTCGCACTCGCTGTCCTGTTCGGTCGCGACTACCTCGGCCTTTCACTTCCTCTTCTCGACTCGGCTCTTTCGGGAACCTCAATTGCAATCTCTGTCTTTGCGCTCAAATTGTTGTTCACTGCGGTGACAATCGGAACCGGTTTTCTCGGCGGTGAGGTCACTCCGTTATTTGTGATCGGCGCAACCCTCGGCGCATCGGTTGGAGAACTCGTCGGCTTACCGATTGGCGTAGCTGCAGCGATCGGAATGGTCGCAACTTTTGGCGCAGCGGCTAACACCCCAATCGCATGCACCGTCATGGGACTTGAACTATTCAGCGCAGCCGCAGTAACCCCAATCGCAATCGGGTGTATCACCGCATGGATTGCTTCGGGAACTGGAACGATTTATACAACGCAGCAAAACTCGCTACGTCGCTCGTCAACTCGCCTTCAAGACTCGTAACGGCAATTCACGCGGACCACGAATCTGACCGACACTCCATCTGGTTTCACCATCAACGGTGAACGACGGGAAGCGTCGAACAAACTCTTCAACCGCAACTTTCAATTCGAGACGCGCAAGGTTTGAGCCCAAGCAACGATGAATGCCAAGTCCAAATGCTCCGTGCCGGTTCTCTTGTCGATCGATCACGAATTGCGTTGCATGCTCAAACTGTTTCGGGTCGCGGTTTGCGGCCGGGAACGGTAACAACACCCAATCATTTGCCTTCATCGGGCAACCATGGAAGTCGTAATCCTCTTTGACGAGCCGAGCCATCGTTACCGGCGCGTACGCACGAAGAAATTCTTCGAGTGCGAACATCATCACATCGGGTTCGTCGACGAGTCGCTGGAGATCATCAGGGTGGGTGCCGAGGTGCCATAACGATGAACCAATGGCTGACCAGGTGGTGTCGATTCCGGCGACGAGCAACAGAAGGATCGAGCCACGAACGTGCTCATCAGACAACTTGTTGCCACCGATCTCAACGTTGAGCAGGTAATTAGTCAGGTCATCACGTGGATTCTGACGGTGATCTTCTATCTGCGCATCGAGATAGTCAGCAAGCGGTTGCATGAACTCTTCCCGATCTTCAACCGGCTCATTAATTCGCTCAAGCACATTGTGCACGAAGTCTCTGAAGAGGTCTTCGTCCTCGGTTGGGAAGCCCAGCATGCGGGCGATCACGTTCACAGGAATGCTTTGGGCGTACTGAACAGCGCCATCAACGATTGACTCACCTTCGGTGATGTCACCCATGCGATCGAGCAACTCATTGCATAGTCGTCGAACCTCAGGTTCCCATTCGGCGATGACCTTTGGAGCGAACGGCGGCAAGAGAATTCTTCGAGCAATGTTGTGGAAGGGTGGGTCGCTCGTAATAGGTGGAGCTGGGCCTACTGGAGCCTCAGCAATTGGCCGACCAGTATTGACGACGACTCCTTGGGAGGAGAAGTGTTCGGTGTCATACGCAATTTCGTGCACCATCTCATAGGTGAACGGTGCCCACAACCCGTCGTAACGCTCACTGTGCGCTACCGGGCATTCAGAGCCCTGAAATTCGGCCCAGATCTCGTGAGCCCGTTCGTTATATTCCGGATCGGCGTGATCGAAGTCGTTCACCCAATCGAGAACCTTCTCGTACATTCCAGTCATGGTGACCTCCCGTGGGTCAGTCTTCGATTGTGATGGCGTACTCGGGGCAATTCGCAGCCGCAAGCCGAGCCTTATCCTCAAGCTCGGCTGGGACCACACCATCATTTAACGCAATGGCGGTGCCGTAGTCATCAACATCAAAAAGTTCTGGAGCGATGGCGAAACAACGGTTGTGGCCCTGACATTTTTCTTCATCAACGATTACTCGCATACTGAGACACTAGTACCGAAAGTGTCTCACGTCACACCCAAAATGTGACTTTCTTCACAAAGCTTTTCGCCCGATACCATCAGAGTCGTGCACTCAGCTCTTATCGCCGCATCTGGGGACGGCATCGTGAGCCGTCTCACGGACTGGCTTGTCGATACATCAAGTGCGCAATGGTTCCTCGTCGTGATCTTTGTGATCGCCCTCCTCGACTCGGTCATTCCAATTGTGCCGAGCGAAACCACCGTCATCATCGGCGGTGTTGCGGCGGGCGCAGGCGATCAGAACCTCCTCCTTGTCATCGTGGCAGGAGCGATCGGTGCCTTCATCGGCGACAACCTTGCCTACCTCATTGGAAGGTCGTTTCACGGTCCCATCGCTCGACGGGCAGAACGCAAGTCATCGACACAGCGGAGACTCAACTGGGCAGCAGAACAAGTTCGAGATCGAGGTGGATTACTTCTTGTCACCGCACGCTTCATCCCAGGAGGACGAACCGCTCTCACTATTTCATGCGGGCTCACACAGCAACCACGCCGATGGTTCGTCAAGTGGGTGGCACTCGCAGTGACAATTTGGGCGACCTATGCAGCGGTGCTTGGCGCAATTTTTGGACGAGCCCTGCAGGACAACCACACCGCAGCGTTTCTCATTGCGTTCTTCACTGCTCTTGCGATCAACATCATTATCGAACTCGTCCGTAAGCGACGATCGAAGGCTCACCTCTGACGAGAACTCGCTTTGCGTTGACTGCAACACTGGAGAGATGAACGTCTCCGATGCCGTTGCCGCCCGCCGATCAATCCGTGATTTTCTTCCCAACCCCGTCGACGACGAACTTCTACGAGACCTTCTTGAACGTGCCGCCCGTGCACCATCGGGAGGCAATGTTCAACCATGGCGCATCTATGTGTTGAACGGATCACGGATGATAGATTTTCTTGAATTCCTTGAGTCCCAACCAGCAAACGAGCCGTCTGAATATGACGTCTACCCGGCCAATCTCTGGGAGCCACATCGAACCGCCCGGTTTGAACTTGGTGAGCAGATGTACGGGTTGTTAGAGATCCCACGCGAAGACAAAGCGGGACGGCTTCAACAATTCGCTCGAAACGCCCGATTCTTCGATGCGCCAGCCGCGTTTTTTATCACCATCGACCGAAGGTTCAATGAACCTCAGTGGTCTGACCTTGGAATGTTCTTACAAACCTTCATGCTGCTCGCGGTCGAAGCCGGCCTCGACACCTGCGCACAGGAGTACTGGTCAAGTCGGCACGGTGCAGTCAAGGAATTTGTCGGTGCACCCGAGGAGGAGATGTTGTTCTGCGGGATGGCAATCGGATACCGCAACGCAGATGCACCAGTGAACAACCTCGTTGCCGAACGGCTTCCACTCGACTCCTGGGCGAAATGGGTGTGACCAGTTACCTCTCGTGACCTCAGCCAGCACCGAGACGGCGTTCGAAGCCGTCTGGAATGACGAGGTGATCACGATGGAGGTCATGGATTGAGCGAACGCCCATTCCGAGAAGCGAAGAATCAATGCCCATACGCAACACATCGAGGACATTTTCGACGCCCGCCTGACCGTTAGCTGCAAGCCCCCAGAGGTAGGCACGGCCGATCATCACCGCTCTTGCGCCAAGTGCAACAGCTTTCACCACGTCGCTACCGCGACGGATTCCTCCGTCGAGAAGCACATCGATATCTGCACCAACCGCTTCTGCGATTGCCGGTAACGCCCGCAGTGGAGACGGCGTTCCATCAAGATTGTTCCCACCGTGGTTAGAAACAGACAGGCCAGTGAAGCCAGCATCGCGGGCTCGACGAGCATCGTCGACGCGCATCACGCCCTTGACGATGCAAGGCCCACCCCACTCGTTGACAAACCAGTTGAGGTCGTCCCAAGTTGGTTGAGGGGAACCCATCCACTGCCCGTACGCACCAAAGAACGTTGGTGGAGGCGATCCATCAACACTCATATTCGGCGCAGTCAGATCAGGCAGATGGCCTGACTTTAGAAAGCGCCCCAGCCACCTCGGTCGCGCCAGCACGGACGGCGCGTATTTCACCATCGTCTTCAGATCAATACCGTCGGGAAGTTCAGGGCTTCCCCAGTCACGACTGTGACTGTACGACCAGTCGAGAGTCAAGATGACCGCTTTGGCACCGGCAGATCGAGCTCTATCCATCTGAGCACTCACCCAGTCTCGGCCATTTATCCAATACATCTGGAACAAGAAGTTCTCGTTTGCGGCCGCAATCTCTTCCATCGGCTTCGATCCAAACGATGAGAGCCCCACTGCAGTTCCGCGAGCAGCAGCTGCTCGTGCAACGGCAAGCTCACCATCTGGATGCACAGCCTGAACACCAGTCGGCGAGATCAAGACCGGCATCGACAGATCGATACCAACGACCGATGTTGCAAGCTCGCGCTCCGGTGGGCGATCAGCGATCACTGGCTGGAATCCGATCTCGCGATAGGCCGCCCGATTGTCGTCGAGCGTCAATCCAGCCTCACTGCCCGCGATGAGAGCGTCGTAGACGTGCCGCGGCAGAATTCGCTGTGCACGCCGCTGAGCAACCGCCACCGATTCAAACCACGGATTTCCCATACCGCGAGGGTACCTGCGAACGGTCCCTGCTTCTGCGTTGCGCTCTGGTTCCAGTGCTGAAATTGGCAACTTCTCTTATTACGTTCGAGACATGAGCAACTCGCGTCTGACCCTAGGAAACCGTTCAATTGCAGGCCGTGTCGCCATCGTCACCGGCGCAGGATCAGGAATCGGACGGGCAACCGCTCATCTATTCGCAGACGAAGGTGCAGTCGTCGCCGTTGTCGACCGAAACGGTGAAGGAGTTGCCCAGGTCGTCGGCGAAATTTCCGATGTACACGGGCCAGAACGAGTCAAGGGTTGGACACTCGACGTCACCGATAACGCCGCTCTCGATGCCCTTCCTGCAGAAGTTGCTGGCGCATTTGGAGGCATTGACATTCTCATTAACAACGCAGGCGTCGTCTTTAATGCCGACATGACGACGAGCACAGATGTATTTGATGAAGCGTGGGATGCGACACTCGCCGTCAACATCACCTCATACGCCCGGCTCACCCGGGCTGCGCTCCCCTATCTCATGAAGAGCGACGGTGGCCGAATCGTTTGCACAGCATCAACTGAAGGGCTGGGTGCAACGGGAGGAATTCCGGCCTACAACGCATCGAAGCACGCAGTCATCGGATTGGTTCGATCGCTCGCCGTTGAACTTGGCCGGCACGGCATCACCGCAAATGCCGTATGCCCCGGGCCGATCGTGACTGGGATGACCGCCAACATCGCTGATGAACATAAAGAGATCTTTGCGAAACGTCGTGTGCCACTTCGCCGTTATGGCCAACCTGAAGAAATCGCGCATGGCATGTTGAATCTGGTGCTTCCTGCTTCGAGTTACATGAATGGCGTGATCCTTCCGGTTGACGGCGGGATGACCTCTCGCCACACCTGAGTTCAACACTCTGTAATCGTCACCTCTTGTATCGGAGCAGCGATCGCTCACGGCCACAGCCCGCTGAAGCGCCTACGCTCATCACGTGAGCACTGACACCCCACTTGTACCCGGCGATCCAGCAACCACCGAATGGATCCAAACAGCAATGCCATTCACTGGCCTTTGCGAGGTCGTCATTGATTCGTTCGACACCGAAAAAGTTGTCGGTCGAGTGGCCTGGAAGGACAAGTTCTGCACCGTGAACGGAAATCTCCACGGCGGATATCTCATGTCACTCGCGGATGCAGTCGGCGCATGGCTATCAGTCCAACATCTTCCAGAAGGTGCAGGCACCTCAACGATCTCTTCATCCACGAACTTCCTTCGACCCGCTCCGCAAGCCGTGTACTCGATTGTGTCAACCCTCGTGATGGCTGGCCGGCGCACGATCACCGTGACGACCGACGTCATCAACCCAGCTGGCAAAGTGGTATCCAGAACCACTCAAACTCAAGCTGTTCTCACTTCCTGAGCAGGTGGCTTACCGGCGCTGACCGCGTGGCGTTTCGTTTGGACAACAGCTAACGCTGCAGCGATTGCGCTGAAGGCAGCAACTGTTGCTGCGAGCGTTGGTGCACCCGTCGTATCGGTGAGCCTTCCTGCAACAACAGGAGCAACGCCCCCTCCAAGAGCAGCAATGAAGGTAACAACACCGCTGAGCGCACCAAAGTCACCAGTTGGAATGACCACACGAGCCACGATGCCATCAAGCGCGCTAATCGCTCCAATTCCCACCCCAGCGACAACGACATAAAGAATTGCGGTGACCGCATTCCCGCTCACCAGGACCAGCCCACATGCAGCAGCAACGCACAATCGTGCACCTGCTAGCAGAACCCAATGCCCATAGCGATGAAGCGCCCGCTGAAGGGGTAGCCGACCTAAGAGCTGCAAGACGCCTCGCGCCCCTCCAAACCCTGCGGCGGCTGCCGCAGATAATCCAGCCCACTGCATGATGGAGAGCTGAAATACCAAGAGCGTCGACATTGCGACATATGCGCAGAACACTCCAACGGTATGCCAACGAACAGCGCGCATCTGCGCCGCAGACCTGATCGCCTGCATCCAGGTTGACGACCGTTGCATCTCACCTTGGCGCGGAACCCGGCGGATCACCCGAGCAGACACCAAGAACACACACAGTGCTACACCAGCGGGGACCTCAATTGCGACTCGCCACCCAAAGGTTCTCCGAAGTAACTCCGTGGCGGGAATCGCAATCGGCGAGGCGAAGGCTCCCCAAATCGTCAGCCGAATGATGCGCTGCGTTGACGCAGCAGGATCCATTCGCACCAACATTGCCTGCGTCATTCCGTAAAACCCTGCTGCTGCCGAGACTCCTCCACCGACACCAAAAAGAACAACAAATTGCCAGGCCTCAACCGCTCGTCCGCTAAAGCCAACCAAGATCGCTCCGATTGGACCGACCACACCTAAGAGCACCTGGGGACCAAATCGATCGAGCATTCGGCCGGTGATGAGCGATAACGCCCCGAGCAAAATTTGTGCCAAGCCAAACGCGACCCCAAGCGGTGCTGAACCAACATCAAGTCCCTGACCGATGTCATCAATCAGCACGCCAAATCCGTAGTACCACGAGCCGTAGACAGCAATCGTCAGCATCCCAAGTACATCAACGGGCCAATCGGGCTGATACCGATGAGTCACGTTCGATGTGGTCATTGACGACGAGTCTTCCAGAGCCGACCACCTCTTCGTGCGCCCTGGTACGGTCGACATCGTGAACGAGCGCATGGTCGATGGCACAAGATCGTTCCGCCAGCACGACGCCAATGGATCCAACGAGGCCTCGTTTGCATGCGTGAGTTGTGGCTCACACCTCGCCCAGCGTTGGAGCACCCCTGAGGGCGTTGCGGTCTTGTGTCGCGAATGCGCAACCTTGCACGGCCTCGGCTGTCCGTAACCACCCTTAACGCAGGGGTATTCACGAGAGCGTCACACCGGCCGTTTAGGTTCATAACATGGAAATTCTTATTGTCGTCTTGCTCGTAGCGGTGCTGGTCGCTCTTGCAACAATCGCCATCTCGTCACGCAAACCTGCGCCAGCGCCAAGTGCTCTCCCAATCGCATTTCCCTCAACTGAGGAAATAACAACTCAGATCAAGTTGGTGAATGAGCAAGCACTCAATGCTGCCATCGCAGAACTCAATCAGCGGGCCGAGACCGACCGAGCTGAGACAATCCGAACCGTCACCCACATGGTCACTCAACAAAGCGGAGAGGCACTCGGTCAACGGGCTGAGGTCATCAGCACAACACTGAAAGGTGTTCAAGACGATGTGAGCAAACGACTCGCCGAGCTCAACGACGAACTCGACCAACTTAGACAGCAAAATGCCGGGCAGTTCTCGTCTGTAAGCGAAGCGGTCACCCAACTGGCGCAGCGAACAGCGAATCTCAACGAGGTGCTATCCAGCTCACAGAAGCGAGGCCAATGGGGTGAGCGCCTCGCAGAGGACATGATTCGTGCTGCCGGGCTCGTTGAGGGCGTGAACTACTCGAAACAAGACACCACGGCTGAGGGTGGCCGGCCCGACTTCACCTTCGTCATGCCACCAGACCGGGTGTTGTTTATGGACGTCAAATTTCCCCTCGATCGATACGTTGCCCATCTCGATGCAGGTGATGACGCCACCAGGGCATCCACGAAGGCTGAGTTCGTAAAAGCAGTAAAAAGCCATGTTGATGCGTTGGCAAAACGGGACTACGTCGACCAAACAACCGAAGACGCTCTCGATTACGTATTGATGTTCGTACCCAACGAGAGCATCTCTGGCTTCGTCCACGAGGCTGACCCGCACCTCATTGATTGGGCACTTGAGCGCAAAGTCGTACTCTGCTCCCCGCTCACCCTGTACGCATTTCTTGTCGTGATTCGACAAGCGACTGAGAGTTTCCATACCGAGCAGACAGCAGCAGAGATCACTCAACAGATCAACAAGTTCTCAAAAGAGTTTGAGAACTACTCGGCTGCAGTCGACAAAGTTCGCGCAACGTTCGTGAAACTCGACAGCGAACTCGGCGCTATCGCTACCGATGGAACCCGCTTCCGCAAGCTTTCGGTGCCGGTGCGTGATATTGAGAAGTTACGGAGGCGACAAGGAATTCCAGAACTCGATGTCGCAGACGGCAACGCCTTAGATGAGTCAGTCGACGACTTCTGACACCTGCATTGAGGGCGCCGCGTTGGTGTAGTTCGCAACGTCACCCATGATGTCACCCATCTTCGGACTCGACATTGCTGCCTTCATCGCATCACTCGACTCAAAGTAGAACGACACACTTGCCACCGAAGGGCCATCAATTCCACGCTCAAGTTCAACCTTTGACGGAGCAAAAGCATCAACGCACATCGGTACGTGTGAGTTCTTGTAATAGTCGTGATCGAAGGTGACATCGTCACCCTTTGGGTAGGACACAGTGAGTTTGATCATCCTCAGACCGTAGCCACCAGACGACGCGTGGTCAATGGTCGAGACTCCGCTCATCTTCACATTCTGCACGGCAAATGGAAAACTAAATCGAACGGCCAGCTTCTTTCCAGTACGGTGCTCGAAGTTCTCGCTTCAGAATCTTGCCTGAAGCATTTCGAGGCAACTCATCAACAAACTCAACTACCGCTGGCTTTTTGTAACTCGCAAGTCGTTGCCGACAGAACTCAATGACCTCTTCGCCACTCAGCGTCTCTCCAGGACGAACCACCACGATTGCATGCACGTTTTCTCCCCAGTGATCATCGGGAACACCAATTACTGCCGCCTCAAGAACCTTTGAATGTTCGCACAACACCAACTCGATCTCTGTTGGATAGATGTTCTCTCCGCCACGGATAATCATGTCCTTTTTTCGATCGACGAGATAGAGATACCCATCCTCATCAACCGTTGCCATATCGCCGGCGTGCAGCCAACCATTGCGGAGCGTCTCTGATGTCGCTTCGGGTTTCCCCCAGTACTCGCGCATATTTGCGGGACCCCGTGAAATGATCTCACCAATTTCTCCGGGAGCGACAGCATTGCCATCTTCATTCACCACCCGGACTTCGGTGAACGACGTCGGTCGGCCAATCGACGAGAGTCGTCGAGCCTGAACTTCAGTACCACCAACGACGTGATCCTCCACAGGAAGAACAGCCTGCAAGCCGCCCTCAGTTCCGGCCCCAAACAGTTGAACAAACGAACATCCAAATACATCAATTGCTGACCGCAACTGGGCCTGCGGCATCGGTGCTGCTCCGTACTCAATCAGGCGAAGTGAAGAAAAGTCTCGCTCAGAAATGCCTGGCACCTGCAACAGTGCATTGATCATCGATGGGACAAAAAATGCCGAAGTCACTCCCAATTCTTCTAACGCATTCGCAGCCCGTTCGGCATCAAATTGTCGATGCCGGACAACTGTTCCACCTCGCACCAACACTGAGTAATCAAGTTGTGATCCAGCGACGTGAAAGAACGGCGCATTATGAAACGAAATATCGTTCGCGAACCTTCCGCTTTCAACGAGGCCAATTGCGGTTCGTGAACTCAAGGTGTGATGGGTAAGGACCGCGCCTTTTGGGAGTCCTGTCGTCCCACTCGAATACTGGATCTGCACAACATCGTCATGATGCAATACGACGGTCGGGTACGACGTGCCACCGCTGTTCACCACATCGTCGTGACTCAATACGTCGGTGCGACCTGGCCCAAATTCGATTACCTCCTTGATTGATGTCACCATCTTGCGAACCGACGTAGCGATATCGAGATAGTCACTATCAACAATGAGGAGAACCGGGTCTGAGTCGCTCAGCAGATAACCCACTTCATCTTGCCGAAGGCGGTAATTGAGTGGGACGTACACGGCACCCGCTCGACAGATCGCGAGCGCAGTTTCGATGTGCTCAATGGAGTCGGTCGCCATCACCGCGCACCGATCTCCGTGCTGGACACCAAGCTCAATAAATGCATTCGCAAGGCGGTTCACGCGCTCGTCGAGTTCGGCATATGTGACCGTCCAGCGATCGCTGATGATCGCGGGTTTAGGCCCAAATACTCGAGCAACTTCGTGAACGAGAGCGGTGATCGGAATCATGTCTGACATCCTTTCCAGGCCAACGTCATAGCCTGTTACTCGTTCGACGGCCGCGGCTCACGAGGCAGTCCAAGCACTCGTTCGCCAACGATGTTTCGTTGAATTTCATCGGTGCCGCCCGCAATCGATAAGCCGGGAACCGACAGCGCTATCTGTGCTGGAACACCGTCAAACGTTCCCTCACCATCAAGTAACTGCCCATTGGGGCCGAGAGCGGTGAGCGCCAGATCCCGCCAGTCACGCATGAGTTGTGTTGCTGCGAGCTTTCCGAGGGACACTTCCGCTCCGACCTCTGGAGCCTGCGAAAAACGCTGACTCATCCAACTTGAGGTCTTGATTCCGGTGTAGATCTTCACTGCGCGGTCTCGGATACGAGGGTCAGTTTGTTGGCCGTTCGCAGCGATGACCGAGCACAACAACTCCCATGCTTCGAGGCCTCCGGGCATGAAACCCTCAGATCCGTCAGCAATTTCGCCTGAGGCATATCGACCAGCAGCAATCGAAAGATCGAGGTCGGTCTGAATACCCGGCTCTGCATCGGCATCAAGCGACTCTCGCTCGTAGCTGAGCGTGCGAAGAGCTACCGGCCAACCCTTGCCCTCCTCTCCGATGAGGTGAGAATGAGCAGTTGTTGCGTCGTCGAGGAACACTTCGTTGAATTCCGCCGAACCGTTCATCTGCACGAGTGGTTTCGGTTGAATACCATCTTGCCGCATGTCAATTCCAAAGAATGACAGGCCACTGTGCTTCGGCGCTGCCGGGTCGGTTCGAGCGACAAGAATTGCCCACTTGGCGTAATGACCACCTGAGGTCCAGACCTTCTGCCCGTTCACCCGCCAGAGGTCACCATCACGCACAGCGGTTGTTCGCGCGCCCGCAAGGTCAGAACCCGCATCAGGCTCGGAAAAGAGTTGGCACCATATCTCTGAACCATCGACAATCCCCGGAAGCCATTTCTCGCGTTGTTCATCACTGCCCATCTCGACGAGCAACGGAGCGACCATCATCGTTGCAATGCCATGGGGTGGCCCAAATGCTCCTGCACGCTGAAGTTCCTGTCGAACAATTCTGCGAGATTCACCTGGTAAGCCTCTACCGAACCACCGTTCAGGAAAGTCTGGGAATCCCCACCCCGATTGAGCAAGGATGTGCCACCATTCTCCAAGAGGCTGCTGAGGGTTCCAGTGATCGTCTATCCAGGTCCGCACCTCTGCCCTAATGTCACCGGCGAGCAGCGCATCATCACTCGCCATCATCAAGCCCCGCTGCTTCACGTGCATAGCCCTTTGCGCGCTCCATATCGAAATGCTTTCGGGTCACAATCCGCTGGGCATAGAGACCTCCACCAGACTGCAGGTTGGTCACGAGATGCCAGCCGCCGTAGGCATCTGCCGTTGCGTCTCTGATCGCATGAAATAGTCGAATGCGATCCTCTGCTGAGACGTCCCCCGATGCGGTCATGTACTTCTCGACGTCACCGCGTGTCTCAGCGTTTTCAAGATCGCCAATCGTTGGAGCGGTGAGTATTGCTCCGCCACCGATGTCATGAAGGTGGCGCACCATGACGCCAAACTGAGCGGCACCTTGATACTTCGCAGCATTCGTGAAGAGTTCATCAGGGTAGAAAAACCCTTCGTCAGTGGATCGAGCATTTGCAATTGCCGCTTCGAGCCCCGCTCGGAGCAACGTTGCATGAATCGACATCTCGTCAATCTTCTCTCGAATGTGCGACACACCTCCGAGTCCGTTCGCCTCTGCGATGAGTTGAGCGAAGCCCACGAGCTCATCGGCTTGACGAACCATGAAGGTCAATCCGCCCAAGCGCTCCCACAGCCCCAGAGAATGAGCAAAGACCGCTGCCATCGACACCTCGCCGTCGAGGAACACCCTGTCGTACGGAACAAATACGTCGTCGTACACCACCATTGCGTCCGGCATGCTCGCCAACCGGCTCACCGGAAAGTGGCGATTGTCATCGTCGGCTGGATGGAATGTCGTGTTGATAGTTCGGACACCAGGAGCATTTGCTGGTACTGCGCACACGATTGCGTAGTCCTCTTCACCGGACTTCATCGCCTTCGTCGGCATCACAAGGTGTTCATGGCAAAGGGCCGCTGCGGTGATATGAAGTTTTGCGCCACGGATGACGACGCCGTCATGTCGGCGGTCAACAACTCGGACATACGAGTCAGGGTCTCGTTGCTTTCCGGGGGGAAGAGATCGATCGCCCTTTGCATCGGTAATACATTCGGCGATTCGAATATCTCTCGAAATAGCGTCGTCGACGTACGCCTGAATTCGCTCTCGATAGACCGGGTCAAGCCCGGCAAGTTTTGGTGAAGCTGTGAGCAACGTCATCAACGACTGGTACGTCACGCTGATCGCCATATCCATCCCCGTCAACACCTCGGTGCGAGAACGCATCTCGTCGATCGAGCGCGGCGCAAAGATGTACGGGTTCACCGCATCAGGGCCATCGGAATAACAGTTGTCGTACCCCTGCGCAATTGCCTTTGCTGGCACAGCGAAGGCAGGTTCCGAAAGCAGGTCGTCAATTCGACGACCGTGAAGGTAGGTCGCGCGCCCATCGTTAAGCGACGCAAGGTACTGCTCTCCTGTCAACATTGATGACCCCCCAACGAATCAAGTGTTGACCTGAACTTATGAGAACGAGAACCAGATTTTCGAGGTGGACAACTGCAAGAACACCTGCCACCCCTCACCTTCTCACTCGATACGAAGACCAGAAATGGCCCGCGCAATCACCAGTTGCTGAATCTCTGAGGTGCCCTCAAAGATGGTGTGAATCTTCGCATCGCGATGCCAACGCTCCACCGGGTACTCCCGCGTGTAGCCGTAGCCCCCGAGAATCTGAATGGCTTCCTCGGTGACGCGCACCGCCACTTCTGAGGCTTTCCACTTACTCATCGAGCCCTCAGCGTTCGTGAACCCGCCATTTCGGGCCAGCCATGCTGCCCTCCAGATCAACAGTCGACTCGCATCAATTTCAGTGACCATGTTTGCCAACTTGAACGCAATCGCCTGGTTCATGATGATCGGCTTGCCGAACGCGTGACGCTCTTTGGCGTACTCCAACGAGTACTCGTAGGCAGCGCGTGCGATACCAAGTGCCTGCGCCCCCACCGTCGGTCGGGTCGCCTCGAAGGTTTTCATTGCTGGCTGCGGCGCACCTGACTTGCCTGCCTCACGAGCACGGGCCAACTTGGCGTCGAGTTTTTCCTTACCCCCGAGCAGACAAGAGCCAGGAATCCGGACGTCATCCAAGACCACTTCCGCTGTGTGCGAGGCACGAATGCCGTGCTTCATGTATTTCTGACCTTGCGACAGACCTTTCGTGCCGGGAGGGATCACAAATGATGCTTGGCCACGTCCCTTCAACTCGGGGTCAACAGCAGCGACAACAACGTGAACATCAGCGATACCACCATTGGTGATCCAAGCTTTCGTTCCGTTGAGCACCCACTCATCTTTTGCTTCGTCGTACACCGCTCGAGTTCGCAGGTTCGACACATCGCTTCCGGCATCGGGCTCGCTCACACAGAACGCTCCAAGCTTCACGTCGTTCGCATCGCCATAACACTGCGGCACCCATTCCATCATTTGCTCTTGCGTCCCGTTGCCTGCAATACCGGCCGCAGCAAGTCCGGTTCCCATGATCGCCATACCAAGACCTGCGTCGCCCCAGAACAACTCTTCGACCGCCACTGGCAGCGTGAGGCCCGTACGGTCCTGACCTGCGTTCATGAGAAATTCCCAGCCGTAGAGGCCGATTTTTGCGGCCTCCTGAACGATGGGATACGGGAACTCTTCGCGCTCATCCCACTCGGCCGCGGCTGGACGCATCACGTCTTCGGCGAATCCGTGTGTCCAGTCTTTAATTTGTTGTTGGTCGTCATTGAGGGCTAGAGAGAATTCGCTCATGGTCTCAAGTTACCGACAGGTAATCACCCTTGCACAACGGGAATTGAGAGCAGATCTCGGGCGATCGTCTCGTAAATGAGATTCGCCCCGGGCGTATACACATGCACTCCATCCCAGCGATAGGCGAGGCTCGAAGCAATCGCTTCATCATCACACCAAGCACTTGGACCGGCCACAAACCAAACATTCTCACCATCGGCGACTTGTTGTAAAAGTCCATTTACATGCGCAACACGGTCATCCATCGCGCGTTCGGGTAGTGCTGGCACCCCTGCGCCATCAACATCTTGAGGCCGCATACAGGCAACCTCAAGCAACGCGACCTCAGCACCCTGCAAAATAAGCGCATCAATACCTGTCGACAAGCGCTCTAAGAACATCGAATCCCATTCGGCACTTGCGAACGCAATCACCGTCTCAACACCATCGACATCGACAGCAAGATCGAACACATCCCAAGCCCCGATGACCACAAGAGCGACCTCAGCCCCGTCTACCTCCGCCGACCATTTGTCGACCCAACCGTTGCAGTACGCAAAATTGTTTGAGAAGGATCGCTCGCTCACGACACGACCCTCATCCCAGACCGAACATCCATCAAGAGATCCGTCGTTGATCGTGAACGTGTCCGCAATGCCGTCAGGCAGGTTGATGGCAAGTGAGTGAGCTGTCGAGTCACCAACAATGACGACCGAACGAGGTAGCTCAGGCAGGGTCGTTGAGGTCGACGTTGTCGTTGACTCATTCACGGTGGTCACCACAGATTCAGAAGTGGTCAGATCGTCTATTGGATCAAGACCAACAGATGCGTCAACTGGCGCTGTCGAGGCCACAACTCCGTCATCCGGTGAGGTTTCATCCAGCGAGAATGTGACCGACTCGCCACCCACCGCTACATCAAAGTTGTCGACAGTGATGTAAAAGACAGCTAGGACAAACAGCCCTACACCGATACTTGCTGCGACAAGTTGACGACGCTGACGTTCGGTCGACGCCCACCACCTCGAGAATGCCCCTCGCCTCACCGGTGTCTCGATATAGCGATACGACAACTCCGCTAACACAACCGCAACCAACGACGCGCCAACAAAACGACCCCAAGACCCCTGCGTCGCACCACACACGACGAACACAGGCCAATGCCACAAATACAACCCGTACGAACGACGTCCCACTGCGGTCAAGATCTGATGCCCAAACAGCCATCGCGCCCCAATTGCACCGGGATGAACCACCACTCCGACCGCAACCAACGACGCCAACGATGTCAACCCCATCACCCACGGATACATGTAGCCACGAGTGAGGTGCGCCCCAATAAATGATGACACCAACACTCCCACTGCGAGTCCTCCAGCGAGGTCGAGAGTCCTCGGACGCCACCGACCGATCGAACGGTCACTCCACGGTTGCCAGACGAATGCCGCTGCAGCACCAAGCAACAAACCCCCTGATCGCGTCAGAGTTGATAAATACACGAAGTTGGTTCGGTCACTGCCATCGAACAAACCGAACAGACCATCCATCGGCATCGGGGCTGAGCGGTGTACCCACCACATCAAGATCCACGACACCAACACACCAGTGATCAGGACCCGAAACCGAATGACGTGCGAAACCGACCAGCCGATGAGAGCGACACAGACCAATGGCCACACGACATACCACTGCTCTTCGACCGCGAGGCTCCACAGATGTCGAAGCATCGAAGGGTCACCCGGCGCAAAGTACGGGACATCACCCGCGATCTGGCCCCAGTTGGCTGCATACAGCACCGACCACGGCAGGTCACGACGCATTTGTGATGCCTGTTCAGCTGATCCGAACAGTGCAACCCAGGTCGCAACCGCTACAAGCACCGCCCCCAACGCGGGAAACAAACGGCGAGCGCGGCGAACCCAAAATGACCGGAAGTTGACCGAGTCAGCCAACCCGTGCTCTTCGATGAGCAACATCGTGATGAGGAATCCCGACACCACAAAGAACACCTCAACACCTAGGAAACCTCCCGACATCCACGAAAAGCCGGCGTGATACAGAATGACGGCAACAACCGATACCGCCCGCAATCCGTCAAGGCCGGGCTGGTAGCCCATCAAGGTATGTGGCTGGTTGCTCATCGAGAAATTAACGACGTACTGTCGTGCCCTCTCGGGTCGTTTCTACCTGCCAACCCGCATTCTGGAGTTCTGACCGAATCGCATCCGCCGCGTCATAATCCTTCGCTGCTCGGGCGGCATCAAGGGCAGCAGCCTGAGCGAGCACCTCAGCAGGAACATCCTCTGGTTCAACAAGTCGCAGACCGACCGCACCGCAGATGTTTTTCACAGCACTCGTCAAACGCGCTGCGGTCGCATCATCACCTTCGTCGAGAGCTGTGTTCGCCTGTCGCATCGTGTCAAACAACAACGCCATCGCTTTTGGCGTGTCTAGGTCGTCGTTCATCGCCACCCGGAACGCATCGAGGGTTACAGCATCAGCACCAACATCTTCGAGCGATGCTGTTCGCGCAATGAAACTGTCGAGACCTGCAAGCGATCTGCCCGCAGCCTCCAACCCGTCAGCTGAGATACCAACTGGACTCCGGTAGTGCGATTGCAACAACACCATCCGATAGGCGCGCGGGTCATACACCTCAATCAAGTCGAGCAAATTCGACACGTTGCCGAGTGACTTCGACATTTTCTCGCCCTCGGCATCAACAACAAAACCGTTGTGCATCCAATGGCGAGCAAACTCTCTTCCCAGTGCAACCGCCTGGGCTCGCTCATTCTCGTGGTGTGGGAAACGAAGATCTTGCCCACCGCAATGAAGATCGAACCCATCACCCAGAAGACCAAGGCTCATCACCACGCATTCGCTGTGCCATCCTGGCCGACCAGCACCCCATGGAGAGTCCCAAGCAGGTTCACCCGGTTTCGCAAACTTCCATAACGCAAAATCCGCTGGATGTCGTTTCTCACTGGCGCCGAACACCTCGCGATCTCCCCCACCGGCCATCATGTCGTCAAGGGATTGATGCGCAAGCAACCCATACCCTTCGATCGATTCGACCGAGAGGTACACACCGTCAGAGGTGGCATACGCAGCACCAGAGGATTCCAAGGTCGAAATCATGTCGACCATCTCGTCCACCCATTCAGTCGCATGAGGAACATCTGTCGGTCGAAGAACGTCAATGCCCTCCATCGCTCTGAACCAGATGTTCTCGCACTTGGTGGTGATATCGGACCACTCCCGACCCTCACGCTCCGCGCGGTCGATGATCTTGTCGTCAATGTCGGTGATATTCGACACCAAGCGAACCTCAACACCTGACCACTCCAAATACCGACGCATGATGTCGTACACCAAAGTTGCCCGACCATGACCGAGATGTGGCGGCCCGTAGACCGTTGGACCACACAAATAGATACTGAGTCGACCGGGCTCGCGCATCGCGAGCTCTCGAACTTGTCTTGTTGCCGTGTCATAAAGGTGCAGCACCAGTCCGAGGCTATTGCCGACGGCCTAGCCTTGGTACTCATGGCGAACGTCCCGGAGAAACCAAGCCTCGACGGAATTGAACAGCGGTGGTCCTCGGTATGGGACCAAGAGGGCATCTACTCCTTCGATCGAGCGGCGTCGAGAGCCGATGTGTTCTCCATCGACACGCCGCCACCAACGGTGTCAGGCTCGCTCCACATGGGCCACGTCTTCTCGTACACACACACCGATGCAATCGCAAGATTCCATCGGATGAACGGAAAGTCTGTCTTCTACCCAATGGGATGGGATGACAACGGCCTTCCTACCGAACGACGAGTGCAGAACTACTTCGGCGTTCGATGCGACCCTTCGCAGCCGTATGTGCAGGGCTTTGAGCCTCCTTTTAGAGGCGACCCGCCAAAGGATCACCGAGCTGTTCCCATCTCGCGGCCAAACTTCCTTGAGCTATGCGATGAACTCGTCGCTCTCGACGAACAAGTGTTTGAGGATCTCTTCCGCCGCTTGGGGCTCTCGGTCGACTGGTCGCTGCTCTACGCAACGATTGATGAGCGGTCACGTCGAGTCAGCCAGCGGGCATTCCTTCGGAACCTTTCCCGAGGCGAGGCCTACAGTGCCGAGGCACCGACACTGTGGGATGTCGATTTCCAAACCGCAGTTGCCCAAGCAGAAATGGAAGACCGCGATCGCCCAGGCGCGTACCACAAGCTCGCCTTTCACCGCGCTGACGACTCAGGCGACATCCTCATCGACACCACCCGCCCGGAGCTTCTCGCAGCATGCGTGGCTCTCGTTGCGCACCCAGATGACGAGCGCTACCAGTCGGTGTTTGGATCGACGGTCGTCACACCCCTCTACGGTGTAGAGGTACCGGTTGTCGCTCATCCATTGGCTCAACCCGACAAGGGAACTGGCATCGCGATGATCTGCACCTTCGGAGATCTCACCGACGTCATCTGGTGGCGTGAACTCCAACTTCCCACACGCGCCATCATTGGCCGCAACGGTCAAATAGTTTCCGATCCCCCAGCTGGCGTGAAGGCTGAGGCCTACGCCGAAATTGCAGGGCTCAACGTCAAGCAAGCACAGCGAAAAGTTGTTGAGATGCTCACCGAATCGGGTGAACTCATCGGCGAACCGCAACCGCTAGAACATCCCGTGAAGTTCTATGAGCGTGGAGAGCGTCCTCTCGAAATTGTCACCAGTCGCCAGTGGTACATCTCAAACGGTGGCCGCGATGCTGACCTTCGAAGCGCACTCGTGAAACGGGGCAACGAACTCACCTGGCACCCAGACCACATGCGGCACCGTTACGAAAACTGGGTTGAAGGCCTCAACGGCGACTGGCTTGTCAGCCGTCAACGGTTCTTTGGTGTGCCCTTCCCGATCTGGTACCCGCTTGATGCTGATGGAGAGCCAGATCACAACAATCCACTTCTCCCGGATGAGTCTGACCTGCCAATCGATCCGTCAACCGACATCCCGGCCGGGTATTCAACCGATCAGCGCGATGTCCCCGGTGGGTTCACTGGCGACCCCGACGTGCTCGATACTTGGGCGACAAGTTCACTCAGCCCACACATTGCGTCGAAGTGGGAAGAATACGATGCATTGTTTGATCAAGTGTTCCCGATGGACATGCGGCCTCAGGGGCACGACATCATTCGAACATGGCTGTTCTCGTCGATGGTGCGTTCACATCATGAACACCAGGAGATTCCATGGCGACATGCGGCACTTTCAGGATGGATCCTTGACCCTGACCGCAAGAAAATGTCCAAGTCAAAGGGCAACGTCGTCACGCCAATGGCCCTCTTCGACTCATACGGAACCGACGCTGTCCGTTATTGGGCTGCGTCAGCCCGTCCAGGAGTCGATACTGCGTTCAGCGAAGACCAGATGAAAGTCGGTCGAAAGCTCGCGAACAAGCTGCTGAACATCACCCGTTTTGTTCATGGCTTC
>Ga0222715_10001547_pt1 | contig 21888 bp, 22 predicted proteins | sample C33_9DmetaG_FD_165056 | JGI IMG/M metagenome (GOLD analysis project Ga0222715, IMG submission 165056) | Estuarine water microbial communities from San Francisco Bay, California, United States - C33_9D | ecosystem: Environmental > Aquatic > Marine > Unclassified | place: USA: California... | reverse complement strand
CGACGTCGTCGGGGCGAAGGTACGGCGCGGGGCGGGCGAGAGTCGAGAGCGGACGCGCGGGCGGGCGAGGCGTGGAAATCGTCGAGGGTCCGCGCGGTGAGATCACCACCAGGGCGTCGATTGATGAAAATGACTCCTTCGTGGGTGGTTCTGGGCGTCGGTCGTGGCGGCGTGATGGTGACGGAGGATCGAGATATGGTGGCGAGCGGTCTTCGAACGCGGGCGCGAGGCCGACGGCGAATGGGTTTTCGCGGTCGTATCGGGATTTGGAGCGCTCCATGCTGAGCGATTACGATGAAGAAGGCGGGACGAGTGCGGCGTGGGATTTGAACGATCCCACGTGGGAAGCTGATGCGTCAGTGATGCTTCGCGCGGCGGATACGGGTGATGCCCCGACAGCCATCGCGGCGCTCGAGCGCATGAATAAGCTCGGGGCGAAGAATTCCGTGGCGGTGCCGCTGGCGTTTTATAACATGACGCTTCGTGCGTGCAAGCGCTCGCGACCGCCGGCGAGCGCAGATGCAACGCGTTTATTGCGTGAAATGCGCGAACAAGGTCCGCCGCCGGATGCTCGCACGTACCACGAAGTCATCGCGGCGTACGCGCGCGCGCACGAATGGAAACTCGCCGAGCAAACGTTTGAGGAAATGAAACAAGCGTTCAAAAGTCTCGGGTCGACGTGGCAACCGAGTGTGCGCGTGTACACATCATTAATCAGCGCATATGGCAAGTGTGGACAGTTTGAAAAGGCGAATGACTTATTCAAAAGTGTCATGGCTGACTCGCGCGTGACGTTGGACACGGGCGTGTACAACGCGTTGCTTTCGGCAGCTGTGAACGCTGGCCGATACAAGGATGCGGTTGAGATTTTCGAACGCATGCCCGGTGATAACGTCCGACGCAATGTCACGACGTTTAACGCCATGCTCACGTCACTCGGCCGTCAGCGTCGTATTCGAGACATGGAGAACATGTTTCAGTCGATGCAACGCGCTGGCATCATGCCCAACGAAACCACGTACAGTGGTCTCATCACATCGCATGGGAACATCGGAAACATCGATCGAGCGCTAGAGTTGCTGCATCATGTGTTGATTGCCCCGCGCTTGCGCGCGTCGGCGGTGATTTTCAACAGCGCTTTGGGCGCGTGCGTCAAGGCGGGGAGCTTGGAGGGCACTCAACGCGTGCTTCGCGTGATGAAGAGCGAAGGTGTCCTGAGCACGCTTGTGACGTACAACACACTATTAATGGAAGCAAGTGCCGAACGCGACTGGAAACGCGCCGCTCGTCTTTACAAAGAGCTCATCGTGAGCGGTTTCGCGCCAGACTCGATTACCCTCGATTGCTTGTGCGGCATTGAAAAGCTTCAAGCGTGCCGCGAAAAGGCGCTCCAGGCTGAGATTGAGCGCGCTGAACGCGAAGGCGTTGAACTTCCAGTTTACGATGACCGTGTGTGCGACATCAGCGACAGTCCGCTCGGTGATTTGCCAGCGCTCATTCGGGCGCTGCGCGACGATGCCGAGCTCGCGAGAGTGCCGGAAGCGGAGGGTTACGTATGCGACGCCATGCTCCGCGTATTGCATGTGAACAACAAACACTCTGAAGTGGAAGACGCGTTCAAGTTCATGATACAGAACAACGTTCCGCGTACTGTGCACACATACAACTCGTTGCTGATTTCCTATGAGGCGAGCAAGGAGTGGCAAAAGGCGGGCGACGCCATGTCCCGCATGTTGGCGGAAGGCATCACGCCCAACTCGTTGACTTTCGACGCTCTCATTGACGTGTGCGAGGAAATGGGACAGTGGGATCGCGCGACGTCTTGGCTCGAGCAGGCGCAAGCCGCGGGTCACCTTCGATGTGAAGATGACTTGGGAGTTCTCGACTTGCACCGAATTCGCTCGGCTGGAACGGCGCAGTGCGTGCTGCGCTGGTGGTTGCGACGTATGCGTACTCGTGCCTTGGCGCCGTTAGACGTACGCGCCGCTGGTGTCGGTACTCGCGCCTTAGTGTCTGGCTTAGCCGGCAAAAAGGAGCTCCCAGTAACGATCCGCGACTTGCCAGAAGAGATTCAAGTCGTCACCGGATGGGGAAAGCACAGCACCGTGTACGGCCATTCGCCTGTGAAAGAACGTACATTGGCCACGCTCAACCGCTTGAACTCCCCTTTCGAAGTTCCCTCGCACAACATCGGATGCCTCGTGGCCAACCGTGGTGCCGTGCGGACTTGGCTCGTACGAGACGAGCTCTTATCGCTCGTTCGATTCTTGGGCGGCAACCGCGACGCGCTCAAGCGCAACTTCAACCCCGCATCCGGGCCACAATAAGCGCCCGTGCCTACGCAAGCATATTATTTCATTCATTTTTAGCGCGATGCTTAGTTAGCCATTTAACAATCATCTCACTCTACACATTGCATTCCTTTGCGAGGCAAAAAGCGCGCGCGCGTTATCCGCGCGCGACGGCTCCTCTCAGTCTCACGCTCGCCGCACACCTCACACATCGCCATGTTTGCCACGACTTCGACCCGCATCGCTCCGACGCGCGCGATCGCCTCGCCCAAGGTACGTCTCGCCCCCCCCGCGCGCGCGCAACCGCGCGCATCCGCGCGACACGCGCGTCCCGGGACGCGTGACGTCATCACCGACTGACCGCTGTGCTGTGACAACGCAGGCGTCTCAACGCGCATCTCGCGTCGCACGCGCGCCGCGAGCGAGCGCTGAAGAGGACGAACGCGCGCAAGATTCTTCGAGCTACCGCCGCGCGGCGGAGGACCCACCGCAGCTCGAAGGCGTGCTCGGGAAGATTGTCTCGTCGCTGCCGGATGGACGCAAGGAAACCGCGCCCGAGTCGTACGGCTCTCGACCGGAATCTAAGACGCTGAAGGAAGGGCGGTACGCGAGAGGGAACCCGGTGCGTTCTGGTGCGGTGACGGAGGCGGCGATTCGTGGTGAGGACTTTGAAGTCGTCGAAAGTGGAATGCCGGGGGTGGGCGCGCTCGTGACGCTGGCGGTGGGCGCCGCGGTGCTCTTTGGCGTGTACAAGGTTGTCGATGCATTGAATTCTGAACCCGTGGCGCCGCGTGCGGTGAACCGTATGCCGGAAACCGATAAACCTGTGGCGCCGCGCGCCGCCGCCGTCGTCGCCGCGCCGGTGGAAGCGCCGGTGGTTTCGGCTGAATAGCCGACGCGTTGAAGACGTTTGACTTTGCCGCGTCGTGACCATTTGGATCATTTGTGCGTCTCGCACGCGCCGCATCAGTCGCAAAACCCCATCGCACACGCACCCAAACCAAACACCCCCCGATCGTTGACTCAAGTAAGTATTTCTATGTAATTCACATCGTTCCCATGTCCCGACACACCAAAAGGTGGTTAAAAAGCCCCCATGTCCACATCGCTTACGCGTCAAAATCATGCGCGCGATTCACGCGCCCGTGCCCGCGCTCGCGCGCGGGCGAACAGCGAAAACATGTCGTGGCCGCACGTGCGTTCGACGAGGCGATCTCGGCGGCGCATACGGTGATGTGCGTGACTGAAGCGATGCGATGAGCTGTCTTTTTGCCTTTTGAAACGCGAAGGGTTGCGATGGATTCGCGGCGCACGCATGCGTGTCGCGGCGGCGTGCGCGATCTCGGGCGATGCGTAATTTATGTTCTGACCTTTATGTACCGTGTTTGTCGCCCCGCAGTCATTTAACGATGTGGATGAGTTGTTAATGAATTATTTTACGTATCGAGCGCTGCGGGAGACGCTGGCGCAAATGCAAGAGACGGACCTTTCTCCAGGTAAAGGCGAGTACAAGTGGCTGTACAACTTTGCCGCGAGTGAGTATCAAAATCGAGGGAACGAGTTCGTCGCAAAGCTCTTCGCTGAAGGTCGTTCTGATCACGCACAGCGGATTCTCGCGCAACGCGTGGTATTGTTGAAGCGCTGGAATGGCTACTACGTCCGCGGCAGAGGAAACGAACGATGCTATTCGAAGTACGAAGAGAAGAATTTATCACTGCTCCGTGAACATTTATTGTGCACAATTAATTTGAGTGATGATGCGTTGGTCGATGGGCGTGAATCAAACAGCACGGATTGCTCGCTGTACGAAAGCATCATTAAGAACTCTGAAGACGACGCGTCTTCGGCGTGATTTTCATCATTTATTCACCACGTGAGTTTTAGATTTAGCGCCTATGTCTTTGAGTTCGCGCGCATGTATTGTTACATATTGTGTTATATGCCAGCCGCACCGCACGGCCGACGGGTTGTCATCTCTGCGCGCGATGGCGTGACCCGTATTAGCGCATTCTGCGAGGCTGACCCGACGTCATTCTTCGACACGCTCTTCATCGTTGCCGCGCGCATTCTTTGTCACGGCATCATTCATTACCATTCTTCAACACGCCCATCATTATGGTGAGCTTACGCGTCGCATCGCTCTTCAGTGGCATCGGTGGTCTCGACCAAGGACTCGCGCGCGCTGGACACCGCATTGTGTTAATGTGCGAACGCGACGAACATTGCAAACAAGTACTCGCCGCGCGCTTTCCTGGCGTGCCGCTCTTAAACGACGTCGCCGAAGTGTTGCCCTTCATGATTGAACAGTGCGATCTTATCGCTGCGGGGTTCCCTTGCAACGATTGCTCGCATGAAAATCTCAAACGCCCAGGCCTCGAGGAAGGCGTAGCGACACGAAACGTTGCGCACGTCTTTCGATTACTTGAAAGCGTCAAGGTCCCGTGGGTGCTACTCGAGAACGTGTGCGGACTGTTAACGTGGAATCAGCAGGGGAAGTCTCGTCCAGCGATCGATTACGTGGTGAGCGAACTCGAGAATTTGGGCTATCGATGGGCGTATCGCGTCGTCAATTTGGCCTCGTTTGGGCTACCGCATCAACGCCGTCGAGTCTTCATCGTCGCTTCGCTGCACGGAGATCCTAGAGACGTTTTACTGTCTCAATCTGCGCTATGCCAAGGTCAGTGCATCTCCATGGGTGAACATCGCGAGTGTTTTCAATGCTTCTGGACGCCTCCTAGAATGGCTTCAAAGTACTTTTCGGCGTCAATCGACCTCGGCGAAAAGCGACGCGGCCCGTTGACTGACGTGCTCCACTGTTTGACGACAACAAATGGGCGTCGTACGTGCGTCGTTAAGCAAGAAGGCGATGCCAAGCCAGAGCTGTCTATGTTGCGCATCGAAGACGCCGAACGCTTAATGGGATTTACTCCGGGCTATACGTTGCCGTGCTACCCTCTGAAGAAACCAAACGAGCGTCAACCAGTGTACGATGAAGAATTACAAACCTTTAAACGATTCGCATTACTCGGCTTGGCGTGCTCTGTGCCCCAAAGTCAATGGCTCGGCGCACAACTTTTCAATCCATACGGCGTCAAGTTTACCTACGATGCGTTGTCTGAGCCATTTGAACAGGCGTGTCCCGGCGGAGCGGAGGCGCACGCTCGCGCCAAAGCGTGGCCGCAAGCGGCGTACAACATGCTCGAGGACCCGTCGCAGCCGAAATGGATGGGCCGCCGTCGTGCGCCGCCGGAAGTGGGCGACGCGCCGTTGATTCGCGGCTTTGTCCCGCTCGGCGAATTCTTCGAGTATGAAGGCGCGCCGGTGAGGTACGAATTACGCGCGTCTTACTTGCGCCGTCTTGAGATTTCGCACGATAAGATTGATGAAACCATCCGTCGCGCTTTGGACGTGAAAGCATCATCAAAGAAATCCGGCGATGCGCTCGAGTCGCCCGCGTCGGCGAAAAAGTCACGATTACTCACGATTCTCGACGACGAAGACGAGTCGACTGAGGAGGATGTCGATTTGTTTTCGTGCGATGACGGCGAACGAGGCGACGCGGATGACGACGGCGAAGTTCAGGATGAAGTCGAGAGCGATGACGATTTGGATGAGCACGGCATGACGACGCACGGTGAATGCGTTTTCGTCAAGTGGCGCGTGAGCAAAGCGCACGGATCGGTGTACTGGCCGGGCATCGCGTTGCATCCTCTGAAAGACCACGCGGTGATTCCAAATGAGGCGCTGAAAGTGTCCGATGGCAAACTTAACGACGAGCACCGTTTGGTGATTTTCTTTGGCGGTCGCACGTTTGCGTGGAAACTCGCGTCCGATGTGTTTCCATTCGCGAGCTTTTACAGCGAGGCCAAAAAGCAGAGCGTGTTCAAGAGCAAAAACAAGTATGAAGCCGCGATTGAAGAGGCTCGCGCCTGGTGCACGGCACGCAATCTGAGCAAGCCACAGAGTCCCATCGTCGTTCGTAACATCGAACGATTGTTCAAGGCACCTGAGCCATGCATGATGTGCGATAAGTGTGCGACGGAGTCTGTGCGTCGCGCTCTCGATGACAAGCCGCAAACGCGCCGTAATCGCGTGCTCGCCGCGTCAAAGGAGCCGCCGCCGACGGCGAATCCGCTCTTGAAATCAAAGTGCGCGCAGTTGAAAATCATCGAACTCGCGCGTGGAGGCCACATTGGTGCCGTTCTTGCGCTGCGTAAAGCGAACGCCGTCGGTCAGCGCGTTTTAGTGCTATGGCACACGGACGCCGCATTCTACTCGGGCACCATTACGAGCTTTGATGAACACAAATTTGTCTTTCGCGTGGATTACGACGACGCCGACGTCGACGCCGAATTCAAACCATGGGAAGAGACCGTCATGCTCGCGCAAGACGTACCATCACCCGCAGCGAATGCGCCCAGTGATCTCAAGAAACAACACGCGCGCGCCGCGCTCGAGGCTCAAATTTCCAAGCATGCGGCGTGCCGAGACGACGCCGCTCCTCCACTCGAAAAGACCACCATGCGCCACGACGCCCAAGGGCGTCCCATCAAGCTTCACAAATGAACAATCAAGACACTTGCATTTTTGTACCACGAGCTTTACGTTGTAACGCCTGGCGAATTCAACGACATCATCGACATCTGAACGCTCGACGGGCCGCGCCGACGGTTCCTTAAACCCTGCCCGCGCGAGGTGTCCCTCGCGCCACTTTACGTCGCGCATCGGGGAAGACACACACCGCGCGCGCACGCAAACGCACGTGTATCGTTCTCTCGACTCGCCGGCGCTATACTCCGCGTTTCTCGCGCGCAGTCCCAGAACAACAGCGACTCAGACGCGCCGCGCGCGCAGCGAAGGCGGCAGAGCGACCGATGAGCTCCTTCGCGCAAAGCGCGCGCGCGTTCATTAACCACCCCGCCGGGCCGAAGACGATATTCTTCTGGGCGCCGACGATGAAATGGGGCATCACCGCCGCGAACGTGAAGGATTTCAGTCGTCCTCCCGAGTTACTTTCGGTGCCGCAACAAAGTGCGGTGACGCTCACTGGGTTGATTTGGTGCAAGTACGCGCTCGATATTACGCCCGTGAACTATAATTTGATGGCGGTCAACGCGGTGATGGCGGTGACGGGGTCGTATCAGCTGTATAGAAAGTTCACGCACGATGCGGCGGTGAAGGCGGCGGCAAGCGCTGGGGAGTAGACGCTTTGCTAAACGCAGAGGCGTTCCGTTCGCGTGACTTTGACTCTTGACGAATGAAACGGCAGTGATTGTAATACACACCATAGAAGTCTAGCATTATCTATATCACATGGGTGCTATTCTCATGTGTTCATGTTGTTACAGTGATTCAGGCGAAGGGATTGGCGACGCGCCGAAAGACGTTGAGATACGTCGATCCCGCGTTACGCTCAACCTTTTGGCCCTCTTCAGTACCCGTGTATAACAGTGGCACCACTGGATCGGCAGCTAAATCGCTCTCACACACGCGTTCGAACATTGGGTGCTCGTCGAGATACTTTGCCATCCATTGTCCGAGCTCTTCGACGTCCGTTATGGTGTACAAAATGCCGCCCTCGCGCATCACGTACGCGTACTCGGCGAGCAGCGTCGTCTGAATAATTCGTCGACGATGATTCGCCGCCTTGAAGTGCGGATCAGGAAACAAAAAGAAAACCTTCTCCAATTGTCCCTTTTCAAAGTACTGTGGCAAATTCTTCATCGTATTCGCGCGTACGCACGAAATATTCTCGTACCCGCCCGTCGCCGCGTGCTCGACGCGCAGCGCCACGCACCGCTCGCGTACGTACTCCGTCACCTTATCCCGAATTTCCATCCCAAGCGCGAGCTTATCGGGAAACAGCGGCGATAAACGAACGAGTAAACCACCAAATCCACACCCGATATCGGCGAATCGCACCTTCACCGCCTCCTCGCCAGCGTCTTCGCGCTTCGCGAAAAACTCTGGAAAGTGCGCGCGCCAATCCACAGCACCCGGATGCGCAGGCGCATCAAACTGCGAATCCGCCAGAGGATTACAGTGCGCGCGCTGTCTAAAGTTCTTCTTCCTCGGAAGCGTCGTCCCGGTGTTATCACCGCTCGTAAAGCTCGGCACCTGCGCGCGAGAACCGACGGCACCGCCGCCACATCACCACCACTCGTCAGCGCGCGCACGACACGCACACGCACACGCACGCACACACGCGACGCCGCGCGCGCGAGACGCGCACACAACGCGCACGCGACTCATCACACGCGCACCTCAATCGACGTCGTCGCCCCGAGGGCGACCACCTTCGTCGCGCGCGCCATCGCCGCGCCGCGCAGTGGCGCCCAATCACCCACGCACATACACAACAACACAAAACCCCCATCACATCACACATGGGCACCCACACCACATACTACACACCCCAGCCCTCTAACACATACACAACACCACACCACGCGATCGTCGGTGCACGCATACGACATGGTGCGAATCCACGGTCGACTACGAAGACCCCGCCTTTAGGGACTCCGCCGCTGGTTCACGATCGGTCGATTGGTTCCTATCGCAATCCACTCGTGCGCGAGGGCTATCCGCGCCGAGCGCGCGATTTCGCGACGCACGGCGACGATGATGCTGTCCTGCACCCCGCGCGCGACGACGACGACGACGGTGACCGTCGCGTCGAAGCTTAAAACACACTCCGCCGCGAAGCGTCACGCCGCGCGCGTCGTCGTCGCTCGCGCGGAAGAGACGAGCACTTCAGGTACGCGATTGTGGGCGATGCGATGCGCGTCGCGCGCGCGCGATCGACGTCGTGGTCGCGCGCGCGGTGGCGCGCGGCGCTCACGCGCGATGCGCGCGATGGATGGGTAAAAATATCATCTCCGCGCGCGGTGCGCGCGAACGGGGGTTTGTGGCGCGGCGGGTGACGAAAGCGTCGATGATGTGTGCGCCGTGGCGCATCGCTGACGTGGGGGGTCTTCGATCGCGCGTGGGTGATCGCGACACTGACCGTGCGCGCGCGACGACGACGCGACCGCGACGACGATCGCGCGGCGGTCGATTCATCACGAATCGTCCGTCGTCGATCGTCCTCGCGCGTGCGTTCGTACGCCAACCGTTTCTCTCGTCATAGGCTCGCTCGCCACCGTGGTGACCGATGCGACGTTCGATGCCGAGGTGTTGCAGAGCGACGTGCCGGTGTTGGTTGATTTCTGGGCGCCGTGGTGCGGACCGTGCCGCATGATTGCGCCGTTGATTGATCAACTCGCGGAGGAGTACGCGGGGAAGCTCAAGGCGGTACGTGTGTTGTGTGATGCGTGTTGCGATCGCGCGTGTTTGTTGCTTTTTGATGACGCGTTTCGCGGCTCGCGTACGCGCGCTCGATGACTGACGTCGGCGGGTTTTGTGTGTGTCGCGTTCGCGCGCGCGTAGGTGAAGTTGAACACGGATGAGAGCCCTAGCATCGCGACGGAGTATGGCATTCGATCCATCCCGACGGTGATGATTTTCAAGGGAGGTCAAAAGGTGGACACCGTGATTGGTGCCGTTCCCAAGAGCACGCTGACGGGTACCATCGAGAAGTACTTGTAGGCGCGTGGTTTCAGACGCAACCGAGCGGCGCGCGCTGGCCTCGATTCGCGATGGTTTGACAGAGCTTGAGAACACGCGCGCGGTGAGCACGCGATGAGAGGCAATAATTGGTCTCGTCGTAGTTTCCGTCGTCGTTTTCTCACGCCTCTTTCGCGCGCGCTCGCGCGGTTGACTTTGGATAATTTAGAAGCCCAGGTTTTCTCTTTGTAATTGATACTCTCTAAAAGCTGCACCCGCGTGGTCATTTCGTGCTGAAGTAAATGTGTGCTATTAAAATATATACGTGAACGTGCGAGTCGTAGCTATTATTGCGCCTTTTTAGCGACGCGCGCCGGGGGCTTATCGGCATAGGGTGGATAGAGCATCGGGTTGCGGTACGACCCGCCCAACTTGTCCCAAAACGTAAAGTATTGTCCGTAGTTGTAGTTGAACATGGTGTGATGAATCGTGTGATGCGCCGCGCCGTTAACGCCGGGTAAATTCAACGTCACGCGGTCGTGGATATTAATGGTCCACAAACCGACGATGGCAAGCGACACAAAGTACGTCATGTGGTGCATCGGAAACAAAAAGATAAAGGCGTGATACGGGCACCCTTGCAGCCAGCCGTCGAGCGGGTGAAACGCGTACGCGCTAAACGGCGTCGTATCCTTATACTTGTGGTGCAATTTATGCACCGGACCGTACACGCTCCGATGATGCAACCCACGATGGATCCAATAAATGCACGTATCGCTAAAAACCAAGAACAATAACGGCGAAATCACGAAATGATACAACAAGCCGTGTTCGTTCGCGTCCCAATACAACTTGGTCCACCCCGCCTCGACCATGAGCTCAAACGGTGCAATCATAAACGTCATCACCGCGATGCTCCACACCGACAACACAATCTCATTCTTCACCTGATCCTTACCCTCACGCCCGGTCCACTTGGCGTTATTCTCCCCATTCTTATTCTTTCTCGTAAAGTGCCACCAGTACGACAGCGGGCACAGCGTGAAGTACAAGATGTACGTAAACAACGTCAAGAAGGCCCACATCACGGTAAACTTACGCATCAACGAATACGACGACGGGTCATACGCCCCCGTCTTACCAAGAATCATCCCATCGATGAGCACATGGTTCAGCCAGTGCGCCGTGCCGTCGAACCCGTGGAGCAAACCGATGATGATTGGGATCTCAGACATCCTCCAGCGTCAACGTTCGTCTGCGCTCTGCGGTGCGCGTGCGTGCGGTGCGCGTGCGGGCGTCTCGAGCGCGACGCGCTGACGCGTGCGAGACGATGCGTTCAACCTCGTGCGCGATGCGATGCGCGCGAGACGTGGGCGACGACGGCGATGCGCGCGTCGCACAGTGACGCGCCGGTGACGTCGGCCGCCAGCGCATCAGTGGATAAAATGCGAGCTCATCGCGCCACATCGCGGCGACGGCGCGCGCGATGTCGTCGTCGCGCGCGGCGACGCGTGCAGACGCGCGAGTTTTTCATCGCCGCGCGCGAGAGATGTCGCGCGAGGATGCGCACGCGGCGCTGTTGGCGATGCACGACGCGCATCGGGCGCGCGCGCGGGGTGCGGCGTTGACTCGCGCGACGGTTGTGGAGACGGATGCCGACGCGATGGCGCGCGAGCATCGATTCGTGCGCGAGGACGACGATGTTGATGCGGACGGGCGCGGTGTCGAGCACGGGGTGAAGCTGGCGAAGAGGTACTACGCGAAGTTGTTCAAGACGTATGCGATTTGCGACTTGTCGCGCGCGCCGAAGGTTGGCATGCGATGGCGCACGGAAGAGGAAGTCCGGAGCGGGAAAGGCCAGTTTGTGTGTGGTGAGCGTGCGTGTGATGGCGTGGATGCGTTGCAGAGCTTTGAGTGTCATTTCGCGTACGTTGAAGCGGGAGCGAAGAAGAGCGCGCTCGTCAAGGTGCGCGTGTGCGGGACGTGCGCGGTCAAATTGGGGTCGAGCGATGGGCACACGCGCGTAGATGATGCGTTCAAGGATAAAACTATCAAGGGCGATGGTGTGTCGATTGCCAACGATTCGGAGCGCGGTGATCGGCGGAGGCGAAAGGATAAAAAATCGAAAAAACGTAAACGGAACGACGACGACGACGATGACGAGCGTCGGTTACTGAAGACGCTGTTGGCGTAGAGTTTGCTGTACATTGTGTGGTTTTAGTAGAAATACGTAGCTAAAGTAGATTAAAACATGCCAGGCATGCCGTATCCTCGACCGTATCCTCGACCGTAGCCACCGTATCCACGACCGTAGCCACGTCGACCGCCGTTCCCGATGCCAAACATGTTTGCGATGGACAACAAAGTCCAGATGCTGGCGCCACTCTTCCACGCCGAATACAGCGCACCTATGCCTATGAGTGTCCAGAGCGAGAATCCACCACCGTAGCTATCGTAGTAGTCGTCGTATCCGTATCCGCCGCCTGAGCCGACGCCGAACCAGCGCGTGGCGATGTAATACGCCAGCACGGCCAACACGCAGTGCACCACTAGGCGCTCATTCGGCGTGCCTCTATCGTATCTCATCCGAGCCATGCTCACAACCGCTAACGCCGCTGCGCCTAGCCCATTCAAGCTCGGCATTGAAGGCATTGAAGGCATTGAAGGCATTGAAGGCTTCCAACCGCCCGACGTCGAGGCGCGGCGCGGATTAGACGCCAACCTGTCGCGAACCTCCTTCAACTGTCGTCGCGCGTCCAAGTTATCCGGCGCGTAAGACACCCACTTTTCTAGCGCGCGTTCAGCACCGACGTCGTCTAGTAACATGACGTTTGCGGCGGCGAGTCGTGACCAGCCTCGCGCCCACGTCGGTCGCAATTTCACACATATATCGGCGTCAGCCTTAGCCTTCTTCGCATCGTTGAGCTGTAAATAGCACGCCGAACGGTTTGATCTATACACCGCGAGGTCTTCGTCGTCCTTGGGTGCGATCGCTATGGCTTCATCGTACGCCTTTATTGCTTCCGCGTAGTTCTTCGCGGTGTACAGATTAGTGCCGCGTTCCTTGGCGGCTCTCGCAGCTCGCGCCCGAGCTTCTCTATCGCCCGACATGTCAGCGTGTGACGCGTATACTCGTTCTCGATATTAGGTGTGCGCTGATGTGAAGACTCGATGTGCGGCGAGGCGTGCGCGTTGTGAGGAGGCTCGCAGCGCTCGCGCGAGCGTTGCATTGAAACTTGGAAACAAGCATGACTGATGATGTACATATTATTAGCAACCGTCAAACGGAACAATCAAACAACTACAAATCTTCAATACCCTTGTAAAGCATGAGCACAGACCCGAGGGCGAGAATGCCGAGCAATATTTGCGTAAACTGGTCCTTATTAATGGAGCCTTGGACGCGAATACCGAATAATACGCCGACCAATCCAGCGGCACCGGCGGCACCGTACACGCCAGGTTTGTCTATATCAAATAAACCATTGATAGCGTACGTCACTAACCGTGCACACATCACGGTGACGAGAATTGCCGCACTCGTCGCGCGCACGATGTCCTTACTCACTTTGAGCACAGTGTAGCACGCGATGGCCGGTGGGCCGTGCGTGCCCGTCATTCCACCCAAAAATCCGCTCATACACCCAGCACACGCCCACGTGAGCATAAAGCTCCATCGCTTGCCTTTCCACGTTAATCCTTCATTCGCCACCGGGCCGTGTAAGAATTTCATCGGCTCCTTGTACCACAACGCGTCAGAGCCGTCGGCGTCTGCGAGTCGATTCAGCGCCTCTTCTTCGTCCTGCGCATCAACTTCCGTCGGTGGTGGTGGTGGTTTCACCTCACCGCCTTTAATTCGCCGAGTGATGTATCCAACCACCCCGGACCTTTCGCACACGAACAGCGCGATGAGCATTGAAAAAGTCAGCTCTAAATAGGCGGGGCTCACGCGCTGCAACGCCAGCGCCCCCAACGGCACGCACGCCACCTGACACGGCAAGAACGAACTCAAAATAAGCCAATTGGTGTGCTTTTTGATATTTGCGCTCGTGATGAATGGAATCATCGTCACCAAACCCACGAACGCTTCGAGCGCCACCGTGTCTTTGAGACTCGCCACGTCCGCGCCCGCGATGGAGAACACGACCCAGGTCACGAGAAATAAGATCGCCGCGCCGACGCCAGTGATGCCCTAAGAAACGTCAAACCCGCATGCCGTCCATCGCGCGTCAGTCTGCGAACGATATCGCGCGCGAGCGACGCAAATATAACACGAGTCGGGCAGGCAGTGGGCACTGAGGGCGCCAACGCGCGTGAACGCCGAACGACGACACGACGACGACGACGACGATGACGACGACGAGAGCGAACGACGACACGAACGACGAGCGCGCAACGAGAACGTTCGACGCACCCGAGACACGCACGCGAGAAACGCGGCGACGACATACGTCACGTATTCGCTCGTTGAAGCACCCATGGCCGAGCGCCACACAGTGACGCCGCGTGCGGCATATTTATTCCTCGCGACTCGCCAAAGCGACCGCGAACGATGGGGTGGGTGCGCCATCCCCCGAGTGACGACGCGCGCGACGTCGCCGTCGTGCCGTGCGGGGCGACGAAGACGATTTATTTGATAAGGCACGCGGAGGGATTTCACAATGAAGCCGGGGAACGAGACCCAAAAGAGTACGGAAACGAGGCGTATGCCGACGCGCGGTTGACGGAGAAAGGGTGGAGGCAGTGCGAGGCGTTCAAGGCGAATTTGAAGCTGCGCGGGGATGCGTACGAGGCGCTCGTACGCAAGTGTGAGCTCGTGGTGGTATCGCCGTTGAGTCGAGCGATGGATACCGCGGCGGCGATGTTCGGCGTGGAAGACGGTGATGCGCGAGGTGGTGAGGTGCTCATGCGCGGAACGGAGGCGGTGGCGATGAAGACGTGCGCGCGGCCGACGTTGCGCTTGAACACGGCGTTGTGCGGCGGCGCAAAATTCGTGGCGCTCGAGTCGTGTCGCGAGCAGATTGGCGGGAATCCGTGCGACCGACGTAGGTCGGTGACGGAATATAAAGAGGAGTACCCTGGTGTGGACTTTTCGTTGATTGAAAACGACACGGATGTTTTTTGGAAACCGGGGCACGAGAACCGCGAGCCCGAGCCGGTGCTTCGCGCGAGAGCGCGAGAGTTTCTCGACTGGTGCATGAAACGAGACGAGGACCACATCATCGTCGTCACGCACAGTGCGTTCATGTGTAATTTGATGGTGGAGTATGCGCTCGGTGGGGCTAATCCGTGTAAAACGATGGTGGACCATCTGCACCGCTGGCCCGCAAACTGCGAGTGCAGGCCGTTGGTCATCATCGATCAAAAGAACCAGTTCAATCACAGTCCGTTTTACCACCCCGGCGGTGACTTGATTGAAGAGTAAAAAACTATAATGCATTTTGCTTGCAGTAGGTAGCGCGCGTGTTGTATTAATCATCATGACGAATGTGTCATCGTTCAAGAAATCCTATGCGTACATCACAAATCACAATGTGAACGACTCAAGGCGCAGCGCCGCAGCACGCGCTCGCGCCTCGTCTCTATAGCTATCTAATGGTCCCATCGGAACCCCTACGTGTTCGAGCATAATACTCGCCGCCGCTGAACCAATCACGAGCCCATTCTTGATGTCGCTTGTTTCTAAAAGCGCGGCAAGAAAGCCGCCGCAAAAGGAATTACCGCACCCAGTGGGATCGACAACGTTCATCGCACACGCTGGCGCGGAATATCCAATATTCATCACCGCGTCGTACACGATCGCACCATCTTCCCCCATGCGCAGACACAAGGTTTTCCCGCCAGCTTCGGCCATAGCTTTAATTAAATCTTTGGCGCCCAAACGTTCGCCTTCGACAAACAAGCTTCGCGCTTCAAGAATGTTCGGACTGAACACATCCGCCATGCTCACAAGTTCCTTGAGCGAACTCGCACTAAGCGGCTTCGTCGCATGCGTGAATGGTTCGACCGATATTAATTGCACGCCAGCGCCGCGTAAATCGCGCACGAGGTCAAAATCGGGACGTACCGGATTCAGGCCAAAGTGGCAGGCTCGGGGGTGTCGAACTTCCACGGGCCACGTTGCAAATCTAGGACGAAGCATCGAATATAGCGCTTCGTCGGCGTCAATGCGCCATACTTGCGTTCGGCGCCCATCGTTTTCGGTGATTTGCCACGCACGCGGCGTGGGCATACCTCTCTGAGGTATGAGCCCTCGAACGTTGACGCCGCGCTCTGTGAGCCAGCGTACGCACTCTTCGGGGCAGTCGCTCTCGCCTACGCCCGCGACGAGCGCTACGCGAATATCTTTCGAATACATGGATGCCCCGAACGCGGTTTGCGCGCCTCCGCCGCCTAGAACCGCCATCTTTGTCGTTCCGTCTGCGAAGACCAAGTCATCTACGATGAGCGTCGTCGTCAGGACGTCGATCTCGCCTCCCGTAGCGCAACTGCAAGAACGGCTCTGTGCACGTGCATTCACGCATTTTCGTCCCCTCGTGTGCGCAGAGAAAGATGTCGAACACGGGGACGACGAGAGCGCGCGAGGCGACGCCATCGCGTGCGCGCAACTGAAGTCGGCGCGCGTTTGCCACCCTCGAAATCAAGCATCACGACGACGACGTGAGCGTGCGTGATACTTAATTCATTGGCATGAACCGCAACATGACGACTTCGAAAATCAATGTCGCATCACCTGGAATCTCAGGCGGTGACCCGCGCTTGCCGTATCCGAGCTTGGGCGGAATCGTCAACCGTCGCTTCTCGTTCACCTTCATTCCCGTCATGCCCTGATCAAATCCCTTGATGACTTCACCGAGACCTAAGTTAAACGTAAACACGCCGTTTGTGCGCTCGAACTCTTCACCAGTCGCGGCGAGGGTGCCTACGTAGGATACGTCGACTTGGTCGCCGCGTTCGGTTAAGGGCGAGTCTTCGTAGCCTTCTCGCAACACTTCGATCGTCAACTTCTCATCTTCCGCGGCTTCGAACTCCATTCCAGGAATCGAAAACGATTGGCCTTGCTGTATCAACACGCCATCGGTCACGGCTTTGGTTAGCGCACGCTTGAGCGCGGCGGCGTTGTCCGTGTCGTAGGTGTCCTTGAGAAACTTTGCGATTGCTTGTCTCGACGACCCAGGCGCCGGCGACGCCAAGGTTTCGATCGCCACGAGAACTTTAGCGATGATCGTTTTCGGCACCGCCGGCTTGGTTGATTTCGGGGGCATCGTGCTGTGCGCGCGCGGTGTTTCGCGTGCTTCAAAGTGGGGCGAGATTTGAAAAGGGCGCGAGCTGTCGCGGCTCGTCACGGTTACGCCGCCATGTTCATTCGCCGAACGACAACGCCGTGCATCCCACCAACATTAAATGCGAATGCGCAAGTATAAATCGGCTCGTTTTCAGCGTCGCTTCACTTCCGTCATGCGCGAACGCGAATTAATCATACAAATAAATCCGACTGGCGACGTCGTTCACGAGCCAGTCAAAGCCATCTAATAACCCCTCGCCGTTCACCGCCGAACACCCGACAATCTTCCAGTGCCTATTCTCGAGCTGACGCAAGCCGAGAGCGTCTACCATAGACTCGACGTCCATGGCGCCCTGGATATCGCGCTTGTTTGCAAAAATTAACGCGCTCGCTCCCGCGAGCTTTTCTTCGCCGAGCACTGCGGCGAGCTCACGTTTGCAATCTTCCATCCGACGCACGTCAGCGCTATCAACGACCCATATCAACGCGTCAGTCGCTTCATAATAATTCTTCCAATACGACCGCAAAGTCTTCTGTCCTCCGACATCCCAGATGTTTAACGCGTACGCTCCATGCGTCATCGTTTTGATGTTGAACCCGAGCGTCGGTGATATTTCGTCAATAGACTCGCCGTTGACGCGCTTGACAATTGTGGTTTTCCCGGCGTTATCTAAGCCAACCATCAACACGCGTATTTCGCGCTCTTTGGCCTTGACCTGCGCGGTGACGAGGGAAATAACGAGGTGAGTTTGTGGTCAACGCTGTTTCGCGCGCGCGCGCAGAGTCAACAGAAACGCGGGCTGGGCGCGTTTCGCGCACTCTAGTGTGCGTGCGCGACAGAGCACCGTACGTACTTTTTTAATTATCGTGAGCAGCCCCATAATGGGTCGGACGTGTGCTTCGCGCGTCCTGCACTGCCGTCGCGCACGACGCTGCGGAGTGTTGTTTATCAAGCTGCTTAGTTTGCTTACATCGCTTTGACTAATTACCGGTACAGATCTACACGACGTGCGGCGAGTACGGACGCGCACGCAATATTAACTAGACTTGTTTTCTTTCTCAGCTTCCGTGGCTTGGAGTTTCGCCACGGTGGCATCGATGTTTCGAGGCGCCAACGGGCCATCGAAGAAGTGGTGTCGCATACCAAAGAACAATCTAAAGGTGTTGAAGACGGTGAAACAGAACCAAACGCCCGCGAGGGAGTTGCCGTAAAAATGCAACGCAATTAACATCGCACCGGTGGACACAAACATCCCACCAGCGAGGCGAAGGAACGCCTGGTGACCTTGCATCAAGCCTTCGCCGACGAACACAATACCGTTGAGCGGTTGTAACGCGGCGCCGATGAGGCACGGCATCTTCGCCTGTTCTTGCACCTCGGACAGTGAAGAGAAGACGCCGATGAAAGGAATCGCACCAGCTTGCATGACAGCCAAAATCAAACCGATCCCAACGCCCCAGAATAATAAACGATCTGCGATGCGCTTGGCTTCACGCGGACCACCCTTTTCCATGGAGTTCATGCGTTGCGGAATTAAAATCGTCGCAATCGTACTCAACGCCAAAATGGCAATCACACCGAGCTGGAAAACTTGCGAAGAAATCGTGTGCGCGGCCGCAGCTGTACCTGTTTCATCCATAGTAAGGATGGCACGCATGACAGCCAAGAAAGTGATGTTTTGGGCCACCGCACGAAGCTGCACGCCGGCGCCGCCGACGAGGAGCGTCCCGAGCGCCTTCCAGCTCGGGGGTCTCACCATATCGCCTAACTTTACTAGATTACGTTTAACTAACAACGACACGTAAAGTGCCGATGAGAACACTTCAGAGATCGACGTAGCGATCGCAGCACCGGCGACGCCCATCGCCTTCACCGCACCAAACCCAAAAATTAACAACGGATCGAGGACGACATTCATCATCTGACTCGCCAACGTAATCTTCATTGGCGTCATCACATCAAGCGTGCCGCGGAATGCAGCGAAACCGACCGTGGAAACAATTGCAGGAATGAACGTCAGCGCACGGAAACCAACATATGGCGCCGCTTGCGCCGCCGTCGAGCTGCCAGCCACAACGCCGACGACACCCAGGCATCGCTCTCGCATCGTGTACATAAAAATCATTCCCATCGCACCGACGACAGCGGCGCAGAAAATGCCTTCACCAATTTTCTTCGACAATTCTTCTTTATTCCCACCCGCGGCAGCTTTGGCCACTACTGGCGCGACGACGCTTGGAATGAATGAAATAATCCAAAACGCGCTTTGAAACACTTGGTTCGCCGCCCCTTGCGCCGCGAGCGACACGGCGTCCTCCAATCTCCCAACCCAAAACACATCCACCGCACCGACGAGCGGAATAATTAAAAAGTTCAACATGGCTGGAATAAACAGCGCGAGAATAAGCTTATCCAGCGCATCGTTACGAGGCCGGCAATCTGCGCTCAACCAGCCCACGGCGTCGCCCGCGCCGGTCTCCGAATCACCCATATCCATCGCCGCTGCGCGCGCGCGCACCGCGCCGCGCGCCGTCTCCGACGCGAGCGCATGCATTTCACACCCTCCCCGCGCGCGCGGACGCGCGACGGCGCCCGCGTCGCGCGAAGACATCGATGTGAGCCCGCGAGCTCGCATCACGAGCCCAGGCGGGCCCAGGACACGACGCGACGCCGCGCACGCCACGCGCGCGCGCGCGGGCGCGGGCGCACATCGCGCGGAGAACACCCGTGGTGACGCCGTCGTCGACATCATCGCTCGTGCGGCGGCGTTTTGGATGAAAATCAAAACGACCGTGCGCGCGAGTGACGTCACGCGTGTCGTGTCCCGTGCTGACCTGGATGGATGACGAGCGTCGGTTGATTTGGATTAAAACAATGCGTAGAGATTGGTATAATAAAGCGTACAGATGTGGCGCGTATGTGCGAGCTTAAAGGACCATGGCGAGCGCCTGGTCGACGGAGGATGCGGATTTTAAGGCGTCGACGTCGACCGATTTTCCCGAACGGATGGCGGATTCGAGCGCGGAGACTTGGGCGGCGTCTCCGCTTTCGAGCATGATACCCACGCATGTGCCTTCATGGATCCAGAATGCCGCCAGCTTGGGGTTGAAATCGCCGATGGTGATGATTTCGCCTTTTTGTAAGCCATAGAAGACCCAGGCGAGCGCGCGCTCGGAGCCCTTGTGTTCAAAGACGCGAGAGTAAAAGTACGGCGTGTAGTCGTACGTCGCATCAGTCTTGCCGGCGATGATGTTACCTACGAGTGTGGCGCTGTCTCTCGCGTGCTTCACGTGCTCCATGCGTACTAATTCTTTCGAAAGCAGCAATGGGAACGCCGCAATGTCACCGATGGCGAAGACGCCGTCGGCAGACGTGCGAAATTGACCGTCGACTTTGATGCCACCCAAGCGACCTTCAGGGCGTTCAAGCGTGTCAAACGGCGCCGTCGGCGCCGTCGCACCGACACCGACGACGATCAAGTCCGCTTCAAGCACGGTACCGTCAGCGAGCTCCACGCCCGTGGCTTTACCTTCGGCATCCTTCAAAATCGTCTTTACCGAGGTTGACCTGTGAAATGTCGCGCCGCGTTGCTCGTATAACGCCTCGTAGTGCTTGGCGATATCGGCGTTGAACAACCGTCCCATGACATGCGGTTCCATCATCACCACATGCGGTTTCAAGCCACGCGTGGCGAGCGAGGCGGCGCACTCGAGACCAATGTAGCCACCGCCAATGACCACCGCCTTGGTCGCTCCGCTTTCCAGGGCGGCGCACAACTTTAACGCGTCGGCGTTATTTCTCACGTAATGCACGCGCTCCGCATCGCCATTCATCGACGCGGGGAGCTTAATGACACCGCATCCGGTGGCGACAACGAGCGTTTCGTACGAAATGGTCTCGCCGCCATCTGTGGTGAGCGTTTTCGCGCTCAAGTCGGCGCCCGTCACGCGCGTGGACAACTTCAACGCCACGTCATGTTCGGCGTACCACTCGAGGGTTTGGCGCTCGCCGCCGCCACCCACGCACGTGTGAAACCCAGGAAGACGCGGCGGACCTTCGGCGTGTAAAAATCCCTTGGTAAGAGCCGGGCGCTCGTACGGCGCGACGTCTTCGTCGCCGATCAAGAGCGTTTTGTGTCCCAAGTTATTCGCCACGAGCGCCCGGACGAGGTATCCAGCGCTATTACCAGCGCCGACGATCACGATGCTTCGCGCAGACATCGTTGATGTTCTTCGTTTTTCTTTGTGTTGTTCAGCGAGCGACGTTTACGTGCGCGCGTCGTTGAGTGATGCGCCGTCGAGGCTCTGGGCGCTTTTTGGGTTCAGTCGCCGCGCGACGACGTCGCGTCGCGCGACATCACCCCATAGCGCCATCGACGAGCTCGAGATACGCGTCGAATTTCTCCAACACGTCCGTCAACGAGTATCGCAAGCCTTCACTGGTGATTCGTGGGTCGTTTCGTAACCCCATGGACACCCCAGTGCGCGCCAAGCGCAACGTCAATAACGGCTCCGTCGAGGGCGGCGCACGCGGATCGTTATAACACGAGAACACGAAACACAAGAAGTCATTCGGACGTTTCACACCTGGCAGCTGTATCGCCCCAGTGCCCCCGCGCTCGGCGATGGCGTCATCTAAATCAGCCGCCGGTACGCCGAGCTGGTCGGCTTTCATGACTCTCCACGTCGCCGACTCGATATCCGTCAACGGCGCCGCGGCGACGAACCGATCAATCTCAATCGCATCGCGCTCGAACGATGACAATT
>Ga0222715_10001545_pt1 | contig 21906 bp, 31 predicted proteins | sample C33_9DmetaG_FD_165056 | JGI IMG/M metagenome (GOLD analysis project Ga0222715, IMG submission 165056) | Estuarine water microbial communities from San Francisco Bay, California, United States - C33_9D | ecosystem: Environmental > Aquatic > Marine > Unclassified | place: USA: California... | reverse complement strand
ATTTCTTTAAAGACAAATTTACCAGATTGATCAAGTGAAAATTCTGCTACATCATTGTCTTTAATACTTTGAGGAACCTGTACTATAACCTGTTTGTAATTTACTTGATATGGTTCTATGTTACCCCCTTTCGATACAAAAAGTCCCGCAGCTTGAGGCGAAACTTTTCTAACAAGCAAGTCTACTGTTTGTTCATTAGAAGGTTTCCATTTGTATTGAGTAGTTAGAAGTTTATCCCAGGAGCCTATTGTATATAAAGTATCGGCCGCAGTAAAGATTAAACCATCTAGCTTAAGCGTCTTCTTTATAAAAACATTTATCTGTTTTCCGTATGTTTCCATTAAAAAATTGTAGAAGTCTCTTCTGTTGCTAGACAACAGTGTTTGAAGATAGCCAGTTTTTGATTCATTATACAAAACTCTGTGGCTTTTAAGACTTTCTAGAAAATATATAGGTTTTAGTTCTATGTTAAACCAGTTTACAGATTTAAAAGCATCTGTTAATATTGGTTCTGATTTATTAAATCTTGAAGGAATTATTAGTTTATGAAGTATATCATATCTGTTAATGTATTGCCAAGGAAATGTCTTAAGTTTTCCATCTTCTGGAACGATAAAAGAAAACTCTTGTCCGATTATTTTTCCATCTTCTGAAGACACATCTATATTTTCTGGACCAAAAAGAATGTCAAAAGTCATAAAAGAAACACCTTTTACATATCTTGATTCTAATTCTTTATGAGCTATCCCATCTTGATCAAAAAATACTATTTCGCCATCCAAAAGCATTTCTCGCGTGTTTACATACGGCAAAATATCGCGTGTATCATTGCGAACAGTATATATTTTCATATTTCTATCTATAAAACATACGGTTCTTTGTTTAACGCTGGCTGTTTCAGAATCTGGACCAATATACATCAATACGCGAGTACCGTCTACCTTTTGTGTAACAGTATATTTACTTTTATTATCACGTCCCCTTGTCATTAGATGAGCCATATCGCTTCTTTCTAATGTAACCGGAAGACCTCCTATAAATTTAGACATATCATAGTTTTCATTTTTAGCCAAAAATTTAGTTATTAATTTTTGAAACTGTTGCTCAACTTTTGGATCGCGTAACAATTCCATTATATGTATTATAAAGTATAATACATTTTATTTTAATATTTGTTAATTTTTGTAATTTTTAATTTTAAGTTTATAATAAATGGGTATACACATTATAACATTTGCAACTCATGCATCTGGAACATTTGAAAAACTTAAAACTGACCTTAAAAAAAATAAAGTAGAACTTAATGTAATCGGATGGGGAACAAAATGGGAAGGATACCTTAAAAAACTAGAATACACAATTGAGAATATTAATAAATATAACGACGACGATATATTAATTGTAATAGACGGTTTTGATACCGAAGTATCAGATAATTTTGACATTGAGAAACTAGAAAAAATTTATAAATCTCATTTTAATGATAATATTGTAGTATCACTAGATCCATATACTTCTCCTCTTCCAAAAGTAGTACACAACTATTTACATGATAGAATTTTTGGAGGACCCGCAAATGCAGGTATGTACATGGGAACTAAAAAAGAACTGGTACCCTTTTTAAAAGATGTGATGAAAGACACACTAGCAGATCGTTGCAAAAATGATGATCAATGTGGAATAAACCTAGCTTTACAAAAACACGATAACGCTACGATAGATTATGATAAACTTATATTCAATAACGTAGATAAAAATAAGAACGATAAAAATAAAGGCATGTTTTATGGATATCCTTTATCTTTTACATACGATAGAATATTAAGGATACCTAAAGATTACGGTAAATTTTTAATTACTGAAATATTATTCTTCATTTTGTTAATTGTTTTATTTTTTAGTTATAAGATTACCTATCCACAGGGTTAATAAACTTATAATCTAAGAATTTAAAGATGTCCTGTTCTGTCTCTGGTGATTCTTTGCCTATTTTAAGCATGTATTCATCTTTACTAACTAATCTACCAGTTGTAGACCCATGTGTTAAATTTCTTTCATTAAGAGAATAACCCAATCTAAGAGCATGATTTCTCATATTTACATTAAATTCTTTAGATCCTGTTGTAAAAAGTAAAGCAAATGGATAAACATCTGCTGGATAATAAAATATATCTAGATGACGATATATTTCATCAATTGTAGCAACGGCCATTATTTTAATAGGACCTTTTGATATAACATTCTCTGGGGATACGATATTCTTCTTTATTAAATTTGTATAAAAAGTATTCATAAGATCTTTGTTATGAGTATTTGTTGTAATTAACGCATCTATGTCCCCAGAATCTTGTTTTTCTCTTCTATAAGAACCAGTGATTACAAGCTTACCAGTTTCATTAAGTTCACTAAGCGTTTCGTTAAAAGTATCTTTTAATATTTCTTCCCAATTGTTCATTTCTTGTCTTGGAATTCGTTTTTCTAAATCGTCGTAATGTTTCAGTCCTATAGCTTGCTTATCATTAATTATTTTTTTATTTATACTATAAAGTTCTTTGAGTTCGGGAATAGTTGTTATTTCTTCGTCGCGATATAACTCAGAAGCTTTAGCTGGTCCTATTCCTGGTATTTTTGTTAAATTTTCTACTGCTACTGCTTCTAAATCTGCTGATATATTATCAACTTCACCAGTTTTAAGTATAGTATCTATCTTTTGAAGTATAGTGCTTTTCCAAGTTCCATTTTTTGCTTTAAAATTTTCTTCATCTTTTAATTGCATTCCATTTTCACGGAAAACTTTAATGTAATCTTCGACCGTATTTAATGACATAGTATCACTAAGAATGCCGATTGCTTTTTTATAATATTTAACTTTAAAAGACCAGTTTTGTTCTTTTGATGCTGCTATTTTATTCATTATTTTTGTAAGTATTTGTTTTACTTGTCTAACAGAAACAGTTTCTGGCTGTTTTGCAATGTCATCACGAATACCACGATAAACGGGGTGTCTTGGTACTCCATCATTAGTCATTTCCATATAACTAAACGAAACCACACTTCCAATAGGAATTTCTTCTGGGTGTCCTGGAATTATATAGTTTTCTCTCTGCGAGTCTGTAAGACCTGTACCTATCTGTGTAAAAATTCCAGATGGTTTTGAATCTAAAAGAATTTCGCAGTTTAAAGAACCTAAGAGTCCTTTAAGTCTTCCTTCTCCCATGGTGTACCCTCTAACTATGCATTCTGCGTCTTCTTTTATCTTGTATTTCAACATATATTTACTTCTTTTAGTTTCATAAGGGGATCCAGCTGCTCTAAGCATTATTCCTTCTGCACCAGCTGATGTTAATTTAGTGTATAAGTTTACAAGTTGTTCCATAGATTTAATTTTAACCTGCTCCGTGAATTGTAATGGAAATACTTTTTTATTTTCATACTTTAACTGATCCCAGCAATCTTTGCGGTCTTTTACTATAGTTTGTAACATTTTCATTCGCTGTTCAAATGGAGATTTCTCAGTAGGAATATCAAATACTTTGAATATAACAGGAGGATCTTCTTTTCCAGCCCATATATCATTTATTTGCGTTTCTGTATAGCTTTTACCTGGTTTAATCGTAGAAAGTCTGCTAGTTTTTTGAAAAAGTCCTCTCCCTATCCATATTTCTCCGTCTAATGCTATACCCGGGGGCAAAGTCATCTTAAACCATTCTGGTACATAAGTGTATACCTTTGGTTTACCAACGCCAGAACCTCTTGATATTATCTTTTCGCCGTCCCATAAAGCCCTGATACCATCCCATTTTTCAGATGCCCACCAGTTTATAGGTGGTTCTAAAATTTTTAACTCTTTGGATAATTTATCTGATAATTTAATAATACTTCCGGTTTTTGAATCATATAAATTCTGTGCTGTCATAACCTTTAGATTGTCAATGTATGTTTTATCATCTGATGTAGATATAACTTGAACTTCCGGATAAACAGCTTTATAACCGGCAAAGCACATCTTATTTTCTTTATACTTTCTAAATTTTTCAAAAGAATCAAACCCAGATCGAAGTGATATTTTAATAAGACAAGACAAAAGTTTACTTCTTTGATCTTCAGTAAACTCTCTTGACATGTTCTTGTATTATTAATATACACTATTTTTATATAACTATAAATTAGAGATTGTATTTTTCTGTAAAATTTTAGTTTAACAATAACTCTTTTATAATGATTTCAAGCTCTGGTATTTCGATGTCTGTTATATTAGACATTACTTCTTCTTTTGAAGGATTTCTAGAATATTTAATCTTAAAATTAATTATAAAATCATTTACTCTAGAATACTTTTGTCTATAATTCTCTCTTTCTATTACCAATTTTTCAAGTTTGTTTCTTTCTCCTTGTTCTATATCTATATTCTTATTTTGACGTTTATATACTACATCTTTCAAAGAAGAAATTTCATTAAAAAGCTCTGGTTTAATAAGTCTGTTAAAGTTTTTAAGTTTTCTAACAACATCATTTTTATCTATTCCTGTCGTTAACTTTTTTCTAAAAGATTCTACAATGTCGCGATCTATTTGAGGACATGTTTCCATTAATCTATCATATTCGTCTCTTGCATTTTTAATAAAATAGTTTAAATCTGGGCGTTCTTCGGGAGATTTTATAAGTTCAATTCTTATGCTCCTGTGAAATTTATCCCAAGCTATACTAGAAGTTCTGTGACTTTCTGTCAATTCATTAAGTTTCAAGAACTGAGCAACAGTTGTTATAATCCCCGCTAAAATATTAACACTACCTATTATAATAGAACAGGTGTCTTGATATTCTACAGGTATTCTTTCTAATGCAAAATTTGCAGTACCTGTTAAGGTAGACATTATAATTACAGGTATCGTAAAAGCATTTCTTTTTGCAGAATATTTTAGATAAGACTTGTTGTGCATCCATTTATAACAGGCTGCTTTATCAGCCCAATCTACAAAAATCGTCTCGTGATGGCTTTCCCATGGTACATATTCTCTAACAGATTCAGATGTCATACTACTCATTATATTATATAATATTTTATACAATATATATTAAATGAGTGATTCAAATGATTTCATTGAGATAGAAGATTATAAAAATGACATATTTAGAATAATATCAGAAATAGAAGGAAAATGTGATAGTCTTGAAAATATATACAAAGAATATCTTAAACAAGCTACAAAAACTAAAGATTATCTAATGTCTCTGGATACTTTATTTTTCCAACTTAATTTAACAAAAAAAGATATAAATAACTACTCAACTCTATTTAATCTTTTTATTTATCAAATGTATGGACAATATTATAAATTTTATAAGAAAATACTTCACAATTTAGAAAACGTAGATAAAACAGAATTATTTAAAGATCTCGTTTATGAAAAAAATTTTACTTCTTACACCGATTTGAATTTTAAAGAATATTCATTCGATGAAATAAGAAGTATTCATAATTTAATAGTCTCTATTATGACATGTATATCAAATTATATAGAAAAACAAAAATATGAAATCGAAGACGATGACATTAGAGTAAACAAAGGAGTTAGTATAGATACATTAGTTTTTGAAAAGAGAAGATTTAACGACATCTTAATGAATGAAAATAGATTGTTTCATAGCATAATGAAAAAATTTTATGACTACCAGAAGAAAATAATGAAAAGAATTATGTTAAAACTAAAACTTCTTTATTTTCAAATAGACACGGATATCCAGTTTGAAAGTTTTAATTATTCTCCAAGACAATCAATAACGCCAAATATAGATTCAAAATTTAGAAAAGTTGCTAAACAAAAAGATTTTGAATCAATACTTTTACAGGAATTTAATTACTCACCGGTTGTTAAAACAGACATATTTACATCAGTTAAACTTTTTATATTCAAGTTTTTAACAAAGTTTTGTATATTTTAATTGTATTTATCAAATGATTTTATTGTATTTGGACAAAGATCAGAAATAAGTTCTTTCATAGAATCAGAATAGTCTTTTATTTCAGATTGTGCATTATAAGCAGAACGCAGTCTAATAAAATTCAAAAGATTATGTAGATCTATACACCAATAAAACTCTGTGTACATATTCAGGGGCAACCCTATTCTCGCCATTTCTTTAGAAACACCGTGGTCTACAAGCCTTTTATAAATGGAGTATTGTTTTACAGAAATTCTCATATAATCGGCAAAAAGTTCTTTTGTATTTTTAGAATGAATTTCATTACCAGACATTTGTTTATTAAGTTTACCTTGGTCATAAATTTTATCTGGAATGTAAAATTCTGGGTTTAAAACAGCATATCTTCCTGAAATTTCATTTACATTAGCAGTTCTGTGACGAATCCACTGTCTTTGAACAAAAAGAGGACATTTAATATGAAATTTAAATTTAACCATTTCAAAAGGACTAGTATGTTTATGTTTAATTAAAAAATCAATAAGTTTTGCATCTTTTTCTGGAGTTTTAATACCGTCATTAAATGAAACTCTTGCTGCTTGAACAATGGCGTGATCACACATTAGTTTTTTACAATTATCAGGTATAACTCTTGGCATACAATCTACAAGTTTAACAAAACCAGAATTACCGATGTGCTTGATTTTATTACCCAAAGAAATAAATCCAGAATTGTTGATTTTCATTCTTAGATTTATAATAAACAGTTTTCTTAAATGTGTTTAAAATTATAAATAAGTAAATATATTTAAGAAAACTGTTTATTATAATTTAATAAATGCTTTTTCTTACCATTGACCCATCTAACGACCATTATTGGAAAGTTCATCCTACATATAACAAGGCCTCTAAAAATGGAGATGTAGGCCTTGATATTCCTATGCAACAATCTGTTATCATACCCGCGCATGCACGCTCATTTAAGATTAATCTAGACTTCAAAGCAAATCCAACGCATGGTTATATGTTAGTCCCAAGAAGTTCTATTTCCAAGACTTCTATTAGACTTGCTAATTCAATTGGTATAATAGATAAAAAATACCGCGGAGATGTTATGGTAGTGGTAGATAATGTAGGGGATGCAGATGTTCTATTTCAAGAAGGTTGCTGTTATTTTCAAATCGTAGCGTTTGACGGAAATCTACCTAGATATCAGGTAGATAACGTTGATGTTGTTACCTCTAGAGGCACTGGTGGATTTGGAAGCACTGGTGCTAATTAATTTTTATTTTAGAATCTCAAGAGTGTTCTTTGATGCTATTTGCTCAGATTCTTTCTTGGTGTTACCAGTTCCTGTACAGTATTTTTCGCCATTTATAACAACTATTGATGTAAAAATTTTCTTATGAGCTGGTCCGGTTGTAGAAATCAATTCATACTCAGGATTAATCTGAAGACTTTGTTGACATTTTCTAAGAAGTATATCTTTATAATTGTTGTCCTCTTCTAAAAAATTAAAATCGATAAATTCGTTGATAATTCTCAGTACAAAATTTTCAGCGTATTTATATCCTAAATCCATGTTAATAGAACATAAAAAAGCTTCAAAAATGTCTTCAAGAATACGATCATTATTTCTACCATTGATACTTTCTACATTCTTACTTATAATAAGAAATTGATTAAGATTTATCTTTTTAGCTAAAAATGCAAGTGTTTTACCATTAACAAGTTTTGTTCTAATTCTTGTAAGATATCCTTCTTCTTTATCAGGGTATTTTGAAAAAATAAATTTAGCTATTATAAGATTCAATACTGAGTCTCCTAGAAATTCATATCTTTCATATGAAGAACTTAAATTTTCATCTGATATGAATCTTAATACACTTTTATGTATAAAAGCTTTTTGATAGCATAAAACATTAATAGGATTAAATCCTGTAATCTTATTAATGTCTTCTCTTGTTATACATTTATTCACAGGGTTGAATTCGCTGAACATTGTTTTATTATTTATAGTTTTTAATTTTAAGTTGATAAATATTTTGTAATTTTACAATACTACAAAAATTAACTCTTCTTTTTTATTTTCACACGCAAGTATAAGATCTTTTACTTTTAAAAGACTAGAATGAGCTATATAAGTATCTGTGTATTTTTTAGGTATATCTGCGATTATAGAAGCAGTGTAAAATGTTTCGTCTAAATTTGTAGAATGTTTAGATATGCGAAAAGTGTGGTTTTTACGTTTATAAACATTTTCTTCATATGTAAAATCCTCTGAGATATAAATTTCACTTGTTTTTTTAGTTTGTGCTGTAATTATAATATCATATGGTCCGTTTTGACATCTTATGATTAAAGAGTCTACGATTTTTTCAGGCTCAGATTTAATCTTCTTATTTTCTATTTTAGATTTGTCTTCCCATGTATTACAATTTTCAAGTAAATTTATAATTTTCATATAATTTTCGAATTGAAAGATGTGTTTTTCAAACCCAAACTCTTCTGTATACTTTCCAAGAGTAAAGCATATTTTAATTGTATCTATACATTTATAACGTTTAATGAAGTCTGCAACACGAGTTATAATATCCTCTAAGTTAGACATTTAAATTAAAATGTTTTATTTCTTTTAATTATTTTATAATAGTACAGCCTGTAAATGTACTTAAAGAAAAGCCTCATTATTAATTATAAAATGTCAACCACCGAGGAGCCAGTTGCAACCACTACCGAAAAGTTCGATCTTCTTATCAAGGATTTCAATACTCTTATGGATACAACCAAGAGTCTTAGCGCTCGTATGAAGGTTCTTCAGAAGGAAGTTAATAAGTCCGCTCGCTCCAAGCGTTCCCGTAAGTCTCCTGTTGCGGATGCAGACCCAGATGCTCCAAAGCGTCCTTCTGCTCTACAGAAGCCAGTTGCCATTTCTAATGAATTGTGCAAGTTTCTTGGTTTTGAACCAGATACTGAGCACTCGCGTCAGGAAGTAACTGCTACTATTAATGCATTTATTAAGGATAATAATCTTCAGAATCCTGAAAATCGCCGCTTCATTCTTCTAGAAGGTTCTGATGCAGCCACGCGTCTAAAGGCTCTTCTTCGGGATCCAGATCAGCCCGTAACTTTTTTCAATATTCAGCGTTACCTAAAGCCTCATTATCCTATGTCAGAGAAGGAAAAGAAGGCTCTAACAGATCCAGTAGAAGCTCCTGCAAAGACATCTGTAGTACCAGATGCAGACACCGTAGAAGATACCGTAGAAGATACCGTAGAAGATACCCCAAAGGAGCCAACAAAGCCTCCTGCGAAGAAGCGCGTAGTTCGCAACCCAAAGAGTGCTTAAAAAGTGCTATAAATAAAGTCTGTAAAAAATACAGAGGAAATAAATATAATTACATTTTAGCGATGTATTATCATTATAATGTAAAACATTTAGGAGAACAAACTGCACTAGTTTATGCAAATAAATACATAAATTGGTTACATTTAGGGTGTAAATATACAGATCAAGAAAAAGTCAACAATTTGTGTCCGTCTTTGGTTAAAAATGTAGAATCTGTACCAGAGTTTTTTAAAAGTATGATTAAGAACATTGATTAAAACAATAAAGAGCCCATGTGGCGCAATTGGATAGCGCGTGGGACTTCTAATCCCAAGGTTCGGGGTTCGATCCCCCGCATGGGCTCTTTATTGTTAAATATTATAAGATTTCATACTTTATTATCTCATACACGCAAACCCGTTTTTACAGTACCATTTATTTATTCCCGAAAATTCACAAAATAAATGAATAAAAACACCCGTAAAGAATAAAGTAATTTCCATTGTATAAAATTTATTCCATGTGCTGCAAACTTTTGGAAGATCTACCTTAAATAAAGGACCTATTAAAATTCCGGTTATGTTACCAAAAATAACAGTCATGACGCCTACTACAACGGCTTCTACGATTAAGTCGTACATTTAGTATAATTTAATATTTAAAATTTAAAAAAAATATTTTTAAATGTTAAATGACAACAACAACTGCCCCATCTGATTTAATAGTTAAATTTGATACAACAACAGATACAACAACGCTTCCTACCATCGGTTCATCTACTCTGGCTTCAGGAGCGACTGGGATACTTTTTAATCTTCAGATAGTTGAGAAGCCCGCCGAGGATCCCTTAGCTGCTGGCAGTATTGGCAGCACCGTGATCGGAAGCGCCGCAGGTCAAATTAATACTACAACTTCTCTAGATTTAGCGAATTTGATAACACAATATTTTGCTGATAAATCTATTCTTTCGATCCCCGCCAGTGCAGGGGCGGCGGGCAGAAATATTCGTTCAATGAAACTTATAGTTAATGTAGACCCAACTGCATAAATTGTATAAAAATAGCCAATATAAATATTTTAATTTAAACAGATTGAATTAAAATATTTCTATATTGTAAATGTCAAAACAACTTACGGCATTACTTCTAAAAAGAAAAATAGATAATCTAAAAAATGTAAAAGATCGAAGACAATATTTAATAAACTGTCTTCAGAGACAGGGTTTTATAAAAGAAGATATCAAAACAGAACCAATTGATATTTCATTTACGAGTCATGATACTTGTAAACTTTGCAAATCAAGTTCTCTTCTTTATTCTAACCATGAGCGAATTTGCCAGGAATGCGGAGCAACAGATACATCTATTACTTTTAATCCATTTAAAACTTATAAACAAGAAATAAATTTTTCAAAAGGTACTTTTATAGAACCCGGAACAACATTTGTAACTATTATAAAAGATGGAAAAGAAGTAAAAAGAGATCTTTCTAAAATGAACACGTGGTCTAACAGTGACCCAGAAGAATTAAGAATTAGTAATAATTTAAAAAAAATGAATGATATATTAGACACTCTTTCTGGAAAATATAATCCTATTGTATTCGACAGGGTTAAAAATGAAATTCTTTCTATGTGGTACAACATAATTAAAATTAAACCTGATTTAAGAGGTAAAGAAAAACAAGCTCTTGCAATGTGGTCTATTTATTATCCAATGGTATATAATAAACTTCAAATTAATATTCAAAAGTTGGTGTCTATGTTTGACATACAAATAGGAGAAGCTTATTCTTACAATTTTATAATGAAAGATATATTTAGTGGTACAGCTTTTGAAAAATATATATCAATACCAATAGGTTCTACAAGTGATATTCAAATCCCCGAAGGAATAACAAAAAGACTTAACAAAATTAAACGTGATCTTAAAGACTACCTAAGTAGCCCATTAAAAGATAAAGAATTATATGGTATACTTTATTACATAGCTAAACAAATGAATGACAAAAAATTCACACTTGTTTATTTATCAGAAAAGTCTGGTTTATCTACTGTTTTAATTTCATCTGAGGCAAATAAAATAGAAGCATTTTATAAAAAAAATCCATCTATGAAATCAAAAATATTTTAAACATAAATCCGTGAGAATATTTGTTCTGAGACCCTGTTATAGTATTCGTCTGGATAAATTTTGTTAAAAATTTCATTACAAATGTCCTGAAAAAGCTCCAATTGATATTCTGTAAGATTGCTCTTTGCACGAGTTTTTTTCGGATTTGAAAAGATAGTCAATATCTCATAAGAAGAAATATTATTTATTCCTGTAAATTCTGGTTCTTTTGCGATAGCCTCTTTAAATAAAGAAATACTAGAAAGTTGAGAATTCTCTTTGAGTTCTGCAACAATTTCATCTGAAAGTTCGGCATAAGTATCCGAGCAATCACTGTCGTAATCCATCTTCACACAGTTTGTGTACACTAATGTATACAACAGCTTTTTTAAATTAATTATTTTTTAGTAATTTTTATATTGTTTTTTACACCTTTGGACATTTAAAACGCCGATTAATAATTTCGTTATTTAATTTTTTTTTTAAATTCCAATCGTATTCCCAAATATATATTAAATTATATCCTTTTTCTACAATTTTTAAATCTCTTTCAATAGTTTTATTATATAATTCACTAAATTTTTTTTTTGAAACTTTGTTAAATTCATTTTTGTTAAAAATTTTTGGATTTCCATGCCAAAAATCCCCATGAAATTCAAAAACAAGAGACTTTTCATAACAAAACCCATCAACCTTACCTATATCATCTATTTTAAATTCACTAGAATTTAAACCATTTACTATATTACAATTGTATACAATTTTCATAATTTCTAACCATTCTAGTGATATTTTAGAAATACCAGCATGACTACAACCTGGACAACCCCATTCGCACCTCAAGTGATCACGTGCTTTTTGTTTAAAAGGACCATGATTTGGACATATAATTTCTATTTCTTCATGAGCTCCTTTATAAATTGTATTATTATAGTCAAATTTATAATTATAATATTCATTTGCCTCTCTTATAAAATCTTCAGTCGATTTTTGTTTAATTTTTATTAATAAATCAGTGGCACATTTTTTACATCCAGCACCTGATAAATGGTCCGAAGGTCTTTGTTTAAATGCACCATGAAATTTACATATAATTTCTACTTTTTTTAGCGAATCTTCATAATTACTCTTAGAATAATCAAACTTATCTTCATGTATTTCTTTTGCTTTTTCAATAAATTTTTCAGTAGTATACGCTAGTAAAACAGAATGATTTTGTTTAAAACAATTATAACACCCAGAAGCTTTTCCTCTACTAGGCCTAATATTCATATGATTACTGGCAACTATTTGAAAAATTTCTTTACAATTATTACATTTAATTTCTACTTTTTTACGTGAATGTTCATATTCAGTATTTGAATAATCATATTTATTACCGTGTATTTCTTTTGCTCTTTGAATAAATTCTTCATTTGTTAATTTTTTAACCATATATAAATTATATTAATAATAAGTTTAAATCAATTTTATAAATTAGTCAGAATTTTAAATGTCTAATGGTGTAAAATGTATCTTATTATAGAATCTGTGTTTTCACAATGATAATTATCACGAGTGTGTATTTTAACTATATTATTATAAGATCTCAATAAAGAATAACAATGATTTTGAAAAGAAGGATTGTATATTTCATCTTTTTTAGATTGTAAAACCTGAAAATGTTGACTCGGTGCCTTTTTATATTTATAATATGTGTGTAAAAATATTGTATCAATGCATTTAATATTCTTTATTTTGAATTTAAGTTTCAGAGCAGCGTTAATACAAATAGTACCTCCCTGAGATATACCAATAAGTGAGATCATTTCTGGAGATATTATTTTACTTTCTTCATTTATTATATCTACAATTTTATCAGTGTTTTCATTAAATTCTAAAAAGTTTATTATATCATGTTTAATCAAATTATCATATCTAGTAAAATAGTTATACCAAGATATACATTCTTCTATTTTCCCATCTGGCCATACTATTTTCATTTTCTTAGCAATTGGAATTATAAATTTTGTACCTGTTTTTTTAGACTTAATTTTATTAACGATGTACATTATATCATCTATATCTTGATTCATTCCGTGTAATATTATAATAGTTTGATAATGAGAATATTTAGGAAATATAGTTCTAATGTCCATTATCCTAACTATTCATTACTTATATAATAATAAATTATATTTTCATTTGAAACACTTACATTTAAAATTTCTAGTTCAAAAGGTGTTGTTATATTGTATATCAATTTTTTTTTCATAAGAGTGTTGTAATTATCTGTGTTTATAAATATATTATTATCATCTAAAATCATTATTTTACCGGGACCGTGATTTATTTTTTTATCCCCGATTACAGAATATTTATTGAATTTATTTTTATCAAACTGTGTAGATATATTTACTGATTTTTTGTCTTTTTCTTCTGTTTTGAAGTCTGGAATTATAGATTTTGTAAACATGTAAAGTTCTAATAATATTATAATAATTACTATTGATAAAATTATATACATTGATATACATTTTACACATTTTATTTTTACCTCAAAAATTACACAAAATTAATTAACTTAAAGACATTCCGTATATAATAGTATCAAAGAAAACGTAATGGCCCACTCGATTGTACTACCGAATGAATTTGAGACTGACGCGATTAACTTTTTGCCACCCAAGCAGAATAAACTAGGTGGGCAGAGTGTTCTTGTAAATTACAATCCAGCTGGAAGTGAGCGCGGCGGTGCTTTTATTCTACAAACATGCCGAGTTCGTATTCCATTTGGTATTGATTCATCTAAGCCAGAAAACGGTGGCCCAGTAAAGTATCATATTTCTGTATCAATGGCTAATGCCGAGACGCAGAATGAACAGCTTCAGCTATTCACGAAGAATATTCGATCAATTGATGAAAAGGCAAAGATGCATCCACAAGAACAAACTACCTGGTTTGGAAAGAAGCTAAGTGCAGAACTTGTTGGCGAGTTTTATAAGTCTGCAGAAAAGTTTCCAAAGGATCCTAAGTGGCCTTCTACTCTCAAGGTGAAGCTTCCATTTGATAAGAATGGAGCTCCTCAGTTTGTTCTTTATGATGAGAACAAGAAGCCTATTGAAATTGTAGACTCAGATGGAAACGTGAATACATCTGCGATTCCCAAGGGTTGCGAAGCTGTATGTCTTGTTCAGTCTACTGGTGTATGGTTTGTAGGCAAGACCCAGTATGGCGTGGGTTACAAGCTACTCCAAGCAAAGATTTATAAGAGTAATAAGCTTTCTGGGTATGCAATTGTAGACTCCGAAGATGAGGCTGGAGACGAAGAAGATGTAGAGTAAATGATTTAAAGAATTAATCAATTCATAATTAAGATGGACGATATTGAACATTCAGAGTTTATTCAAAATATAATGGATAATCCAGAAATATTCAAAAAAATTTTACAATCAGATAAAGCTTTGTCTAATATGATTAGTGATATGATAACACATTCAAACTAAACGTGTTCTCTTCGGAGAACCAAAAAATACGTTAATTAAATACTTTTGTAGCTTAAATGGCAAAGTGTCTATGCATACACATAGAAGATGTTGGTTCGAATCCAACCGAAAGTATTTAATTAATATACTCCTCCATAGCTCAGTTGGTCAGAGCGTGCGGCTGTTAACCGCAAGGTCACCGGTTCGAACCCGGTTGGAGGAGTATATTAATTATACTTAGCACCTTAGCTCAGAGGAATTAGAGCGTCGGGCTCATAACCCGAAGGTCCCAGGATCGAAACCTGGAGGTGCTAAAAATAATTAAAATTAAATATGTTATATATAATAATGTTTTATTATTGGACAAAGTTTTGGATAATAGTATATTATTATCTAGGATTAAGTTATTTTTACCTTTACACAGGTTTTAAAGTATAATATAATCAAGCTTCCATAGTCTAGCGGTTATGACAGTAGACTTTGAATCTACTGACCTCGGTTCGAATCCGAGTGGAAGCTTAATTATATTCAAATTTAAAATATATACTAATTTTAAATGCAGATAATTACACAAGTGTCGGTTTTTTTAATTGTGCTCATGTTTATAATATCAGGTTTTGATAAAACAATATCTTTGGGGACATCAGAGATGTCTCGATTTTCTATTAAAACTGGATTACCAAATGATATTTCACAGATTATAGTTTTATCAGCTGGTATATATGAACTTTTAGCATCTGGAATGGTTCTATATGGTACATTTAATAATGACCCGATGATTGCATCAATTGGTACATATATGTTAATTTTATTTACATTACTCGCTACTCTTATATTTTATACGATGCCAGTGAAGTATAAACCATTTTTATCAAATTTAAGTGTCATAGCAGGTCTTTATCTAATGTTGAATATATGTTTCTTCAAGAGTGAAAAACTTTCTTAATGCAGAACTTATTAATATAATTTGTACAATTACAGCAAGGTTTTGAATTAAGACACTCGCCGATTTTATTAACTCTAATTACGATGAGTTCGCATTTCTTAAGTTCTTCTGCAGAAATTTTCTTAAGTGCATCATTTATGGCGCTTACTTCTGCGTGCAAAGAGACTTTATCATAGCAATTAGAATTAATATATGTGTTGTAGCCTTTTCCAATTATCTTTCCCCTGTAGACTACGACACAACCGTGATTAAAATTCATATCAGACTTCAGTGCCTGATTAAAAGCCTCGTTGAAAAACAGTCGTTTAATCATTTATTAAGTTATAAGTTTTATTTTTAAATACTTTATTTTTTAGCAATCATTTTGCTATTCCAAAAGCACTTGCTATATTGTATTCAGGTGCTCCGCCAAATAAATTTATTGGTTGGAAACTTGGACTTGAACTTTCGCTTCCAGACATAAATATATAAATAGCAACTACAATAAATAAAATTCCAATTATAATTGGTAAGTAATCCATGAAGTTCTTTTCTTCCTTTTCAGCCATTTAATTGTATATAAATATTTTTTTTAATTATAATTTACTCATTAAGAAGGTTAAATGCGAACAAATTTCCGAAAAAGTCATAGAGATCAGTATCACCTCTCATGAAAATTAGATAAAATATTACTAAAAATGCTATAACTGCGATACCGACTAATAAGTAACCATATAAATTAGTTTCAGACTTTTTATCTTCTTCCGCCATTTATTTATTAAAAATATATTTTTTTAAGCAATAAACATTAAAAAAATACCCAATAAAAACGCAACCAAAAGAACAATTAAAACCATTTCCCAGTCAAAACCGTGGGCTTCGGCGTGAGCATCAGTTGCATGTTTCTTTACGTCTTTGCTGCTATCTTTTGCAGCCTTGGCAACATCTTTATCATCAGTCGTGTCTGCTATTTTCTTTGTTAAATCAGCATGTTTAGCAACCGCGTGTTTGGCTAAGGCTTCGCTAGACTTTATTGCTTCCTTTTCTACCGCTTTCTGTGTAACTGGTGATTTATCAGCATCTACTAGAACTTTTGCTTTAGAGTGATGCTCATCTACATGATCTCCAGCCTTTACTGCAGAATCCGTAAGAGTCTTTGTTGCGTCAGTCATTTACTTAAATGTATATATTTTTATTTTAAAAAATTACACAAAATTAATTATATTAAAAGTTTAAAATATAATTAAGATTGTGATAATGGCTTTTCGTCGCGAAGTGTTCAAAAATAATGCTGCAAAATATATGAACCTAGAAGTAAACAACGTTATAATTTTAAATATGGAAAAAGGTGTTTTTAATTCTGCTATTGAATTTTGCAAAGAAAAGGGGTATCCTCTAAAATGGTCTGATTCAAATTTTCTTAAGAAATATTCAACTAATGCAAGACGAATCTTAGCTAATATCAATTATACAACAAATGCCCCTGTATTAAGGGAAAAAATAAAAGACGGTGTTTTAGAAGCATACACATTGGTTAAATTAACAAGAGAGGAACTTAATCCAGATGTTTGGGAAACTCTAAAAACAAAGACACTTAATCAAGCAATAGTTAAACAAGAAGTTCAAGAAGACGGGATGTTTAAGTGTAATAGATGTAAATCAATGAAGACAGTGTATTATCAGATGCAAACTAGAAGTGCAGACGAACCAATGACTACATATGTAACTTGCACAAATTGTAATCTTAAATGGAAATGTTAGTTAGTAATTTAAATAATTAATCACAAACTCCTAGGAGTTATAAACATTACGTTTTATATAATTCATCATTTTAATTAAAATAAATAAATTTAGTTTAATTAAATGGATTCTGAAGCAACGTCTGCATTACTGTTCGAATGCGGTATATGCATGGATAGTAAGACCATAGAGTGTATTAATTTTCTTCCTTGTATACATTTTATTTGTACAAATTGTCATGATAAACTCATTAAAAACGAATGTCCTTTTTGTAGAAATATAATATCGGAAGAAAAAGAAGAAGACTCGTTTGACGAAACAGAGAATGAATATAATGATGTACATTTTGAAATGTTAGTCATGGAAGAAGATCGTAGATCAAGAAGAAAGACTAAAAAATTCAAAAAACAAGAAAAAAGAATAATGAAATTAATGCAAAATAATAAAGAAGTATTTGTTACTATAAACCATAATACATTCAGGGTATTATCAAATATTACTGATATTTAATATTTGCATATAGATTTACATCTTTTAACTTTTGGCGGATCTCCAGAATTACAAGATCTGCTTCTTTTCATAACCAGAGGAGTTACTGGATTTACTCCTTGTGAAATAGATTCTTCTGGTATATATTCGCTACCATCGCGTTGACTAGACATTGTTCTAGACGCAATTCTAAGAGCTCTGTATATATCTCCTCTGCAATCAACACTTTGAGACGCATGTAATGTAATATTTTCTCCAGTTATGCATGATATATCAGCCCCTATAAATACCATTTTAATTGTAAAATTTTCATCAATTTGTTTCTTTTTGTCATTTAATGTATCAATTGTGTAAAATTTACTACTGTTTTCTTGTCCATCTGTTATAACAGTTAATGTAATATTTTTGTACACTTTATTTTCAAGAATCATATCATAAGCGTTTCCAATCGCATCATACAACGCTGTTGATCCTTTTGTGATTATGTCTGTATTATCAATTTTTTCAAAATTTTCAAATTTATCTTCTTTAAATAGTTCAACTTCATTATTAAATGTAAAAACTGTAAATAAATTATCGGATTCTTCTTTCTTCTGTTCATTTACAAGTTCATTAAACCCTTCAATTAGATCTTTTTTATTTTGCATCATAGATCCAGATTTATCTAAAAGCAAAATGTCCCAATTCGCCATTTAGTTAGATATTTATAATATCTTTATATATAATTGTAAAAATAAGCTAAATCTTCATCAGAAATATACTGATTAAATAAATTAGATAAGAATCTATAATTAAGAGGCAAATTAATATTAAACTTACATGTATTCATATAATAATAACATAAGCCCCCGTCCATTTCTCTATTAACATTTTTGATCAAAAAAGGAACATCTGTTGTTTTGATTAATAGTGTTTTTAACGCGTGTTTATTTCTAGGTTTTCTTTCTATACACGTACCAAATTTACTCATTGTTACTATTGTCACATTTGGAACGACAGTAATCTTTTTAACAATTAAATCTATAAAATTATTTTTAATGTGTTCAATAGAATTAAAATTGTCCCTGCTTATTTTGGCTATATTATAAATGTCATTTAATTTTAATTCACTTGAGACTACAGCTAAACAACCAGAGGACGCACAATAGTATTCTTTTGTTTCAAAATATCTAATTTTAGAAATAGAATACCAAAAACCAGATATACCACCGGGAGGTACAGAAACACAGTCATTGTGAATCTTACCGGGGTATGTAATCATTGATAAAAATAGAATAAATCCACATAGTAAATATCTATAAGTCATTATAATTTATATAATTTTATGCTTTAAATAACATATTAAAATATACATTTAATTTAAATGTCTTATATAACTAGGCACTTTGTAAATAATAAATTTGGTTATAAAGGAGCAACAAAAGACGATATTCCTCGAATTAAAAGTCTTAAAATACCTCCGATGTGGTCCAATGTTAAAATAGATAAATCATCTAAAGCTAAAATACAGGCAACTGGTTATGATTCTAAGGGTAGAAAACAATACATTTATAACAAAGACTTCGTAGAAAAATCTAAAAAAAATAAATTTAATAAAATGAATTCATTTGATTATAATAAGTATTCTAGGGTGATAAAACACTACATCGCAAAAAAAGATCTTTCAAAAGAATGTGTAATAGCAAATGTAATTAAACTAATGGAAGATTTGTGCATACGTGTAGGAAATGACTCTTATAAAAAAGAAAATGGGACTTATGGAATATGTACTTTACTTAAATCTCATTTTAAGAACAACACTTTGTCTTTCATAGGTAAAAAGGGCATATTACATAACAAAGTAATAAGTAATCATGATAGTATATGTTTTATAAACAGAGTTCTTAGAATAAAAGGTCCATACTTATTTTATGATATAAATTCTAGTAGAATACATTCTACTGATCTGAACGATTTCTTAAAAACAAAAGTTCAAACTAATATAACATGTAAAGACATTAGGACTTATTGTGCAAATAAAATTTTTAGCAAATTTATGAATAATATTAAAAGAGGTGCTACTGAAAAAGAAAGAAAAACTAATGTATTAAAGGGAATAGATTATACAGCAAATGAACTAGGAAATACTAGAAAAGTTTGTAAAGATTCTTATTTATGTCCAACTATAATTAATAAATATATTTAAAAGCTTATATTATTATTTAGTATATGATTTCTGCATTTACAATTACAATTCCATTTATTCTTTCATTTCATGGTCCTTATTGGTATAATCCATCTATACACAATCTTGGAAATACAGGATTTTTGGGAAATATACATGCACTAGCAAGCCCCGTTATTACAAAATTTATAGATAAAAAAGCTTACTACGGTCTTGATATTAGAAAAAAAGTATATGATGAAATAGATGGAAATATAGTAGACATTTGTTGTGGAACTGGTTTTTCTACAAAACCTGGAAACACAGGCGTAGATACTTCTTTTCCAATGATTAGATGTGCAAATTTGTTCAATCCGGGTAGTAATTATATTTTTGGAAACGCCGAAACATTTGGAGAAAATAATGAATACGATGTTGTAACATGTATGTTCGCGTTTCATGAGATTCCACAAGAAGGCCAAATTAATATAATCAAGAATGCTCTTAGAATTTCTAAGAAAAAGGTTATCTTTGTAGACATTTGTACAGACTATAAACCATCTAAACTTATGATTTCTGGAGAACCTTATACTCTTGATTATCTTAATAATGTAGATGCTTTATTTGAGAGATTTTCGTTTGAAAAGGAAAATTTAATCAAAGGACATGTTGATATGTGGTATTATACAAAACATTATTTAACTAAATTGTCATAACTTACAAGATCATGTGAAATAAGTCCATTTTTTTCTTCAAATTCTAATAAATAATTGTTGCCTACACTTTTATACAATAAAGGTAAATTAACTACAAAATCATTCTCTGTTATATAATTAGTAGTTTTATTCCAAAGTCCCTGTGATTTATAATAGTCTCTAAATTTGCTAGTTCCTATTTTTGGAACACCAAATGTATAGACTGCATTTACTGTTTTATTTATATTTAAATTAAATATGTGCATTACTTTCTAATTTAAACCTAAATATAAAACCACCTGCAGTTTTTAGTTTTTCTAAACAACACTTGCTAATACTACTATAACATATATTTAATTCTTTTGACGCTTCCTTCTGTGAATTAAACTCTTTTATTTTATTCAATTGTAAATCGTATTGAGCTACTTTTTTAGTACTATTAGACAATCCACTGTTAACTTTATGTATTTGATTTTCTATAGCAGAACACCATTCTAAATTCCATTTACACGCATTTTCTTTGTTTCCGTCAATATGATTGACTTGTTCTTTATTTTCTGGGTTAGGTATAAATACCCTGGCCACCAATCTATGTAATAAATATGAATGAGGATAAATACACACCCATAAATAACCAGATGCATGGCGATGCCCTTCCGTAATTCTTCCTTTATGATTTTTAACTCTGCCATAATTTGATATTTTGTATCCTTTGGTTCCTTTTATAATATAACTTGGAATATCTTTCCATTCTTCATCATCATATTTATTTTCAAATTCATTAGAATATTCCCATTTATAACCAAATGCTGTTTTTCTTATATATTCTTTATTTTTAGAAGGACCATGCCGACCATATGTTTTTCCTTTACGACAAACAGCAGTTATTTTAGTTTTTATATTATTTCCACCATTAAACTCTTTTACACTTGTTAAATTATTATCAAATACCCATTGTGCTGCAAACGTTATAGTTTTATAATATTCTAACTTTTTATTAGTGTCTTTATCAATTCTCCAAACTGGTCTTGAAGAAACTAACTCTTGAATTTCTTTTTTACATTTTCGTTTATGATTATTTTGTTCAGT
>Ga0222715_10001544_pt1 | contig 21908 bp, 25 predicted proteins | sample C33_9DmetaG_FD_165056 | JGI IMG/M metagenome (GOLD analysis project Ga0222715, IMG submission 165056) | Estuarine water microbial communities from San Francisco Bay, California, United States - C33_9D | ecosystem: Environmental > Aquatic > Marine > Unclassified | place: USA: California... | reverse complement strand
TGCATTCCATCAAATTTTTTATTAAGCTCAATCTTAACATCATCTAATTGTTTTAAAGTAACTGTATTTTGCGGTATTTGCATTCCATCAAATTTTTTATTAAGGTCAATCTTAACATCATCTAATTGTTTTAAAGTAACTGTATTTTGTGGTATTTGCATTCTATCAAATTTTTTATTAAGCTCAATCTTAACATCATCTAATTGTTTTAAAGTAACTGTATTTTGTGGTATTTGCATTCCATCAAATTTTTTATTAAGCTCAATCTTAACATCATCTAATTGTTTTAAAGTAACTGTATTTTTTGGAATAGAATCTTCTATTTTTTTTGTTAAAGTTTTCGTAACTTCTTGAATTTCTTTTGAAAATGATGTTGATGAAGATACTTCATTATTAGATATTTTTAAAGCATTTATTTTATCTTCTAAGGTTTTAAAACTTTCGTTTAATACTTCTTTTCTCATTGAAGTAATAAGTATATCAACATCTTTTTTACTTGCTAAATTATTTAGTTGTGTTTTTGTTAATTCTTCTGAAACTTCTTTTTTAATTTTTTGTAGGTTTAGATTTTCTTCTTCTAATTTTTTTTCACTCGAAGAAAGTTTTTGAAAAGCTTGTCTAAAATCTTCTAAATCTTTTAATGTTATAATTTTTTCTTCATTTGGATTTGGATATTGATTTAAAGCCAAAGCAATATTGTTATGTTGTCTTTCTAAAAATTCTAATCTATTTTCGTGCATTCCTAATATTTGAATAGGACTAATTCTTTTTTGTGTTTTTTCTATATTTTCTAAAGAAGGTTCACTTTGGACACGATTAATAGTTCTAGATGAGCCAGATGATGCAACTGGTGGATTTTGAGGTGTGCCTCTTCTTCTTTTAGCTGCTGCGATTGATGCTGAATTACTCATATATTTTTATTAAATATCTTAATATCTTATTATTTTCGCATTTCCATTTTTATAACATTATTACATTCATATTTTTCTACTTTAATATCTTTAATACTATAACTATTTATATTATCATATTTTTCTAAAATAGAAATTTTTGGAAAAGGGTATAATACATTATCTAATTGTTTTTTGAGCTGTTCTATGTGGTCATCATATATATGACAATTTCCTAAATGATAAATAAATTCATTCGCTTCTAAATCACAATGTTTAGCAATTATATGAGTTAATAAACTATAAGATGCTATATTGAAAGGAACTCCTAAACCTACATCACCACTTCTTTGATATAGAGAGCAAGATAATTTATTATCTATAACATTAAATTGGGCCAATACATGACAAGGTGGCAATGCCATTTCATCTAATTGTTGAGGATTCCATGCTGATAAAATTAATCTTCTGGAATATCTTTCTTTTGGATCTTTTAAAGAATCAATTATATAATTAATCTGATCTATACCCTTGTTATTATAATCAGTATTGCAATTTTTATAAGGAGCATTAAAAAATCTCCATTGATGACCATAAATCGGTCCTAAATCATTTTCTTCTAGATGTGTTAATCCTCTACTATCTAAAAATTCTCGACTTCCATTACCGTCCCAAATATGAACATTTTGCTCCTGAAGTTCATTATTAGATGTAGAACCTTTCAAAAACCAAAATAATTCTTTAGCACATGTTTTCCAAGCTACTTTTTTTGATGTAAGAAGTGGCCATGTATTATTTTCAAGAGAAAAATGCATAGATGAACCATAAATTGTTAAAGTTTTTCCATTACGCCCTTCTATCATAGTTCCATAATCTAATATATGTTTAATTAAATTAATATACTGATATTCATCGTGTTTATCTTCTAGATTTTTACTTTCTCCATACTTTAACGACTCCAATCCTATTTTTAGCATTTATATTATCTTTATTTATATTTTTAATTTCTTTTTATAAAACATAATGGAAAGTATTAAAGAAAATGATGATAAAATATCTAAAAAAGAAGGATTCTTTTCATATGTATTTAATTTTGAAGAAGACAACAAAAATACAATGATCAACTATTTTCAATATTCTTTTTTAGCAATCCCATTGGTGATTTTATCTCTCAAATCAATTAATCGTATAAGCCCAGAGGAGGATCCAACAAAAGGAACTTTAGAAATTTTGTTTGAAGTTTTTGGAACTATTTCTTTAATCTTGTTATCTATTTGGTTCATAAATAGAATAATTAGATTTATACCCACATACTCCGAATCTAATTACCCAACATTTAATGAGATTAACTTTATTATTCCTTTATTCATTTGTTTGTTTACAATGCAAACTAAATTAGGAAATAAAATAAATATTCTTTTAGAGAGATTACTTGATATCTGGGAAGGTAACAGGGAAGAACCAAAAGGAAAAAAAGATTATAAAACAAAACAGCCTATTTCAAACGGACAACATCAACCTAGTCAAGCAGATAGATTAAATCAAGTAAATTTATCAGGTCCACCTACAACAACTATGAATATTAATCCCGAAACAATGAATGGCATGACAGAAACTCAGCATATAAATCAAGTTCATAACAATAATTTAAATCAAGGGCCAAATTTTAATAAAATGTTTCAAGGTCCAAATACACCTCTAGTCGATGCAGCTACACCAGGGGGTAATTTTGAACCAATGGCAGCAAATGAAGGTTTTAGTCTTTTTGGCGGTTCTACCTTTTAAATATATATTTATTTTATTTAGATAAATATATATGTCTTATCCAGGCAAAATAGGTATTATAGGTGGTGGTTCTAGAAAAACGCTTTCTCAAATGGCATTACAATATAATAGACCTACTAATTTATTCAATGTTTATATACCAGGTTCTGGAGTTCAAAGTGGTGGAAGAGCATCAAATCCAGGTATAAGAAGAGCATTAGCACGTCGTGCTCAATTAAAACCAGGAACTATGGATAAACCACATTCAGGAAGATGTGGGGGGGCATGTAATAATGTAGTATTTTTTTAATTATTTATTATAACATTATATTATAATAAGTAATGTCATTAGCAACTTTAAAAAGAAAAACTAATAATGCGAATCCTAGAAATGCTCCAATATCTGGTAAAGGACACTTAGGGTTTGCTTTGAATGGAACATTAAGAGTTCCTTCAATGGGTAAAACTACTAATTTAGGAAGGCGTCAAGTAAAAACACCGTTTAGAGGAACAGAACCAATGGGACATGGAGGGGGATGGAGAGGAAGATTAAATTTATCAACATCTAAAGTAGGAACATATGAACGCAACTTACACTTTAATGGATTATGTTGTGCTAAAAATGATGACGAAAGTGTTAAAACATCTGTTAAAAATACTAAAGGAATGATTGAAACTAAATATATTGGAACATTGCACAGTGCTTATAACAAGGATAGAATTACATATGATGAAGCAGGCAATCCGATCGTTCCTCCTATTAATTGGGTTCAACCAATCGATAATGGATATCAACAACATCATACGCAAGGACAATACATAAAAGCAAAGCATTCTAATAATGATTCAATAACTCATTATAATGCCTATTTAGAGAACGGTCCTTACGATGGTTTTAAATATTTATGTAATTCAGATTTCCCGTGCTCGTGGTTTGTTGGAAGCAAAAGAATGATACAAGGTCATGGTGTATCTGTTTGTTCAGGTGGCCATTATGCTAAAACATTGAATGGCAAAGGAGCTATACCTCAAAGTCAATATTTACAAGGTGCATTTATGAAATATAAAAATAATTTACCAACAACATTATCAAAAAATCATTTTCCAATGAATGTAATTCGCAATGGTTGTGATATAAATGCGATTACAATAGAACAGGCGATTGAAAAAGGTTTAATACCTAAAGCGCACGAAAATGTATTATGTAAGAAAAAAGGCGATAATGATGCTAGTTTATGCCTAGATCATCATAGATATACAAAAACTGGAATTGATAAAAAATATATAAAAATTTAATTATTTAAATAATCAATAGCGTAAAGAATAATTTTTTCTTGATCAGTTAATTTTTGAAAAATTAAATTTTCTGACATATTTACATTAAATATTCGATTCATATTATTTTTACATAGTAATAATATGTTGTCTTCTATTTTTATATCACATAGTAAAGCTCCGTTAGTTAATTTTATTTCATCTTCTGGGTTTTTCAATTTAATCCAGCGTATATAACAACCAATATGTAATTCCTGCAATTCTTCCACATATCTATACCCCTTCAATTTTTGAGTTAAAACACTTAATTCTTTTTTTCTAATGGGTAGTTCATTTAATATAGTTTCTTTTCTCTCTTTGATAAGTTCAGAAGTTAAATTATTAATAGATTCATTATTCTCATTATTAAGAGAATGATTTAAAAATTGCATAGCTTCTTGATTCATTATTAATAATGAATTGTAAAAAAATTATAAGTAATTATTAAATTATATTTTATTGGAGAAAAGAAAAGTTATATTAAATATAGAAAATATATTTTAATTGTTACTTAAAAGGTTTCATTTTGTAAAATAATTACATAATAATTTTAATTTATGGTGTTATCCTAGCAAAATTGCATTATTTTCTTTTTTTTGAATTCTCAATTTCATTTTTCAAAAATGGACAAAAAAATGTCCAATTTTCATTTTTCGATTTGAGAATTGGCAAAAAAAAATGAAAAAATGACTTTAGAGCATAATGGTCTTATTTTCTTTTATGAAAAATAAAAAGTGTTACTGAATTTTTTTTAAAATAATTTTCAAAAATAATTTAGGGATTTTTTATTAGTATTTTATACTAACGAATGACTAACGAAAAATCCCAAAAAATCCCCAAATATTTCGAATGTATTTGTTGCAACTATAATACGTGTAATAAAAAAGACTATATGAAACATTTAACAACCATTAAACATAAAAATAATGAAAATACTAATTATACTAATGAAAAATCCCCAAAAATCCCCAAACCATTTCAGTGTGTTTGTGGTAAAATTTATAAACATAAACCGTCACTATATAATCATAAAAAGAAATGTAATTATATAGAAAAAAAAACAAATAATACAGTAGAAGATAATAATGAAATAAAAGAAAATGGAGAGAAAATAAATATTAAAAATAATAATTCACTTATAACAGATGAAAACAATGTTGATTATAAAAAATTACTTTTAAGTTTAGTAAATGATAATAAAGATATGAAAAATATTATTTTTGAACAGCAAAAGCAAATAGGTGAATTACTTCCTAAAATAGGAAATACAATAAATAATACAACTAATAATATGACTAAAAATAAATTTAATATAAATGTATTTTTAAACGAACAATGTAAACATGCTATTTCAATAGAAAAATTTATAGATTCAATTGAAGTTTCTCTAAAAAATTTATTAACAACATCAAATAAAGGTTTAGGAGAAGGAATCACTAATTTAATAATTGATAACATGAATAAATTATCTTTATATGAAAGACCTTTGCATTGCACAGACAAAAAACGGGAAACATTATATATAAAAAGTGATGACCCAGGAAGCAGTAATTCATCATGGAAAAAAGATAATGAACATGAAGAATTGAATTTAGCATTAAGAAAATTATCACATAAACAAATACAATCAATTAAAGAGTGGACTGATGCAAATCCAAATTATATGAATAATGATAGATTAAAAGATGAATATATAAGATTAATAACAAAATGTAGCACAGATATTAATGAATGTAGAGAGAAAATTATCAAAAATGTATGCGATAAAGTATATATTGATAAATAAATAATAATTTTTGTAAGAATATTATTTATTTTTGTATATTATATAATTTTTTGCATATTTTTTCTAGTTTTTTTATTTGGAATAAGTTTTGGTTTATTTTTACATGTAAATCTATTTATTTTTAATTTTTTCCGCTTTAAAACTGAATCTTTACATATTGCTATTGCTGATGGTTCGGGCATTTTATTACTTATAGTAACTTTTTTTATACAACTACATAATTTTTGAGCTATTATATCTTCTGCATATTTTTTTATTTCTTTTTTAGATAATTTTTCAATATTTTTTATTTTATAAAACTTTAAAATTGTCTTATAATCTTGATATGTAGGATTCATAATATATGGGAAGAAAAAAATATACTGTTTTACAGTTTTATTTGAAAAAATAACTTATAATTAATGAGTTATAATTGTTGTAAAAAAAAAATTCTTATACTATATTATGCGTAATAATAATCCCGTAATTATTTTTGACTTAGATGAAACACTAGGTTATTTTGTAGAATTAGGAATATTTATAGATTGCCTAGAAGAATATTATAATAAAAAAATAGAAAAGGAAGAATTTTTTAAAATATTAGATTTATATCCAGAATTTATTAGACCATATATGTTATCTATTTTAAAATATATATTAATAAAAAAAGAAGAAAATAAGTGCTATAAGGTAATGATATATACTAATAATCAAGGAGAGAAATATTGGGTAGAAAATATAAAAAACTATTTTGAATATAAATTAAATAATAAAGTTTTTGATAAAATAATAGCAGCATTTAAAGTAGATGGAAAAAGAATTGAATTAAATAGAACATCACATAATAAAAGTGTAGAAGATTTGTTTCGTTGTGTAAAACTACCAAAAAATATTGAAATTTGTTTTGTAGATGATCAATATCATGAGCAAATGGTAGATGATAGAGTTTTTTATATTAAAGTAGAACCATATGTATATAACATATATTTTGATGACATGATAAAAAGATATATAAATTCACATAAATTTATAGATGAAAATTTTATAAAAGAAATGAATATTCTATATAAAAAATATAATTATAAAGTTGTGATAAAGGATGAAGAAGAATACAAAGTAGATAAAATAGTTAGTAAAAAATTATTTTCTCATATAAAAAATTTTTTCAATGATCATAATAATAGAAAAAGTTATAAAAGAAAGATTATTAAAAATAACACATTAAAAATAAGAGATTAAAAATAAGAGATTAAAAATTTATATAAATTTAAATAATATTTACTCAAAATCATCATCAGATAAATAAATAACAAAAGTATCATTGGAATTAATACGCTCAATAGTTCGGATCTCGTAATTTTTATAAATTATATAATATAAATAATAAAATATATTTTTCAATGAAGAAATCATTATAACTAATTAATTTTATATTAATTATATATAATAAAATTAATTCAATTTAAGATAATTAAAGTCAATATTATTTAAAATATAACGAATATATGTCGTAACTCCAGTTGTTAATAATAAAAATAATCCTGAACTAAATGCGATTTTTCTATCAAATTCATAAGTATTTTTATTAAAATCTATTTTATAATATGGATTAAATCTCAAAATAAGAATAATAGATATATATATTTTCATAATTTCTTGTAAAAATAATAAATATTTTGGAGCATTGAAAGATAAACCAATAAATGTTATAATATATAAGAAAATAGTGAAATAACTTAAAAAATAATATATTTTTCGATGCCATTTATTTTCTGTTAATTTTATTAAATATTCAATCATATTATATAATATATTACAATAAAATTATAAATAAATAGATAATCAATAAAGACATGTATATACATTATCGATGTAATAAACATTATTATAACCATAAGATATTATTTTTTCAGCGGCATTTCTAGCTCTTTGTCCCGTATTACAATATACAAGTATTCCATCATTCTTATTTGAAATTTTTCTATCTAAAATACTTTTATTTATATTTTGAATGGGAATATGTAAGGAATTTATATAATGCCCCCAATTCCATTCTAAAAGTGTTCTAACATCAATAATATATTTTATTTTTTTATTTTTTATAAATTTTTTAGCTTTACTACAAGAAATAAGATTAGATCCAGTAAGAGAATAATATCTAAATGAAGCAAAAAGAGTATAAATTCCGGTTATAATTCCAGTATATAAAAAAAAATTAGAATTCATATAATTAATAATAATATTATTATTCATAATTATAAATATTAATAAATTGATAAAGTTCTAGCACTAGCATCTTTAGCATTAATATATTTTGGCATCCAAAAATAAGGAATATTGTAGCTAAGATTTTTGTAATATTTTTCAAATAATTCTCTATAATATCGCTGTTCATTTGTTTTAGGATTATTATCTTCATAATTTTTTACAGAAATATTCATTACATTTACTTTATCATTAATAATTTGATACCATGATTTTTGCAAACTACTAACTCCATCACTAAAAGCTTCTTTTCTTCGCCACAAAATTTCATTTGGTAATAATTTACTATTTTCAAATGCTTTTCTAAATAAATATTTTTCCTGTTTTTTATTACTTTCGAAACGTAACCGAGATGGGATATTTAGATATAACTCGACCCAATTACGATCAAGAAAAGGTGTTCTAGGTTCCAATCCGTTTGTTGATATTGATCGATCACTTCTTAGAACATCATATAGATAAATATCACTTAAAAGTCGCTTACATTCTTTATCAAATTCTAGATGATTAGGAGCTTTATTCATATATAAATAACCACCCATTAGTTCATCGCTACCATCTCCATTAAAAATTACTTTAGCATCGCTATTATTGGAAATATATTTAGCTACTAAATAGTTACCAACGCTAGCTCTAACAGTTGTTGTATCATAACTTTCTATCATATAAATTACTTCAGGGATAACATTGAAGAAATCTTCTTCGGTTACAACAATTTCAGTATGTTTTGTTCCAAGGTAATTAGATACAATTTTAGCATATTTTAAATCTTCTGAATCAGGTAATCCAATACTATATGTTTCTAATTGTTTATCATAATATTTAGAAACAATAGCGGCTACAATACTACTATCTAGTCCACCTGATAATAGACAGGCAATCGGGCGTTCAGTAGTTTCAATACGCTTTCTAACAGCATCTGTAAAAAAATTACTTATCAATTGTGTTACAGTTTCTTCAGTAACTTTATATGATAAATTATTTAAAGGATAATTGAAAAATCTTTTATGATGAGAAAGATACCATTTATTACTAATAGAAACTGAAAATTCCATATATGTTCCAGGTGTAAATTGTTTAAGAGTAACAATTTCACTAACAGTATTAATATGATGATAAATATCACTTAATTGTTTTAATTCAGATGAAAAAGAGATAAGATGAGCATTTAACCAACCACTATTGTAACGTTTGGTTATTTCATCTCTATTTTGTAAAATATAAAGAGGGCGAACGCCAAAAGCATCTCTAGCAACAAATAATTTTTTTTGGTTTTTATCATATAGAATAAATGAAAAAACACCATCTAACAAATTTAATAATGTTTGAATTCCATATAATTTATATAGATGAATAATAACTTCACAATCTGAATTAGTTTGTGGAGTAATATTTAATTCTTCATATATTTTTTTGTAATTATAAATTTCGCCATTACAAATTAAATATATATTATCAATAATAATTGGTTGATCAGAAAGTGTATTTAATCCATTAATTGCTAGACGATGAAATCCAAAAATAACATTATCTATTTTTCTAATTGATGAATTATCTGGACCTCGATGCTTTGCTTTATTAAAACCATCATCAATAATTTGATTTGTAATAACATTTGCAGGTGTTAGTGAATTATTTAAAACTCCAAATATTCCACACATATATATTAATATATTAATATATATTTATATTAATATCTTTAAGACGATTTATTATAATAGTATAAAATATATATGAGTGAAAGAAGAACAAATTATTTATGTAATTTAGAGAGAACTGAAGAACTCAATAAAAGAATACTTGACAGAAATATATCTTTAAAATATTATAACCCTGTATTTGAACACCGGTCACAAAGCACAAAATATCAAAAGTATCCAATAACAAAACCAATTGAAAATGATATTATTAAAATGGGTTATAAAACAAAATGGAGCGAATTTGCTTCAAATGTAAATAGCGAAAGTGTATTAAGAAACCAATTATATCCAAGATCAAATTCAACATCTAGTCAATATATTCCACCTTCTTCAAGTGGTTTATATAATAGAGAAAGTTTTGAAAATCAAAATGTAATACAACCTTTTCCATATTTATTTGAGCAAAATAAATTTAATAATACAGAGTTAGGAGATTTAGGGAAATTAGGAAAAGATAATTTTTATAATCATACTAGACAACAATTGAAAAATATGTAATTATTATTTAATAGTTATAAATAATAATTATTTTTAATAACAAATATTATGAGTTCTAAAAAATATATAGAAAATGTAACAATACAATATTTATTAAATCCTAATTTACAAAATCAAATTTCAAAAAATAACTCAATATTAAATAAAGAATTTAATGATGATATAAAATTTTATAAAAAAAGAATAAGCCAATACATAAAAGATTTATGTAAAGATATAACAAGTGGAACTTTAGAAATTAGCACACTTGATAAAAGTAAACTAGCATGTATAAGTTTTATGAAATGTTTAATAGAAGAATATAAATTCAATGATACAAAAGATATTTTACAAGGAGATTATGAAGAATATAATATAAGTGATAATTATTATATATCTAATAATGTAGATAATAATGTAGATAATAATGAATTAAATAAGTATCGTAATATTGATAATATTTTATTAAAAGAAGAAAAAAAAAGAATAAATCTAGATAATTTTGTAAAAGTTAAAAATGTTATAAAAAGAGAAATATTACCAAATAAAAGAGAGGCAAATTTACAAGAAGAATACCTTAGATATAAAGGAGTAAAAAAGAAAAATGTAGATAATATATAAATGGGACAAACTGTTAGAAATAATAAAACAATAAAAAAGGCAATTAAGAAAAAAAAATATAAAATAAAAACAAAAAAAAAATTTAGAATATTAAATTGTAGTTCTAATAAAGAAAAACATTTTACTTGTTATAGTAAAAAATCATTAGAAAAAATAAAAAAAATGTGGAATAAACGTCATCCAGATAAAGAAATACATACTAATGATACTAGGGAAATATGGGAACAGTTAAAAAATAATTTAAAAAAAGTATGTTCTACGGAAAGATGTTGGATAAAGCAAAAATTTATGGAAAATAACTTAGATGGTGAATTATTAAATAATACTCATGCTCCATATGCTCCAAAAAGTTGGAAAGAAAATCCAAATGAATGGTTATCTAGTATTGATATAGAGAAGGCAATGAAACAATATGAAGCGGATTATCCAAATTTTATATTTATAGGGCCATCGCCGATTGATTTTGATAAAAAATTATTATTTGGAGAGTGTGTATGGAATGAATTATGTAATTTAAATATAATAAAACAATTAAAAGATGGAAAAAATAAAATAGGTATAATTTTTAATACTGATCCACATAATAAATCTGGCTCACATTGGGTTAGTTTATTTATTGATATAAAAAAAAAATTCATATTTTATTTTGATAGTAATGGAGATAAAGTTCCAAAAGAAATAATGTCTTTGATAGAGAGAATAGAAAAACAAGGTAGTGAAGCAAATATAGATTTTACTACATATTTTAATGTAAAAGAACATCAATATTCGAATACTGAATGTGGAATGTATTCCTTATATTTTTTAAATCAAATGATAACAACTAATAAATCACCTAGTGAATTTAATAGTAAAAGAATACCAGACAAAGACGTAGAAGAATTAAGAAAAATATATTTTAATTAGTAATAAATATAAATATATTATGCGAATTTTAATATATTTATATGAGCGTTTTTTCAAGTAATGAAAATAAAGGAATGTTGTGGCAATTATTATATGAACAAGGCGCATTTAATAATATAAGCAATAATTATATTAATAATATAAAAAATGATTTTGATCAAATTGTAAATGTTATTAATACAAAAAAAAATTTAGACTTAACTAATAAAAATAAATTAGTTTTAACAGAAATAGTTGAACGTTTAAAGAAATATAAAGAAAATTCTAAACATATAAGTACACCATTAGAAGAGATAAAAATAAAAATGGATAAAGATTTAAAAGAAAAAGAGAAAGAATTTATTGAATTAATAAAACGACCATCGCCTGCAGAAATCGATTTTACAGAAAAAATAGACGAACCAATAAAAGAAAGTAATTTAAATTCGGTATTAAATAAAATGATTGCGGAGAGAGAAATAGAAATAAATAGTATTATTCCACCAGCAGTAGAAAAAAAAAATATAAATAACGAGGGCGATGATAAAAATGATGATATTAAAGGAATAAGTAGAGAGAAAGACAATATAAACATGTTAACAAGCAATGAAATTAATGCAAATAATGAAGAAATTAAACCAGTAAAAAAACTAACCAATAATTTTTTTAAAAGTTTATCAAAAAGTAATAATATTAATAATAATAATAAGATAGTTACTTTCAATGAAGAAGATGAATATGAAAATGATAGAGATAATTCACAGATAGTATATACTAATAATGATATAATGGAATTATTGCAAAAAGTTTTAACTAATCAAGATATTATTTTAAGAAATCAAAAATCAATAATTGAAAAAAATTTAATAATTAAATAATATATATGTTATTAAATAATAACAAAACAAAAAAAGCAGGAAATAATAGTAAAATGAGGTATTGGTTTGAAAAGATACCAGAATTATCTAGAAATTTAGAACCATTAACTTTATTAATGATTAGAACAGCAGGGGAAGCAGCTAATTATATAAGAACTCATTCAACATCAAAAATAGAAACCGTAAATAGTAAAGATGTAAATTTATTGCATTCTATAGATAGAGGACCAGCATTAGAAAAATTAAAGAAACGTGTAGAATTTTTAAGAAAAAATAAAAAAGAAATTAAAGAAATGGAAAAGAAAAATGGATATGTTGATTTATTATCAAATTTTTTTACAAATAGCCCATTTAAATCAATAAACTCAGAAGTAGTATGTGAAATTGAAAAAGATAAATATGTTACATTATCAGGGGTTGGTAGAATTGGAGCAATAAAAATTGTATTTCCAGAAGGAATTAAAATAAGAACAAAAGTAGGTCATGTAGATAATTGTTTAAAAAAACGATTACATAGTATAAATAATTTATATATATATGGATTGCGGTTTTCTAATTTAAAAAAATTTAACATTGATGAAAAAGAAATTATGATAAAAAAAAGATTTAATACTAAAAAATGTTATAGGAGAGGCAAATTTTTAAAAAGAAGATCAAAAAAATTTATAACAAAACTAATACCAGTATTATAAATATATTAATTATTTATAAATATTATATTTATATGCGTTTAAATTTATATTTACCTTTTTCTATTTCTAAATGTCCTACTAATATAGGATTTTTACGTTTATAACTATCTAAATCATAGACTTCTCCGGTTTCTTTATTAAGAGCATATGCAATTCCTTCAATAGTAACTTTAACTGCTTTCCATTTAATTTCTTGTTTATTAACATCACCAATAGAATCACTTTCTTCATCATTAATAGATGGAGTAAAAGCAAATTTATCAGGGTCACCACTTGAAAATGTAAAACATTGTAATCCTTCTTTATTTTCACCAGATGTATGAATAGAACAATCAATAGATGATTCTTTAATAGCAACTAATAATTCTCTATTTATTTCTTCTTTAATATTTGATATTTCATATAGTGCTTCGTCACTAGTTAATGGTGTAACACCATCCTTCTTACTTTTATCTTTTAATCGTAATTCAATAGAACGATCACTATCTAATTGTTCTTGTGAAAATGTCATTAAATACATGAAAACCTGTACAGTTTGTAAGTCTTTTTCTAAATTTTTATGACTACAAATGCGACGGGCTCTACCAATTACTTGTTGTGTTCGAACAGGATGCCAGTAAGGTTCTGTAATATGAACATATCTAACATTTTCTAGAGAAATTCCCTCTGCTCCAGAAGCTGTAATCATAATAGTTTTGATAATTTCACCATAATAGTTATTGGATGATATTTTTTCTAGTTCTTCTCTCAATGAGTTGGGTATATTTTGCCAGTTACTATTAAATATATTTCTAATATATTCTTTTTCTTCAGCTGTTTCAGTGCCAGTATATAAAACAAATTTTGGTTTTCCATAATCAGCTGGATCTATATCAATTATCCATTTATCTGTTTTAACTATTTTAAATTCAGCAAAACCATTAGCTTTTAAAATTAATGATAAAATTCCAATACCTTCTAATGTTCTAAATTGACTATATACTAAATGTAATCCTTTCAATTTATCATCTTGTAAATTTTCTAATATATTTAAAAATTTTGGACTATAAATTTGCAAAGCATCGGGTGTTAAATATTTATCCGCATTATCTTCTAGTTTATGTAATGCATTTAGAATTCTATCTTCATATTTCATTCCAGTTTCATGATCTTTTTCTTTTTCTACTAATTTTCCATCATTTTCTTCTACATTTTCAATATTTTCTATTTCAGCATTAAATTCATCGGGATTAGGAGTATGAGCATCTAGTAAATTTTCATTAGCAACGTCTTTTAATATAGTAGTAGATAAATCCTGTCCATCTCTTGGAAGAGGGCGAGTTATATTTGGTTTTGGAAAAACAAAATTACAAAATGCTCTTGAAAAAATACGATATGTCGATACAGCATCATCATAAATATTTTCCTTTCCTTGCCCTTGTTTTCGTTTTTTAGCATTACTTTGTTCCAGTTTACGTTCTTGAACACGAGCTTCTTCATAAACACCAAATTGGAAATCACTCATTGGTATTTTTTTAACTATAAAGTCGCTACTTTTTTTATATTCAGGTAAGAGAGCATCTATATCAGGAAAATATGATGTAAGACCTAATATACGTCTCTTAAATAAATTCATATTTTTTACTTTATTATCTTCGGCAATAAAATATTTAGTAAAATCATCTAATTTATCTGGTAATGCATCGTATAATTCTACATGAGTAGAATTTGATATAACCGTAATATTATTTTCTTTCAATGTATTTACTAATTCTTTCAATAAAGTTTCATCATCAACATTGCCATTTACGTCTATTTTTACACCTTGATATTTTTTATCATCTGGATCATAATCATTTAAAAATCCAAAAGGATTACGAGTTATTTCTAAGGTAGTAGATGTAGGTTTATAGTTAACATAATCTAGCATATTTTTTAAAACAAAATTTGTTTTGAAGATATCAAGAATAGTTTCTTGCGATATTTTTCTTTTATCATTGATAGAGAGTTTAATATACCATGTTTTAATTTTACCTCTTAAAATATTAAATAATATAGCAATTTCATTAGGATAGTTAATAATCGGAGTTCCTGTTAAAAGAACTATTCTACAATTATCGGCCGTCATTAAAAAATTATATAATTGCATAGATAGTGATGAAGGAGAATTCATTTTATTAACAATTCTTGATACAAAGTTATGTGCTTCATCAACAATAACAGTTTTATTAGAGAATGGATTAATTGTTCCTCCTTGAGTTAATTGATCAAGGTGACTTTTTCTAAGACCATTATAATTAATAAATCTATATTTAATTCTAATCATTTCATTAATTTGATAATCTAAACTTAATTTTTCCGTTGTTGATAAAGATTCATAATTGGCTGGTTTTTTAATATTAACTAACCAAGCACCACCTTGTTTTTTAATATATTCTACAGGTATAGATAATGCTTGCGACAAAGGTTCTACTAATTCAGGATATTTACTTACATCAATAAATTCCCAAAATTGATTTTTTTTATAAATTTTATCTCCACATTTTTTTAATTCTTCAATATAGTTAACTCTTAATGAAGCAGGAGTCATAACAACTATTTGATTATCAGTTTTTATACCTTCTGCTATAGCAATTGATGAACATGTTTTACCAGAACCAAGACCATGAAATAATAATACACCTCTATATGGTGTATATAAATTAATATAATCCCTAACTATTTTTTGATGTGTTAATAAAGAGAATTCCGCGTTTTTTGAGTCACAAGAAATAACACCCTTATCTTTAGATATTTCTTCTTTATAAGGTTCAAATAATGATGATATAAAGTTAATAAATAATTCTCTATTATTCATATAATATGAAGAAGCTCTTATTAAAACCTTTTTCTCTTTTTCAGGTAAGCGCGATTTAATATTATCTATTTCTAATAAGCTTTCTTTACCTTCAATAATAGTCTCTGTTGGTATAACAGTTTTTCTTTCTTTGGTTTCTTTTATTTCAGGAATATCAGTTTCAAGTTTAAGTTTTTTAATTTTTTTCTTTTTTGTAATAACTAGCTGGGGTTCGATTGGTGCTTTTTTTTCAGTTATTTCTTTTTTAATTTCTTCTTTTTTTTCTAAAGGATTTATCGTTTGAATATCGCCTTTATAATTTAATTTATTTAATATGTAAGACCTATTTAATTTAGCAGTTTCTCGTTTGTCTACTACTTTTGTTTTTAATTGAATATCTTGTTTTTCAGCTGGTTTTTTTACAGCTACATTTATTATTGGTATTTTTTCAGGAATAGGCTTTACTTTTAATTTTTCTAATAATTCTTTGGACATATATTAATTATTAATATTATTATTATATTTTTAATTTATTTATTATATAAAGTAAGTGCGACTAAAATAATTATAATTATTATTTAAAGTTATATATAATTCAATATTATATAAGTATGAATTTTCTAAGAAGATTATCTACTCAACTAGTAAAAAAAAATTATAATTTAGACGCTGATTATTATAATTTTATATTTTCGCAAAATTCAAAAGAAAGAATTAATTTTTTTAATGGAAATTATAAAATAACAGATAATACAGGCGATTTTTATAATAATATAAAAAAATATGAAATGCATGAAAGTCATAGTCCAAAACCATTTATTAAAATTGAAAAACCGAAAAAATAAATTTATAAAATATTTTTTACATAATTTTTTTAATAGCTTCATCACATGCAATTTGTTCCGCTTTTTTCTTAATTTTATGTAATCCTTTTCCTAAAAATACTAATACTTTTTCATTATTTTCCAAATATTTATGAATATTTGTAAAATTATTAAAATTATCAAAATCAATAGCGCTCGCTATATCAATATTATGTATGGATTGTCCAATGCAAATATATACTCCCATTTCATAACCTAATTCTTGATCATGAGAAATTTCAAGGTATTCGGGTGTAATTTTAAATTCTTTTTGAATGATAACTTGTAATTGATTTTTATAGTTATCATCTGTATTAATTAATTTTGTCCAATCTACATGTTGTTCAAAAATTTTTTCAACAAAAATTTGTGTCATTTGAAAACCTGGCCCTGTTACAAATATATTTTCAAACCATTTATCTTCGTCTTTGATAGTTATTTTATTTACATCTAAAAATAAAGCACCAAGAAACGCTTCAAATAAACAACCTAATTTTTTCATATTGGTTCTAGTATTTTTCTCCTCAGCATGTTTTGAAATAATATACCATTTATGTAATCTTAATTCATATGCTAATTTGCCAATATGTTCATTTTTAACAAGAGCAATTTTTTTTTCTGTCATAAACCCCTCTTCTGCTTTTGGAAAACGACGATATAAGTAATATTTTGTAATACATTCTAAAATACCATCTCCAATAAATTCCAATCTTTCATTCGATTTTGTTTTTAAAGGTAAACAATCATATGGCTTATCGACAATACTTATTTCAGAAGCTTTATTTTCTAACATAGGTCTCTTACAGTAAGATTTATGAATAAATGCTCTTTTAAATAATTCAATATTTTTGATTGTATAATTAACTCCATATTTTTTGAGAATAGATTGAATATCATTCAATGTAATCTCAATATTTTTATTATTATATGGATTAAATACTAATTCTCCATTAATATGAGAAATATCTTCATCATTAATTTTTTCTTCAAAGTTCATTCCTATATATATAGTATATATATATGTATTTAAATATTTTTTATTGTTAATATCGTAATAAAAAATATTCTTACTATGTAAAATAGTTGTTAGATTGCTTAAGAAAAAAAGGTGTTGACACCTCTAAAACACTTTATTAACGATTTAAAAAATAATTCAAAACTTGTAAATGGTAGTAATATGATAATTATTAATAGTGTAGTTTCAACATTAAAAACTATACCTTACATACTAGACTGTGCTCTTGTTTCTGGTATATTATCTTAATTAATGTATTATTATATGCAAAATTTTTAATATAATATATAATTTAAAAATATTAATATATAATTTAAAAAAATAATTACATTAATTGTAATGAAATTAGTTATAGATAATAGAGAGCCAAAAGAATTAAAAACTTTGATACAAGATAAAATAGAAAATATAGAATTAAAAAATTTGGAAATAGGAGATATCATTTTTCTAGATGATCATGATAATATAGTGCTAATTTTTGAGAGAAAAAGTATTTCTGATTTAATTTCTAGTATAAAAGATGGTCGCTATAGTGAACAATCATTTAGATTACAAGAATACCCTTTACATAATCATAATATTTTTTACTTAATAGAAGGAACATTATTAAATACTAGAAAACAATATAATGAAACTATCCAAAAGACAGTTTATTCTGCCATGTTTTCATTAAGTTATTCAAAAGGTTTCTCTCTCCTACATACATCAGGTATTGTAGAGAGTGCTGAATTTATAATATTTTTTTTTCAAAAATTAGTAAAAGACAAATCAATTAAGCCATTTTATCAGAATATAAATCCAATAAATAATAGAATTCACGAGGAAACTGTTGAAAGTAATGAAAGTAAAAAAAATGAAGATAATAATGACTATGTTTCTCACATAAAAACATCAAAAAAATCTCATATTACAAAAGAAAATATTAGTGAAATTATGTTATCTCAAATACCGAATGTCAGTATAAATACAGCAAAATGTATATTAAATGAATATAAAAATATTGAAAATTTAATAAAAAATTTGAGAGAAAATAGTGAATGTTTAGAAAATTTAAAAGTTAAAAATAAAAATAGTGAGAGAAAAATAGGAAAAAACACAATTGAAAATATTAAAACATATTTATTATAAATATTAGCATTAATATTATTATTTATATATATAAATGTTAAAAGAAGACGATATATATAGATATTTAGGAGTAATCACAGTAGCACTATTTTTTATTTATATTGTAAAAAGTGTTTTAAATACACAAAATAGTATTATAGAAGGTTTAACTAATGTTAAAAAACCTTTAAATATTCAAGATGATTTATTTTCAAATTTAGATAAACATTTAAAAGAAAATAATGATAGATTAGCCGATAGTTTATTGATAAAAAAATATAAAAGAGAATATGAAGATTCTATTATAGAAATAGATACTAATACTGATCTTAAAATATTGCAATTAACAATTTTATATGGAAATGCTTTAGCAAATAAAGATGATAAAGAAGCCAAAAAATATTTAGAAGAAATTAATTTATTACAAAATTTAAAAGCGTATTTAAAAAATACAATGAAATTTATTGATAAGCATTAATTATTTTTTAAGCAACCGCTAGTTTAACTTCACTACCCTTATAATATCCTTGTTTTATTAACTGATTTGTATATTTATCACCACCCCAGTTTGTATCCATTGGATTTGGACTAATTCCATCAGCTTCATTAGTTATTTTATCTAAAGGTGTAGATAGACCAATATATTGATTGTTGGGATCATATCCTGGATATTGATTATTATTATATGGTGGATTATTTCGCGTAGCATTTAAAAGAAGTGTTTTTGGTGCTAAAGTTCGTTTTTCAGTTACTTTACCTTCTTCAAGACCACCTTGTAATTCTGTTGGAGAAGGTCTAGCTTTATATACAGATCTTCCTTGAGCATTATATGAATGTTGTAAAAATAATGCTGGGCATCTTATACCTTGACTTCTTTGCCATTTAGTAAATTCAACATATTCATTTAAATTATCAAACATAATAGGATTTACTCCAGGAACAGGTGCTAATTCTGAGTTATATAAAAATATATGTTTATCTTTTTGTATAAGAATATTGGGGCATCTATATTTGCGTTTATTATTTGTAAAAGATTCAAAAATAGATTTTGGTTTATTAATTATCATAAAAATTAAACCTAAAATAAAAATACTAATTATAATAGCTAATTTTGACATATATATATAAAATTATATAATTTTTGATAAACAACATTATATTAATATATATTATATGAGTATATTGGATGTAGATAATGACAATCCAAAATTATTTGATTTAAAAGTTGATGAAAAACCGACATTTATAATTGTAAAAGCAGAATGGTGTGGACATTGTAAAAGATTGCTTCCAGAATTAGAAAAATTACATGATAAAATAAAGGACGAAAATATAGATGCTAATATTATGAAAATAGACGATACCGTAATGCCAAAGATAGAATCAAATTATTTGAAAAATGTAGTAGGATATCCTACTATTAGATTTCTTAATAATGGCAATATAAAAGATTATGAAGGTGAACATAATGCAGATGCTATGTTAGATTTTTGTATGAAGCAACTAAAATTACATAATAAAATGAGTGGTGGTAAAAAATCAAAAAAAGTAAGAAAATCAAGAAAAGCAAAAAAATCAAAGAAAATTAATAAAATGAGGAAAAATAAAAAATCAAAAAAAGTAAGAAAATCAAGAAAAGCAAAAAAATCAAAGAAAATTAATAAAATGAAGAAAAAAAAAAAATCAAGAAAAATAAAAAAATCTAGAAAATAATTATACATTAATTAAATACATTCCCATTATCATCAATGGTAAACCTATTGTTTTTTTCCATGTAAATTCACCTTTCATAATGAAAACAAAGGCCAGTAGAGTTATAATTATATCAATTAAATAATCGAAACTTCTTATTTTTTTTATATTATGCATTTTTAGTAATTCAATTCGTATAAATGAAATAGATATATAAATTAGGGGTAATATCAAAAAATAAGACAAGTCTTTATAATTCAATTTTTTAATATCACTTATAATATATTTGTTTTTATTAGTGATAAAATAAATTAATATGAAAAATATAAAACCTATAATAGTATCCAACGCAAAAACACTTGTAGGATTAATTATTTCTGTATAATATTTATTTTTAATATCAAATAACCATTCTAACGAAGCAGTGATTACTAATACAAAAATCAAAAAATAAGTATTAGATAATAATTTATTAAACATATAATATTATTATAAAATTATTTATTTTATGCTAAAAATTGAATTAAATATTAGGATATAAAAATATATAGACTAATAAATTATGCAATGGCAATTCAAATTGTTAGAGTTTGAAATATGTGATACGATACTTAGTATAGAGGAAGAAGATATATATACAGATACTAAAGAATTTTTAGTTAAAATGTTTGGAATAGATGAATATGGTAATACAGCTTGTATATATGTTAAAGGTTTCCAACCTTATTTTTATGTAAAAGTGAAGGATGATTGGACACAACAAGATAAAAATGAATTTTTAACATTTATCAAAAATAAGATGGGAAAGTATTTTGCGAACTCTTTAGTATCAAGTAAACTAATTAATAGACATAAATTATATGGTTTTGATGCTAAAAAACATCATAAATTTATTCAATTAAAATTTAATAATACAATTGCTATGACAAAAGCAAAAAACTTATGGTATGAATATAATAAAACAACTTATTCAAAAAAATTAATAGATGGTGGTTTGCCATATAAAGATACTAAAATTGAAATTTATGAAGCACAGATACCACCACTACTTCGTTTATTTCATATTAAAGAAATAAGTCCATCAGGATGGATTGCTTTATTAAAAGGAAAGTACACAAAGCATAAAGAACAAACTACTTATTGCCATCATGAATTTACAATTCAT
>Ga0222715_10001543_pt1 | contig 21933 bp, 21 predicted proteins | sample C33_9DmetaG_FD_165056 | JGI IMG/M metagenome (GOLD analysis project Ga0222715, IMG submission 165056) | Estuarine water microbial communities from San Francisco Bay, California, United States - C33_9D | ecosystem: Environmental > Aquatic > Marine > Unclassified | place: USA: California... | reverse complement strand
GTATATACCCAAGTTTATCTGTCGTTTTTCATAAGGCTTTTATTTGTGAATGATTCACATATAGCTGCGTTGCTAAAGGCATACGCACACGATATCAAAGGCTCCTTAGGTGCCAATGCAGCTTTTGGCTGAACCACCGTTTAGGTCACTGATTTACGATATTATAATATAAACCATTGATTAAAATGGCTTAATAATACAAAAAATCAAATTGATACGTCTCTCATCTGCTTTAATGTAGATCCAAATTGGCTTCGCACAACTGGGTTGAATTCATAAATACCCATGAAGTTAATATGCGCCCAAGCGATAACCGAGCCAGTCGATATTGATTCAATGACATTCGCACGTTCATCATGTGAACCAAGAGATAGACAATGGTCAGACAAAAATAAGTAGTTCCATAGAATAATCATATTGCGTAACAAGGTATTACTGGCCATGACCAATTGAATTTCGTCCTGCAGACCGACTTGTAACCTACCGTTTCTTCCAAACAGCACTTTGTCAGCAAGTTTTTGACCTAACTCGACTCTGTTAAGCTGCTTCTGAATATTTTGCCTGAGCGCTTCATCGTCTACATAGTTTAAAATGAAGTGGGTCTTTAACAAGCGCCCGAATTCTTTAAAGGCTTTATATAGTATGTTGTCTCTCTCACTACTGGATAACATTTTTAACATTTGTGAGGCACTGCAGCGCTTTAACTTCATAGATGCCATGAGCCTTAATATATCGTCCCAATTATCCAATATGAGTTTCTTATTGATTTGCGTCTTTGGTGCTAATGGCGAATCAGAGTATTTGCTGGTTGTTTTAGACTCATAAGCATAGAGGGTTTGATGATGAACATTCTTAATGCGTGGTGCAAAAGACACGTCCATGAAGTGCAAGCCCGCAAAAACAGCTTCAGTATAACCGTGCGTGTCGGTGCTATGAAAGTGCTCCTCAATATCGTCTTGCATCAATGCATGTTTTGATGAAACTAACCCTTCAAGGACATAAGGCGCCTCCCGATCTGATGACGTTAATACGTTGACATGAAAAAATGACTGTTTTTCGTCAAGAAAACTATTAACGCTTATCCCTTGTTCTTTGCCGTAATATTTGTATGAATAATTTGCAAGCAAAGAGTTCACGTTAACCACGACTTTCTTACCATCGCTACTTGAATGTAATCTGCCATCATTTTCATTATATATGGTGGGTAAGGAGAGTGATTGGATCGTTTTGACTAAAAGGTCATTTGCTCGTTGGAAGTTTTGAGTAGATATCCACGAATTTTCTGTATCTTTTAACGCTTTTTCTGAAAATAACTTACTTGCCCTAGCGAGCTCTGTATGACCCAAGTTTGTTCCTAAACTTAATATTGTGGCGAACAGTAAACGCACGTCTACTTCAGATTTACCAGCACGTGGAAGACGATTGCGAAAACAACTTGAAAAATCAGTATGCCGGTTTATTTCGAACATGACATCTTGAAGCGTAACTGAGCGAGATGCTCCTAATAGCGTGGGTATGTATTTCGCGATCGAAAATTCGGGGTCGGGATATTTAATCCTCCAGGTACCATCTTCTTTTGTCGAAAAATGTGAGTTTTCATTGTTGTTAATCCGCTTAATGACGTCCTCAAATCTTCGCGTTACGCTCTGACCAATGTCGGCAAGTACCGCTTTTCCATCTGCAAACTTTTCCAACGATGCTGCTGCCAAAAGTCGTTTATGATGTTGACGCCATTCTTCTGTACCAATCATATAACTTGGCGTTTGTCTGTAACGATAGGAATAAGTTAACGTTAATGACTTGTTCTTTAGTCCCTTCGCCACGCTCATGAATAGGAACGCCCGATATTTGTTTATTGGATTGATATCGTCCTCTTCATTCAGGTGAGCCAATTCGATTTTGGTTAAGAACGAAGTAGGCGAGTCTTCATCAATAATTTTTGGCTGGGATAGGTAGAAGGTTATGGCTTCCAACAGCCCTTGATTTTTGCTTTGCGTGTCAAAGCTCATAGACTTAATAAACGGACCTAGTGTGCGCTGGAGTTTGATGCTGCTTTCAAACAGCGAGCGATAATAATCTGCATGGGTAGCCAGTTTAGTAATGCTATTCCCAACACGTTCAATATGCTTTTCAAAATCAGGGTTTTCGGCATTGAAAAAAGCACTTATTAGCTGGTGTGCGCGCTCGTTTCGTTCTTCAAAAGACAAATCCGCATCTTGGGTGATGGAATATACTAGCTCTAACACTCTCTTGGCATCTTTAGCGCTATTTAGTACTGTTTTATTAGCCTCAAGTGTACTGACTCGTTGCTCGTCGCGTTTGTTCCGCTCATTACCTTTTGCTTTGTTCGTAAATTGTTTAACAACTTTTAAAATAGCATCTGCAGCAAAGTCATGGCGCTTATAAAACTGATCATAAATAAAAGACAAATAGTAAAGCGACTGTTTGTTGTCATTTTTCAATCGCCGGATTTCATCGTTGTTTCCTAAGTAAATTGCATCAGAAAAATGCTTTATCGCTTCATCAGTAAGGCCCATTTTTTTGTAAACAGGTGTTAGTTCATAAAAATGCTCGCCAAACACCTGTAATATCGCTGCATTTTGGTTAAGGATCCTCTGGCCTAGGCCTTGATCGATTCTTTTTAGCTCTCTGATACTATAAAGATGCGATTGCGTAGAAAAAAACTGCAATAGTGACTTTTTCTTTTTGAGTGATAATGACTTTTCAACTAAGTCCAGCATCCGTGTTTCATAATAATGAAAAGCAGTCGAGATAATATCAACAAACTGATTATATGAAGGGATCTCGACGCGGCGCATCCAACAAAACGAGACAAGGGCAAACAGAATATCTTCTTTGTTCATGCGGATAGATACTAAGCTGTCTGCATGTGCTGCTAATAGTGCAGTCGTGCTAGATGTCATTGCTTGCCAGTTGTATTGCGCAAGTATTTGTTTCTTTTGCCGATAGGCAACTTCTGGCAAATACGTCGATAAATCAATAGTGCTTTTAAGTGATAATACTTTTGTTGCCCTTTTTATATCGGCGTCAATAAAGCGACTTGTTTCAAAAAACCGCCCCTTTGCTTGAAAGTAGGCCTTTGACACTAAGTAACCCACCTTGGCAACGTTAGATTGCATTTTGTTCAATATCTTTTTAGTCTCGACATCTAATGTGAAATAGCCAATAGTTGCTTCTTTCGTTAGTTTTGGTACGCTATCAAACGCTCGCTTTCTCGCTGAAGAAAGTACTTTCATTTTTGCCATTTTGTCATTCCTTTTAGTTATTAAAATCAACCTATTAATTACGTTATCTCTAAAAACGTGCAGTGTACACTGTTGTAATTTAAAGAAATGGTAATTAAAAACGCAATATATATAACTGTATCGTCTTACAAAGCTAGTCATTTTCGTGTAGTGTACAGTGAATAATATGTCAATGATTCACGGATATTCATCTGCAAAATGTCGCCCACTAACGAACTCTATGCGCCTCTGATAAAGGCATTTGACCACTTTAATCGCGCATTATTTAATAACGAATTGCCGCCTGTCATTTTTACCGTGCAGCGTAAGAAGAACGTGATGGGGTTCTTCGCGGCAAAACGGTGGGGAAATGCGCAAGGTGAGCTCTGCAGTGAGTTGAGTATTAATCCTTCCTATTTTGCTTCATCAAGAATAATAGAAGTCTTTCAGACCTTGGTTCATGAGATGGTGCATGCATGGCAATTTCATTTTGGTCTGCCCAGCGAAGGTCATTACCACAATAAAGAGTGGGCGCAAAAGATGATGAATGTAGGCTTGATGCCCTCAGATACCGGGGAGCCGGGCGGGGCGATTGTCGGACGCAATATGAGCGACTTTATTATGAAGCAGGGTGCTTTTATGCAAGCGGCTAACGAGCTTCTAGATGACAAAACATTCCATTTATGCTGGGTTGACCGCTTAGCCTTACCTAAACTACACGAGCCGATAATTGTTGATAATCCAGTATTTAAACCCAATTCGCAAGTCGAACACTGCGCGCACGCTAGCGACATGATAAACGCTAATGTCATATCGCTGAGCGATGAATTACAGAACGTTTCATTTCCTTCTGAGCGCGAGGACTTTACGTCTATGCCAGATTCTTTTTTCATCCGTGAGGTTGCCAAGCGCCAAACGCGAACAAGGCATATCTGCTCGGGTTGCAATACGAAAGTTTATGGGAAGGCGACATTGAATATTATCTGCGGTGACTGCGAATTACCTTTTATGATGGATTCATGACAAGTTCAACAAGAACTTTGTGCCAATAGTTGTCACCCCAGTGTTAAGAATTCGATAATAGACACCTGATCTACTTGACGTCAAACGTAAGTCGTTTTTTACCAACATATTTCATTTTTTAATTTTTTTCATGAATTTTATAGTGAAGTAAGTGTTTTTGATTGAAGATTCTGCATAGATATCACCCCCATTGATCTTTATTATTGACTTAGCAATCGTTAAGCCAAGTCCGGCACCTTGCCCATCTCGTTTGCGTGAAAAGTCTGTTCTGTAGAAACGGTCAAACAAACGACTCAAATGTTCTTCAGGGATGACATCTCCATGGTTAATTATTGAAATGGAGAAGGCGTCAGCCGAATCTTTTGTTTCAATAATAATTTCATCGTCGTTAGGTGAGTAACGAATTGCGTTAGATATCAGATTACTAAGTGCCTGGCGAAACATTGTTTTATCACACACTAACTCAATTGACGGGCCGCGCAGGGTAAGCGTTATATCTTTCTCATCAGAAAGCACTTCAAAATACTCAGTTAAGTCCCTTATCTCTTGGTTAACGGCTATTTTGTCTTTACTGGGTGTAATCAATCCATGCTCGGTTTGCGCTAGCAACAGCATGTCGCTGACCATTTTGCTCATTCTTTCATATTCTTCAAGATGCGAATACAGTATATCCGTATACTCTTCGTTACTTCTTTCTCGGTTTAAAATTACCTGCGTTTGTGTCGTCAAGTTAGTGATTGGGGTTCTTAATTCATGTGCGATATCGGCGGAAAAAAAGGACAGTCTTGAAAAACCATCTTCCAACTTTTGGATCATAGTATTAAATGAGTCGACTAAAACTGTTAATTCAGTGGGGACGCCATTTGTGCTTAATCTCGCATCTAAATGGTCAGCAGATATTGTTTCAATTTTTCTACTTAAGTTTCGAAGTGGCGAATGCCCTCTGTAAATCGCGACTCTCGCGGCCAATATCGTCACAATGGCTGCAAAAATAGTAATTAGCCATAGCGTTCTCTTAAAACTTTCCATATATGTCATATGGAATTCCATATTTGAAGCAACAATAACGCTATACGTTTCTTTTTTGCCACTTAAACTGACATTCGTTGCTAGCTTGGTTGCACGCAACATATGCTGAGTGTCCTCAAACAATATTAAATTATCAGGCGCTACGGTTTCAAAAGTGGACGAATTCTTAGGAAAAAAACTAAAATCAGCGTCCTTACTTGAGAAGAGTGTTTCGCCCTGTGCGTTCTCAACATGATAGTAAACACCATGATGGCCAGAAACCGCCTCAAACAGGGTTTCTGAAGGGGGCGTATTGTTGAGTGCTGCTTCTTTAAGCTTGGCATCAACAGCCAGGAAAACCTCGTTGAGTTCAGACGCATCTTGCTCGGTAAAATGCTGCTCTATTGAATGGATGACAATTGCATGCATCACCGAAAAGCATAGTAGGACCGTTATTCCAACTAAGCTGGTTGTGCGAAAAGCGAGAGAGTTCGGCACTGTAAACCACTTATTCATTGTCGACCGCTGATAATTTGTAGCCCATACCACGAATAGTTTGGATTAACTTTGGCGAGAAATCATCGTCAATTTTTGCTCTGAGACGTCTAATAGCCACGTCAATCACGTTGGTATCGCTGTCAAAATTAATATCCCAAACTTGTGAGGCAATTAGGGAGCGTGGCAGCACTTCTCCTTGCCGCCGTACCATTAGCTCAAGTAATGTGAATTCTTTGGTCGTGAGATTAATGGCTTTACCTGCGCGAGTGGCAATGCGAGAGGGTATATCTAGCTGTAAATCTGCAATTGCGAGGGTATTGGTTGGTACTGCAATGCCTCGCCTCAGTAGTGAGCGCACTCGAGCAAGTAATTCTGCAAAGGCAAAAGGCTTTACTAGGTAATCATCAGCGCCTAACTCAAGTCCTTTCACTCGGTCTTTAACGCTGTCTCTGGCTGTTAAAAACAATACAGGAGTTGGGTTGTTTGATTCTCGGAGCGAACTCATGATTTTCCAACCGTCAATATCAGGCAGCATGACATCTAAAATGACGAGCTCGAAATTACCTGTCATGGCTTTGTGGTACCCGTCCAAGCCGTTTCTCACCAACTCAATAACGAAGCCCGCTTCTGATAGACCTTGTTTGATGTAATCGCCGGTTTTGATTTCATCTTCAACTACCAATATTTTCATTTACACTCCAGTTGATGAGGCAAAACAAATGCACCCAATTCCAAAGTAGGGTCATTCTTTTGCTATGCCTGCGCAAATACTATAACGCTTAGCGTCATTATAAAGTAGAACCGCATCTAATGTTGCCTTGATGACAGAATTGTAATCTACATGTAATCGTCCCGTCAGGTTGTAATGGTAACATAGCATGGTCAAAAGAATTCTATTCCCAGCGACTGTTGTATTTGCTGGCATATATTAAACCTCACAACATTGGGTAAGTGTCACTTGTTAAAACGTTTCGTACATATTGTCTTCATCATTACGATGCTTGTATCGCAGGGTGCACAGGCGTTTACGTCTGTTAATATGCCATGCTCGCAAGATCATATGATGATGCAAAATATGATTGCTCTAGATATGCAAAGCTCACTTGACTCCATAAGCGTAATGGATAATAGCGACATGAATTGCTGTGCAAAAGACTGTTACTGCCCTGCGGGCGTTGTAACTGTCGCCGTTGTCATACATCATGGCTTAGCAGCGGTTCCAAATTTCACTGAAACGAAAGTAGCTTCTTTCCTCGTTATATTTAAGAGCATTTTCCCCTCACAATTACAACGTCCCCCTAAAAGCCTTACTGTTTAGTCACGCGCTTGTTTTGCTAATAGCATCGTGAAAACAATCCTTGGCAAGGCCCAAGATTATTTTCGCTCATTCATACTAAACACATTTTAATTGAGAGGACTTCACTATGAAATTTTCTATCTTGTTGCTTGCAAAGGCAAGCATACTTGCATCCTTTTTTATCATGATGGCATGCTCAGATGCATCAGATATTACGGCAGCCCAAACGGCTGCAAACGATTCAACGAAAACAATACCCATTGAACTTACTGTATTTAAAAGTCGAACTTGCGGCTGCTGCCAAAAATGGATAGATCATGCCGAAGTATACGGTTTTGACATCACAGCTAACAACGTAACGTTTCTTTCTGAGCTAAAGGATGACAAAGGCATTGCGCCGAACTACCGCTCTTGCCATACGGCAGAGTCAAAAGAGGGTTACGTATTTGAAGGGCATGTACCAGCAAAATTTATCAAACAATACTTAGCTACAGTGCCAGCCGACAGCATTGGTTTATCAGTACCTGCTATGCCTGTTGGTTCGCCAGGTATGGAAATGGGAGAGCGTTTTATGCCTTATCAAATACTCCTTTTGCATAGCGACGGCAGCTCAACAGTATATGCAGAAGTGGCAACTTATGAGGAGCAATTTTAATGAAATGTTTTATGTCTTTCATTTCGGTCATAACGTTCGTATTTTTTAGTGCCAATGCAGTCGCGACTGACTCAAGTATTTTAACGTTAGAAGAAGCAATAACAGCGGCCGTTAAACAAGACCCTTGGTTAAAAGGGAGTCAATATAACGAAAATGCTATAATGGCAAATAGTGTGGCGGCGTCTACCTTACCGGATCCCGTTGTGTCAATTGGCTTAGCGAATCTGCCGACCAACGGGTTTGCGTTTGACCAAGAACCCATGACTCAGCTAAAAGCAGGCGTGTCGCAACTGTTTCCGCGCGGAGATAGTTTAGATATTCGCCGCCGGCAATTGCAAGAGCTTGCCAAACAACACCCTATTATGCGTCAAGATAGAATAGCCAAAACAACACTGACAGTATCAACAAAGTGGTTAGAGATTTTTCGCGCGCAGCAAACTATAGGGTTAATTGAGCAAGACCGAGCCTTGTTCGAACAGTTAGGCGAAGTTGCAAAAGCGAGTTATTCGTCTGCTGTCGGCAAAGTACGCCAGCATGATATTGTAAGGGCGCAGCTAGAGCTGACAAGGCTTGAAGATAGGCTTACTCAATTACACTCTCAAAAAGAACAAGCAACAGCGCAACTATTAGAATGGTTGTCTGACGAAGCAGCTTGGCCATCGAGTTCTCTAAATTACCAGCAAAATATTGACCTGCCTGTGTCTGCACCAACGATTCGTCCATTGTATCTAAACGCTCAGGGTGAATTAGAAAGCGGCAACATTCAAACATTGGCAAACTTGCTGAATAATCACCCCTACGTGCAGGCAATTGAGCAAAAGATAGAAGCCAGTAAAACCGGCATTGATTTAGCTAAACAGCAATACAAGCCGCAATGGGGCGTTAATGCAAGCTATGCTTATCGCGCAGACGATCAAATAGGACGCAGTCGAGCTGACTTCATCTCGGTCGGCGTAACGTTTGATCTCCCTCTGTTTACCAATAATAAGCAAGACCAAGAGGTGTCGGCGGCCATCAGTCAAACCGAGGCGATAAAGACCGAAAAGAGGCTTGCACTACGCTCACTATTATCGCAACTACAGTCAGCCTACGCCGCACACCAAAGACTGCTGCAACGGGCAGTCTTATATAAGACCGATATATTGGTGCAAATGAGCGACCAAGCGGAAGCATCTTTAACTGCATATACCAATGATGACGGTGATTTTTCCGAAGTCGTTAGAGCAAGAATAGCCGACCTTAACGCCAGAATAGATGCACTGAACATAGATGTTGACTTACTCAAGTCCCAATCACAATTAAACTACTTTTTTAGCGATGAGCCTACTATCGCCAATACTCGTTTTGGAGACAAATAATGAAAAACACTAGCACACTTGCTATTGGTCTGATTGCAGGTGCGGTGATTACTGCGCTTGCTTATACCTTCATCTTAGCGCCAAGCAATAATACTTCTTCTGAGAATACCGCTGATGCTGACCAACCCTTGTATTGGGTAGCGCCAATGGATCCTAATTATAGAAGAGATGCGCCCGGCAAGTCTCCGATGGGTATGGATTTAATTCCTGTTTTTGACGACGGCGGCAGCAATGCAGATAGTCCTGGGACAATTAAAATACACCCTAACGTGGAAAATAATTTAGGCGTAAGAACAGCCAAAGTTGAGAAAAAGTCCTTGCATGTGCCCATCAGAACAGTTGGTTACGTGCAATATAGCGAAGACACGCTTGTTCATATTCACCCTCGTGTTGAAGGCTGGGTTGACAACCTTTATGTCAAAGCCGCAGGTGATTATGTTGAGAAAGGCGAGCCACTATATGCGCTTTATTCTCCTGAATTAGTAAACGCTCAAGAAGAGTATTTGCTTGCGCGTAGTCGTAAAAACACCAACCTTATTGAGGCTGCCTCATCACGTTTAGAAGCCCTACAGATGCCGGCCTCAGCCATTAAGAAGCTGGATCAAACAGGTATAGTACAACACACTATTACCTTTACAGCGCCGCAGACTGGTTTTGTAGATAATCTCAATATAAGACAAGGCTTTTACGTAAAACCCGGTGTGACTATGTTATCGATTGGTGCCTTAGATGAAGTATGGGTAGATGCAGAAATATTTGAGCGCCAGTCCAACCAGATAAAAAAAGGCTTAGCTGTCACCATGACCTTAGAGTATTTGCCAGGCAAAGAGTGGCAAGGAAAAGTGGACTACGTTTACCCAACCCTAGACGAAGACACAAGAACATTAAAAGCACGACTAAGATTTGATAATCCAGACTACTTTTTAAAACCAAACATGTTTGCTCAGGTGACCATTCATTCTGATTTAGACTATGAAAACCTGCTCGTTCCCACTGAGGCGGTTATACGAACCGGCACACAAGACAGAGTCGTGCTGGCATTAGGCGAGGGGCGCTTCAAATCTGTTGAAGTTAAAGTAGGCAATATTGTTAATGAATACACTGAAATCTTAACGGGTTTGAATGTCGATGATCTTATCGTTACCTCTGCACAGTTCTTGTTGGACTCAGAAAGCAGCATTTCATCAGATTTTAAACGAATGGAAGAGCCTGATGCCGCTCTAGCGATGGTTTGGACAACCGCAACCGTGAATAGCATAATGATAGATCATCAAATGGTTAACCTAGATCATGCGGCAATTGAAGATTGGGGCTGGCCAAGTATGACAATGGATTTCAATGTCGCAGACGATATTGATATTAGCCAGTTAACTGAAGGTATTTCACTGCACCTTCAAATCACCAAGCTGGATTCGGGAGACTATTACATCAGTACTATTCATATTGTTGATGAAGACGGCAATATGATGCACATGGAAGAGATGATGGATATGGACGATATAAAAAGCATGGATCATTCTTCTGAGTCAGGTGCTAGCAAAGAAATGGATCATGCTAATCATGGAGGACAATACTAATGATTACAGCCATTATTAAATGGTCTATCAACAACCGTTTTTTCGTTTTACTCATGGCCGCGTTAATTGTGAGCGGCGGTTTATTAGCGGTAAAAAACACACCCGTAGACGCCTTGCCTGACTTGTCAGATGTACAAGTGATTATTAAAACGAGTTACCCAGGCCAAGCTCCACAGGTCGTGGAAGATCAAGTTACCTATCCTTTAACCACGGCAATGCTGTCGGTGCCCGGTGCTAAAACGGTACGGGGCTTTTCATTCTTTGGTGACTCATTTGTTTATATTATATTTGATGATGATACCGACCTTTATTGGGCGCGAAGCCGAGTGTTGGAATACTTATCTCAGGTTGCGCCTAACTTACCAGAAAATGCTAAACCACAATTAGGCCCTGATGCCACGGGTGTGGGCTGGGTCTACCTTTATGCATTGGTCGATAAGACTGGCCAGCACGATATTAGTCAGTTGCGTAGCTTACAAGATTGGTTTTTGAAGTTTGAATTACAAACGGTGCCAGGGGTGTCTGAGGTATCTGCTATTGGCGGCATGGTTAAGCAGTATCAGGTCAGAGTAGACCCCGAAAAACTCAGAGCATATGGCATCCCTCTGTCGCATGTTCAAATGGCGATAAAGCGAGGTAACCAAGAAATAGGCGCATCAGTAATTGAAATGGCTGAAGCTGAATACATGGTAAGAGCGACCGGCTATATAGAAAATAAGCGAGATATAGAGCTGATCCCCTTAGGCGTTAATGACAAAGGTACGCCGTTGCTAATTAAAGATATCGCCGATGTGCAAATAGGGCCGCAGATGAGACGCGGGGTGGCTGAACTAAATGGTGAGGGAGAAACGGTTGGTGGTATTGTCGTTATGCGCTTTGGTGAAAATGCACAAACAACCATCGATGGTGTGAAAGCTAAGCTAGAAGAACTTAAAAAAGGCCTTCCTGATGGTGTAGAAATAGTCACGGTGTATGACCGTTCGGCTTTGATAGAGCGTGCAGTAGACAACTTGGCATATAAACTACTTCAAGAATTTGCTGTGGTGGCGCTAGTGTGTATCGCTTTTCTATTTCACATTCGCTCATCGCTAGTGGTTATTATTAGTCTTCCCGTGGGTATTTTAGCGGCATTTATCGTGATGTATTTTCAGGGAATAAATGCCAACATTATGTCGCTAGGCGGCATTGCCATTGCAATAGGCGCGATGGTAGATGGTGCAATCGTAATGATTGAAAATATGCACAAGCATATGGAAAAAACTCCGCTTACCAAGGAGAATCGATGGCGGGTGGTGACAGAAGCGGCGACAGAAGTTGGTCCTGCGATTTTCTTTAGTCTATTGATCATAACGGTTAGTTTTCTGCCTGTGTTTACCTTAGAAGCGCAGGAAGGCAGGATGTTTTCGCCTTTGGCATATACTAAAACTTACGCCATGGCCGCCGCTGCAATATTGGCAATCACCTTAGCGCCAGTGCTTATGGGATATTTCATTCGTGGTAAGGTTTTAGCTGAAAACAAAAACCCAGTGAATAAAAGCCTCTCATTTGTATATATTCCAACCTTAAGAAAAGTACTAAAATTTCCAAAGATTACCTTGCTAGCAGCGCTTGTAGTTTTAGTCGTTGGCTTTTGGCCAATCAATAAAATAGGCAGTGAATTTATCCCTCCCCTAAATGAAGGCGATTTGATGTATATGCCCACCACCTATGCAGGTATATCCATTGGAAAGGCTAGAGAGTTACTGCAGCAAACCAATAAGTTGATTAAAACAGTCCCTGAGGTTGAGACTGTGTTTGGAAAAGTGGGTAGGGCAGACTCCGCAACCGATCCTGCGCCGCTGACTATGATAGAAACGTTTATTCAACTTAAACCACAATCTCAGTGGCGAGAAGGCTTAAGCAGCGATGATCTTATAAAAGAATTTGATTCGCTAATCGATATTCCAGGCTTAACCAATGCGTGGGTCATGCCAATAAAAACCCGCATTGATATGTTGGCAACGGGAATAAAAACGCCAGTGGGCATAAAAATCGGCGGGCCCGACCTTAAGGAAATACAAGGCATTGGGCAACAAATAGAAACGATACTATCGAAAGTTGAAGGCACTGCGTCTGTTTACTCTGAGCGTGTAGCTGGCGGCAGGTATGTAAAGGTTGATATTCAGCGTGAAAAAGCCGCTCGCTATGGCTTAAACATCGCAGATATTCAGTCAGTTGTAGCCAGTGCTATTGGCGGCATGAATGTGACTCAAAGCGTGGAAGGTTTAGAAAGATACCCTGTTAATGTCCGCTACCCGCAATCATATCGCTCGTCTCCTCAGGCCTTATCTTTGTTGCCTATTGTTACGCCCCAAGGTAAACGTATTGCGCTGGCTGATGTTGCCAATGTGTATATTGAAGACGGTCCTCCCGGTATTAAAAGCGAGAATGCACGATTAAACGGTTGGGTGTTTGTTGATATCGATGGAGTCGATATTGGCAGCTATGTTGTCGCCGCACAAAAAGCAGTCAACGAACAAATTGTTTTGCCAGCGGGCTATTCTATCAAGTGGTCAGGACAGTATGAGTACATGATGAGGGCGAAAGCGAAGCTAGCCTATGTGGTGCCATTAACATTGGCAATTATCATTGTACTGCTGTACCTAAACTTTCGAAATGCGATTGAGGTGGCGATTATCCTAGGCACCGTTCCCTTGGCAATGGTGGGCAGCATTTGGTTGATGTATCTAGAGGGCTTTAATTTCTCAGTTGCGGTTGGCGTTGGTTTTATTGCGCTAGTTGGAGTCGCCGTTGAAATAGGAGTCATAATGCTGGTTTACCTGAATCAAGAGTACAAAGAGATGCTGGAGAAATGCCGCAATGACAATACTCGACCCACTTTAGAGAGCCTTACCACTGTGGTGTTAAATGCCGCAGCTTTAAGAGTACGCCCCGTTATGATGACGGCGCTAACGATTATTATAGGCCTACTGCCTATTTTATATGGGTCAGGAACAGGCTCAGAAGTTATGAGTAGAATTGCAGCACCTATGGTGGGAGGAATGGTGAGTGCAGTACTACTCACGCTTTTAGTATTACCTGCTATATATCTACTGTGGAAAAAAAGACAGATACAGAATCTAGACGACAATTTTTAATCTTTTAACCCTTTAACCCTTTAAATAAGTGAGAAAAAAATGAAAAAGTATATCGCAATTTTATTTGCAGCAATGACCAGCATGTCTGTTTTAGCGCATACAGGACTAACATCATCAATGCCTGCTAACAATGCCATGTTGATGAAAAGTCCTGAAATGCTTGAAGTTACATTTGATGACAGTGTACGTCTAGTGAATTTGTTGTTGGTCAATAGCAAAGAAGAAACGATAGAAATAGACTTTGCACCAACAATGGACGCAAGCGAAACATTCTCATATGCGCTACCTTCGCTAGCGCCAGACACTTACAAAGCGTCTTGGACCATAATGGGGGAAGACGGCCATAAAATGAAAGGTGATTTTTCATTTATGGTGCACGCTATGGACAACATGAAAGGTATGCATAACATGAAAGATATGAAAAATATGAAAGATAAAAAAATGGACCATAAGCAACATAACGAGCACTAAGAGAAAACTACTATGACACCAGAAATTTGGACCGTTTTACTCATACTGAATAAGTTTCTGGTGTATTTAGGTATAGCCGCGGCCATTGGCACTGCCGCAAATATGCTGTTATTTACCCATCGCGATGTGTTGCCTAGTCGTTACTTCACAATTAGGCAATGGCAAACGAGCATGAGTAAATTTAGTATTTTATTCATTGCAATTGCCTTTATCGCCAATCTTTTTGACTTTTTCGTACAAGTGGGGAACATGTCCGAAACTGGTTTGAAGGGGATGTTTGACCCCATTATGCTAAATATGCTTTGGGTTAGCTCCGTTGGCACCTTGACCTTTATTAGAGCAATCGCGTTTGCCTTAGCGGCAGCAATGATGGCCTATACATTGAGGCTAGCTAATCCACTTAACAGTAACACCAAGTTAGTTTTCTTTGGGCTATTCACTCTAATAATAGTTTTACTATTAGGCGCTTCATTTACGCTCTCTGGGCATACCAATACGCTTGCGTTTGGAAGTGTCACACTTATTATCTTGCATGTAGCGCTAGCGTCTGCATGGCTTGGATCGCTTGTGCCACTGATATATGCAAGCTATTGCTTCAATGACAATGAGCTGTATTTATTAATGCACCGATTTGGTCGTTACGCGTCATGGGGTGTGGCTATCTTGCTGATTGCCGGCACAGTTATGTTAGTGCAGCTAATGCCAAGTGTGGAGGCGATGTTTTCGAGCGCCTACGGTCAACTTTTCATACTTAAAATTGGCGGCGTGCTATTACTACTTGCTTTTGCAATCGCGCATAAGTTTTTTCTCGTTCCTCACATACTCCAAAAAGACAAGGGAGCTATAAAACTGCGACATTCAATTATAGCTGAAGCCGTTATTGGCCTGCTCGTATTATTTACCACCAGTATTGTCACAACAGCAGTTGGGCCGGCAATGTAGCAGCTTCAACTCTTAACCAATCACTTTATTTACTATCTATTGAAGGTACCTTTATGAACCACAGGATTAAAACTAAGTTTATTACAATGCTCGCTCTTATTCTCTTGAGTGGGGCAGTATTTTCTCATGAAAATGATACTGACAAAGAAGCAAAATCGACGATGTTCTCCGGTCTTGAAACGTCGGCGGGCAAGACAGTGTTAGCTTTTCATAAAGCCCTAGAAACCGGTGATGCACAAACAGCCCGTAGCTTGCTCGCTGATGACGTATTGATACTCGAAGGGAAGAGTGTTGAGAGAAGCGCACAAGAGTATGCAAGTCATCATATGCTATCGGATATGAAATATTTAAAAGCGATGACAATCACTTCGCTAGAACATCACATATACCAACACAACAACGTGGCTATTTCGATAGCTAGAAGTAGTGTGAAAGGTACCTATAAAGATAAAAATGTTGATCGCATAGGCAATGAGACGATAACACTCATGAAGTCAAACGATACTTGGAAAATTACCCATATATATTGGTCCAATTAATTGCCAATAGCTTGGCGTTTTATACACAAGCTATTTCTATCCATCTGTTTTCATGACAGAAATGTAATTGAATGGTAATGCAATTGCCGTTAATGATTGACGTAGATCATGTAAGTTATAAGCCACCCCAGTAAGCTTTGTATCAATTCGCGGTTTGATTGAATACTGTCCCGTCTAAATGGTAACAAATAGGTGTTGACCTGTGAGCAGCTCACAGGTTTACCATTCAGTTGTAATTTATACACAAAGCAGTTTTTCATGAATTAGAGACGTGAAACAAATGAAAAAGGAGTGCCAAATGCAAGTGACAGAATTAGCAGACACATTCGGCGTAAAAAAAGACACCGTTCGATACTACACAAGGATTGGTTTACTGCGTCCGTCAAAATCATCGAACAACGGTTATAAATTCTATGCTACGCCTGAGCAAACTCGTCTTCGCTTTATTCTAAGTGCGCGCGATTTAGGCTTCTCGATTGAAGACATAAAACAAATATTCTCAGAATCTGATGAGGGTAAAACACCTTGCCCAACAGTAAGGGTGTTAATTGAACAAAGGCTGCAAGAAACTGAACAACGGTTTATTGAAATGGCGAAGCTGAGGGACCGAATGCAAAGCGCAATAAAGGCCTGGGATCATATGCCAGACAAAGCGCCCTGTAGCAACGTTATTTGCCATTTAATTGAAGATTTCGAACTTGTACAAAGCGACACAAAAAAACAGTAACGTACAGACACAAAAGAACACGTAACCATTCTAAACGGAGGGTTTGATGAGTAATACAAACAACGATGCGAGTAAAACAAAACACGCATGCTGTAGCAACAAAAAAGCACCTAGCGGCAAAGTAGCAGCTACTAAAGACGAGCCTAAGCAAGAGAAGGTCGACACCCCTAGCATTGCCAATGCTCAATCCAACAAAACTGAAGAACATCATTTAATTATTGATGGTGCCAGTTGTGCTAGCTGTGTAACTAAGATTGAAAAAGCATTGCGTGCTGTTGATGGCGTGCAAAGTGCAGAAATGAACTTCGCACAACGCAGCGTCATCGTTACTGGCAACGTTAAGGACTCGAATCTGATTACAGCAGTTGAAATTGCCGGTTATAACGCAAAAGTAGATACCAGTGAGTCAGAAGAAGAAGCGCTAGACGAAAAAGAAAAAGCCGATTGGCAGTATTACAAAAAGCTCATGCGAGACATGACTATTGCTTTGGTACTCGGTGTGCCACTCATGATATATGGCCTTACCATAGGTGAGATGACGGTCAATACAACCGGCGAGAGAATTGGCTGGTTCGCGGTGGGTCTAGCCACCTTGGGCGTGATGTACTTCTCCGGTAAGCATTTTTATATTGGCGCGTGGAATTCATTAAAAAATCATTCAGCCAATATGGATACGCTCATTGCACTTGGGACGGGCACCGCATGGGTATATTCGATGGTGGTCGTTTCCGTTCCAGACTTATTGCCTCAAATGGCACGCCATGTGTATTTTGAAGCGACGGCCATGATCATTGGTTTAATTAACCTTGGCCTGGCACTTGAAGTAAAAGCACGCGGGAAAACCTCAGAAGCGATTAAACGATTAATTGGTCTGCAAGCAAAAACTGCTAGAGCAATTAGAGATGGCAAAGATATCGATATCCCGATAGAAGATGTATTGCTCAACGATTTAATCCGAGTGCGCCCAGGTGAAAAGATATCTGTCGATGGGCTTGTGGTTGAAGGACATACCGCGGTAGACGAATCCATGTTAACGGGTGAGCCCATGCCCGTTGAGAAAAGCGACGGTGACAAAGTGGTTGCAGGTACCATTAATAAATCAGGCTCGATAGTGTTTAAAGCGACGCGTGTGGGCAAAGATACTGCGCTTGCGCAGATCATCAATATGGTGAAAAGAGCGCAAAATTCTAAACCACCAATAGGTCGCTTAGCGGACGTGATTTCAGCGTACTTCGTGCCGGTGATTATGATTATTGCGGTACTAAGTGCACTAGCTTGGCTTAACTTTGGCCCTTCTCCAGCTGTTGCATTTGCGATTGTATCGGCGACCACGGTGCTGATCATCGCTTGCCCTTGTGCGCTGGGGTTAGCTACACCCATGTCGGTAATGGTTGGGGTGGGTAAAGCTGCAGAAGCTGGCGTGTTGATCCGAAACGGTGAAGCGCTGCAAACAGCGTCTAAAATAACCACCATGATCCTTGATAAGACGGGCACCATCACCGAAGGTGCTCCAAAGGTTACCGACGTATTATTAGCTGAGGGGCAAGAAAGAGAGCATGTATTAATGCTTGCTGCGAGTATTGAAGCGGGCTCTGAGCATCCACTGGCAATGGCCATTGTAGAAAGCGCTAAAGAACAAGGTATTGAAGCGCGTAAAGTTAGTGCTTTTGCTTCAATTGCTGGTAAAGGCGTAGAAGCGGTACTTGATGACAGTCAGCTGTTGTTTGGTAACGAAAAGCTAATGAAAGAACGCAGCATAGACATTCGAGCGTTCATAGACAGAGCTCAAACACTTGCCGAAGAGGCTAAAACCCCGATGTACTTCGCTATCAACAATAAATTAGCTGCCGTAATAGCGGTCGCTGACCCCATTAAACCAGACTCGATCGAGGCCATTAAGCGCCTTCAGAGTAATGGGATCCGCATTGTTATGTTAACTGGCGATAACCGCTTAACGGCAAAAGCCATTGCGAGCAAAGTAGGGATCACAGAATTTGTCGCTGAAGTCATGCCAGAGGATAAAGCGAACAAAGTCGCCCAATTGCAGAAAGAGGGCGAAATAGTCGGCATGACCGGCGACGGTATTAATGATGCTCCTGCTTTGGCACACGCCAATGTTGGTTTCGCCATCGGCACTGGCACTGATGTCGCCATTGAGAGCGCTGATATCACCCTTATGCGCGGCTCATTGCATGGCTTAGCCGATGCTATTGCTGTGAGCAAAGCGACTTTAACAAACATCAAACAAAATCTGTTTGGCGCATTCATTTACAACGTGGCAGGTGTGCCTATAGCGGCCGGTATTTTATATCCATTCTTTGGTTTGTTATTAAGCCCCATAATAGCTGGCGCTGCTATGGCATTTTCGTCATTAACGGTAGTAACTAATGCCAATCGTCTGCGCTTTTTTAAAGCAAAAGATCACTAGGAGGTTTGAATTATGTTGTGGATAAATTTAGCTGGAGCAGCACTTATCGCGCTTATTGTGTGGTGGTTTTGGATCTATCAATCCGCCAGTGTCGCCATGCAAGATGGTGCTATTGAAATATTGGTAAAAGATGGGGTGTATCAACCCTCGAAAATTAGACTGCCAGCCAATCAAAAAGCGACGCTCACGTTTAGGAGGGTAGATTCATCCCCTTGCTCTGAGTCTTTACAAATTCCAGATTTAGATATCAATGCAAGCTTGACTTTAAACAAAAAAATGACTGTATCGATACCGCCCACAGAGCCGGGACAGCACGCGTTTCACTGCCAGATGAAAATGTATGTGGGTGAGTTGATTTTCGAATGAGTCGCAGAATGCACAAGCATTCTTCAATTTTATAAACGTAAAAGAATTGAGCGCAATTGCTCAAATCAACTAGGAGGTGATAAATGGACGGCGTATTTTCATTTTTAATATTTGCGGTTTTTTTCTACTTAATGATGCGCTTTGGCTGCGGATCACATATGGCCCACGGTCATCACAAAGACTCAAGTTCAACTAAAGAAGAACCAACTATAGATCCCGTTTGCAATAAAATTGTAGAGCCGGAACAGGGGTACGGAAAACTGCATGAGGGAAAGCTTTATCGCTTTTGCTCGAAGCACTGTCTTGATGAGTTTGACCAACATCCCGAAAAGTATATCGACGACCTTAACAATGCAGGAGCGGTATCATGACGCATAAAATATCCTTAATGGCCTTTGGTCATGCAAGTAGTCTGTTTATTAGCATTAGTTTTGTATTTGCGTCGTATTTGACCTGTTGTTTCCACAAAATACTATGTATGAAGCGTGGCAACCCTTGTTGCCTGGTTTTGAGTGGCTTAGCTGGCAGAGCTTCTTTTTAGGGCTCGTAGAGAGCTATATGTATGGTTGGTTCATCACCCTTATTTGGGTGCCTTTGTATAATTTTTTTGGTAGCAAGGCGAAATAGCACTGCAACACAGCATTACTAGGCGTTTTGACTATTCACAAGCGGAGATGAATTTATGAACGAACCAATAGCACATTCAGGAATATGGATTTTAGCGCTAATCATGATAGTCGTTGCGTCTTGGTACCTATATAAGTATATGGCGCCCTCATCATGGCACGATTGGGCTGGTGCGGGCGTTGTGCAAGCTTTTATAATTGCTTTGTATGCAGAAATGTATGGTTTTCCTTTGACCATTTACCTCTCGGCACGCTTTGGAGGTCTCGATAAAACAGGACTCAATGCCAATTTGTGGTCGTCTCTTTTAGATATGGGAGAGACAGGCATGATGATATCAATGGTCTTGGGATACGTTTTATTATTCTTAGGTATCGGACTGTTTTTTCAAGGTTGGCGTCAAGTATATAAAGCGCGACAAGAGAACAAACTAGTGACCGATGGCTTATATGCATTGGCAAGGCATCCTCAATACACAGGCTTGTTTATTGCCCTATTTGGCCAAGGAGTTGTGCATTGGCCTACATTGTTTTCAGTGGTTCTTTTTCCAATAATTGTCTTTATTTATTATCGATTATCTTTGCGGGAAGAGAAAAAAGTGATTGCTGAATTTGGCAATGAATATGTGGCTTACAAAGCACGTGTGCATATGTTTATTCCGCGCATAGAGCAATGGAAGTCATTTGTTAAGCAAGCAAAAATGTAGCTGTTAGATTTTGGGTATAAACAAAAAAGGAGAAAATATCTCATGAGCGACTTAGACCACAGAGTAGGAGTGTCAGAGGCGAATTTAGTGCTTCGCCATCTTAAGTTGACGAACGTCGATGATGCTAAAATTAACGCTATTATTCGCGATATCGATGCCACGTTTGGCGTTGATGCCGTTTCTTTTGAAGACAAGAAACAAACTTTACACATTGGCTACGATGCAACCCATTGTGACCTTGATGGTATTAAAAATATAGTGAAGATGAACGGCGGTGATATATCCCATGATTGGTGGACGAATTTCAAAGAAGGTTACTATCAATTTGTAGATGAGAATATAAGGGACAATGCTAAACATAAACCTTGGAGCTGTCATTCGTTGCCGCCGGATAGCCGCAAAAAACGTTAGCCCTATTTAAAATTTAGTCTTGCAGCACCAATGCGCTAATGCAGTGACTCATTTCTTATGTTTATAACGTGAAAACAAGTATATGACGTAAATAGAACACCCATGGCCGCTTAGTGCGAATAAAGAACATGAGATTCTTTTTTATAAACGAACAGAAACTTGGAAAAACAAAATTCTAAGGATCTGGAGTTAAAGAAAACACTACGCTCCCATCAGCGTAGAATTCTGCTATGGCTTTGGCATCTTGAGGATTCGACTTTAGATAAACAACGAAGAAGCACTAAAGCTGTTGCTTATTCTAATTATTTTTTCAGTCGATACCCAAGAACACGATAGTTGTCATCGAACCTGAGAAAGACTTATGATTTTACCAAGATGAAATTTAAACAGATAAAATAGTGACCAAGTAGCAAACATTTTTTGTTCCGAACATCTCCATCTAATCTTATTAAATAATATTTTTAGGTGTTGTACGGGTTTCAGCAATGCTTTCTAGTTGATGTAAAACGCCGCATTCTTTGACTTTTTTATTATCAGTACATGCCGAGCGAATGGTAACGAGAGATTGACGCAGTGCGTTTAACTCCGTTATCCGTTGTTCGATATCGTCAATGTGTTTGTCAATCGTAGCATTGACGGTTTCACAACTATTGTCCGGTTTCGCTCGTGTTTCAAGAACTAAGCTAATCTCTTCAATAGTCATATCTAGCGCACGGCACTGCTTAATAAACAGCAACTGCTTTAGTGCTTCTTCTGAATAACGTCGATAATTCGATTGCGTGCGCTCTGGTGCTGCTGTAATCCCCCCGAAAAACCAAAGTGGTCATAAGTAGAAAATTCCAATAAAATAAAACAAAGGAGTTTTCATATGCGTAAATCAAAATTCAGTGACAGCCAGATAATGGCGATGATCAAACAAAA
>Ga0222715_10001542_pt1 | contig 21942 bp, 23 predicted proteins | sample C33_9DmetaG_FD_165056 | JGI IMG/M metagenome (GOLD analysis project Ga0222715, IMG submission 165056) | Estuarine water microbial communities from San Francisco Bay, California, United States - C33_9D | ecosystem: Environmental > Aquatic > Marine > Unclassified | place: USA: California... | reverse complement strand
AAATTAATTAATAAAATTAAATCTAAAGAAATTTCAGCTGTAGAAGCAACCAATGCATATGTTGAAAGAATTCAAAAATCAAAAAATTTGAATGCTTTTGTTACTTTAACTTTGGAAAGCGCACTTGAACAGGCAAAAAAAGCTGACGAAAGTAATAAAAAAGATGGAATACTATCTTGCGCACCAATTGCGGTTAAGGATTTGTTTTGCACTAAGAATGTTCAAACTACTGCATCAAGCAAAATTTTAAAAAATTTTATTCCTACCTATGAATCAACTGTTACATCTAAGCTTTGGAATGAGGGTGCAATACTTCTTGGTAAATTAAATTGCGATGAGTTTGCCATGGGATCTTCTAATGAAACCAGCGCTTATGGCAATGTTATTAATCCTTACAAAAATAATAATGATACATTAGTTCCGGGAGGATCATCCGGAGGTTGTTCTTCAGCTGTAGCTGCAAATTTAACTTCAGCTACTGTTGGAACGGATACGGGTGGATCTATTAGGCAGCCTGCTGCTTTTACTGGAATAGTAGGGTTAAAACCAACCTACGGAAGGTGTTCAAGATGGGGGATTGTTGCTTTTGCATCTTCTTTAGATCAGGCGGGCCCAATGACAAAAGACGTTGCAGATAGCGCATTAATGCTTGATGTAATTTCAGGCCATGACGAAAAAGATTCGACTTCATCAAATATTAAAAAAGGAGATTTTTTAAAAAATTTAAAAAAAAATATCAGGGGTCTAAAAGTAGGAATTCCCAAGGAATACATTGTAGACAATATGCCAAAAGCTATCCAATCTTTATGGGACAAAGGGATTGCGTGGATGAAAGATTCTGGAGCTATTATTAAAAATATTTCATTACCACACACAAAGTATGCCTTGCCAACTTATTATATAATTGCTCCAGCTGAGGCCTCATCTAATTTAGCTCGTTATGATGGCGTTAAGTATGGCTTTAGAGCGCCAGGAAAAGATTTGATTGAAATGTATGAAAATACTAGAGCTCAAGGTTTTGGTAATGAAGTGAAGCGAAGAATTATGATTGGTACTTATGTTTTATCATCTGGTTATTATGATGCTTATTATTTAAAAGCACAACAAGTTAGAAGACTAATTAAAAATGATTTTGACAATGTTTTTAATGAAGTAGATACAATTTTAACACCTACGGCTCCTTCTTCTGCTTTTAAGATAGGAGACAAAAGAGAAGATCCTATTGCCATGTATCTCAATGATGTTTTTACGGTTCCAGTAAATTTAGCTGGATTACCTGCAATTTCCTTGCCAGGGGGATTGGATGAGACTGGCTTGCCTTTGGGATTGCAATTAATTGGCAAACCTTTTGATGAACAAACTGTTTTAAATGCTGCATATGCTTTAGAAGAAAAAATAGGATTTCAATCTCAAGTAAAAGATTGGTGGATGTAAATGACGGACAAAGTATTTGATTATTACCTAGAAGGAAAAACTGGAAGATGGGAAGTTATCATAGGTCTTGAAGTTCATGCACAGGTTACTTCAAATGCAAAATTATTTTCATCTTCATCTACTAAATTTGGATCTGATCCTAATTCACAAGTTAGTTTAGTTGATGCTGCAATGCCTGGTATGCTCCCTGTAATTAATAAATATTGTGTAGAGCAGGCTGTTAAAACAGGATTAGGACTAAAGGCCAAAATTAACAAATTATCAAAATTTGATAGAAAAAATTATTTTTATGCAGACTTACCTCAAGGGTATCAAATATCTCAATTTAAATTTCCTATTGTTGGCGAAGGAAAAGTTATTCTGGATATGCCTTATGGATCTAAAGAAGTCGGTATTGAAAGATTACATTTGGAACAAGATGCTGGGAAAAGTTTACATGATCAAGATCCTCAAAATTCCTTTGTAGATTTAAATAGATCTGGTGTTGCTCTGATGGAAATTGTTGGCAAACCTGAGCTGAGATCTCCGGAAGAGGTGGGTCAGTATGTGAAAAAATTACGATCTATCATGAGATATTTAAACACTTGTGATGGAAATATGGATGAAGGTTCTTTGAGAGCTGATGTGAATGTATCTGTTAGAAAAGTAGGGTCTAGAAATCTTGGCACAAGATGTGAAATTAAAAACGTCAATTCCATTAAATTTATGCAACAAGCTATTGAATATGAAGCAAAACGCCAAATTGAAATTCTTGAAGAAGGGGGGGCTATTGATCAAGAAACAAGATTATTTGATACTAAAAAAATGGAAACCAGATCCATGAGAAGCAAAGAAGATGCGCATGATTATCGATATTTCCCCGATCCTGATTTGCTGCCACTAGAATTGGATCAAGATTATATAGAAGCTATTAAGAAATCACTGCCAGAGTTACCAGACGAAAAGAAAACAAGATTAATGAATGATTTTGGTCTTTCTAGTTATGATGCAAGTATAATTATATCAGATCAAGAAATTTCTTCATATTATGAGCAGGTTGCCAAAAATTCTGATTATAAACTTGCAGCAAATTGGATGATTGTTGAGCTTTTTGGCGTATTAAATAAAGACAATAAAGAAATTAAAGATTCACCAGTAACGGCAAAAAATTTATCGAAACTAATCAATCTTATTAAAGACAATACTATTTCTGGAAAAATCGCAAAAATAGTTTTTGAAGATATGATAAATGGTAATCAAGATCCTGAAGAGATAATAAATAAAAAAGGGCTAAAACAACAATCAGATCCTAAAGAACTAGAGAAAATAATAGATAAAATTGTACAGTCTAATTTAGACAAAGTTGAACAATACAAATCAGGAAAAGATAAATTATTTAGTTTTTTTGTGGGTCAAGCAATGAAAGAAACTCAAGGTAAAGGAAATCCAAAATTAATTAATGATATTTTAAAAGAAAAATTAAAATAAATTGTGTCTAAAAATATCAGTTTTACCCCAGATCTGGAAAAGTATTTGAATAGCAATTCTGTAGAAAACGCAGTTTTAAAAGAATTGAGAGAATTTTCCTTCAAAGAATTGGGTGATGTTGCCAATATGCAAGTTAGTCCGGAGCAAGCATCTTTTTTACGCATGCTTGTTAAAATTGGTAATTATTGTCAGATTTTAGAAGTAGGAACATTTATGGGCTACAGTACTCTAGCAATGGCTCTTGGGTTAAATGGTAATGGAAAAATTATTACAGTAGATAATGACATCAAAACAACTAAGTACGCTAAACATTTTTGGAATAAAGCAAATGTTTCAGAAAAAATTACCTTGATTAATGAAGATGGCCTAAAATCTTTACAAAAATTTAAAGAAGAAAAATTTATATTTGATTTTATTTTTATAGATGCGAACAAATCAGAATATAAAAATTATTTAGAATTTAGTCTTGATTTAATCTCTGATAATGGATTAATAATTTTTGATAATGTTTTATGGAAAGGTAAAGTTGCTGATCCAACGATAAATGACAAAAAAACCAATATTATTAGACAGTTTAATGATTTTATTAAAAATGATAAAAGAGTTGATACAACTATGATTTCCATAGGCGATGGAATGACATTATGCCAGAAGAAGAAAAATTTGAAATAATTAGCTTTTATAAATTTGTTCATTTGAACAATCTTGAAAAGTTTCAATTAATAATTAAAAAATATTTAATTGATAATCGTTTAAAAGGCACAATTATTTTATCTCCCGAGGGGATTAATGGTACAATTTCTGGAAAATATGGATTCATAAATGAATTTAATAATTTTATTTATAATATTTTTTCTTTTAATGATTTTGATGTTAGCAATATATCAGAAACTAATTCAATCCCATTTGAAAGACCCAAAGTTAAAATTAAAAAAGAAGTTGTTCCTATAGAAAAAAAAATAATTACTAGAAAGGGCAAGCACATATTTCCCCAAGATTGGAATAAATTCATTCAGAAAGATGATGTTGTTGTTATTGATATAAGAAAACCTTTTGAACATAAAATTGGAACTTTCGATGGCGCAATTAATCCCAATGTTAATAATTTTAGAGAATTCCAAGGATATTTTGATAAATTTATAAAAAAAAATAAAAAAAAATTAGCTATTTTTTGCACTGGAGGAATTAGATGCGAAAAAGCTTCAGATTATCTAAAAGATAAAGGAGTTGAAGAAGTTTATCAACTACAAGGAGGAATTTTAAACTATATAAATAATATTCCTGAGGAAAAAAGTTTATGGAAAGGTGAATGTTATGTTTTTGATAAAAGAGTTGCCGTTAAGCATAAATCAAATCCCGGAAGTTATAGTATGTGTTATGGCTGTCGCATGCCAATTAACAATAATGATAAACAATCTGAACAATTCATAGAGGGTATTGCTTGCCCTTACTGTTATGATAAATCTAGTGAAGAGCAAAAAAAAAGATTTGCTATGAGGCAATTTAATAAAACAAAAGATAAGGAACATTCTACATATGACAAATAATATACCTGATGTTAATTTTATAGTTAGAACTGATGGAAAATTTCAAACTTTAAATAGCGATTTTTACTTTGCAAATAAAAAAATTGTTTTATTTGCATTGCCTGGCGCTTTTACACCAACTTGTACAAGTTACCACTTGCCCAGTTATGAAGATAAATATGAAGAATTTAAAAAAATTGGTATTGATGAAATTTACTGTCTATCAATGAATGATCCATATGTTATTGAAGTTTGGAAAAGAGATCAAAAAATTTCTAAGGTTAAGTTTATCCCAGATGGTAATGGAGATTTTACAAAAGCTATGAATATGATTTCAGATCGTTCAGCTTCAGGAATGGGTCCAAGATCTTTTCGTTATTCTATGTATGTAGATAATAAAAAAATTATTAAAATTTTTAAAGATGAAGATGGAAAGTTTGATGTAAGTGATTCAGGAACTATGTTGAATTTTTTACAATCGATGAATGTCTAAAAAATCAAATAGACCAATAGCCAAAAGCACAAATCCAGAACCTCAAAATAAATTAAGTAAAGACTGGATTATTTGGGCCGCCTGGGCAGATAGAATTACTTTTGATGATATTAAAAGAACTACAGCAAAATCTGAAGGCGAGGTAATAAAAATTATGCGATCATCTTTAAAGCCAAGTTCTTTTAGACTTTGGAGAAAAAGGGTTAATGAAAAATCAATTAAACATTTAAAAAAATTTGAAAATAGTAGAAAAATTTTAAAAGATAAAAGTTATAAAAAAAGCTTAGATAGTTAAAAATTATATTTTTCCTGGCCTGTATAACAATTGTTCAAGATTATTGGAGGTAGATTTTTTTTGTAATATAAATTTATATACATTGATATTTTCCATAACTCTTTGAACATAATTTCTAGTTTCTTCAAATGGTATGTGTTCAATAAAATCAACTGGATCTATTTCTTTTTTTCTTGGGTCACCAAATCTTTTAATCCATCTATTTACTCTGTGTGGACCAGCATTGTATCCTGCTAGTGCCATATAAATATTATTTTCAAAATTATTATACAAATCTGTTATATAAAAAGAACCAAGCTGAAGATTGTAAAATTCATCTTCCGTAAGACGTTCAGAACTATAATTTAATCTAAGGCTTTTACTTAATAATTTTCCGGTAGCAGGCATAATCTGCATTAAACCTCTGGCTCCTACATAACTATTAGCTGAAGCATCAAACTCACTTTCCTGTCTTATTAGTGCTAGAATATATTCTTGGTTTAATATTTCTTTGCCCGAGACTATTTTTGGAGTTTCAATAATGGGATAGTTTAATTCTAGTAAATTTATTCCTTCATACGATGCTTGTTTTGCAATTTGAATTGCATAGTCTAATCTATTAATTTTTTGAGCCAATGTTCCAGAGTATATCCTTAAATTTATTGGAGATTTTTCAATTCCGTAGTGTTTTAACATATCCTTTGCATGTGAGCTTTGACCAAGTTCAGCAAGCAGAATAATAGCCATAGAGATCTCACTCTTTATAAATTTTTCGTAGTTAGTATTATCTAATAAATAGTCATTTTTAATTTGAATTGTTTTTTTATTTATTTTTGTTGCCGCTAATTGACCGTAAAAGGTTGTGTTATAAGAACTTGCAATTGAGTACCATTTCTCTGACTCTATTTTATTGTTTGTTTTTTCATACGCTCTACCTAACCAATAAGCCCCTCTAGATTTGCTAATAGGGTAACCAACCGAATCATACATAATTTTAAAGTGCTTGATTGCATTGTCTGGATTATTCAAAAAACTTAAAGCTAACCAACCTGCGTGCCATTCAGCATCTGCAAGATATGAAGAGTCGTTAGTAATTCCATGATCTACATAAAGATCATAGGCTTCTTGATATTTTTTTTGATCAATTTGTCTTCTGGCTATAATATGTTTTTCTTTCATCCATAACTCAGGCTTAACGAGCAGTTCAGGATTTTTGCTGTATTCATCTATAATTTCTAATGCAGATTCGTATCTTCCTCTTTTTCTTCTCCATTTCATTCTGTCATACTGCAATCCAGCATCTTTGATAAATTTAGCAGGTACTTTAGAAATTGCGTTATCAACACCGTAAGAACGTGTCATTAACGAAAATCGAGCGTTATAAAGTTCTTTATAGCCTTTTGGTAAGTAAGGAATTGTTCGATAAAGCTCCCAATATTCTTGTTCCCAAGCCATATACTTTGCTCTTTCCACGAAGTCATCTGCAACAAGTATATCTTTAAATTTTGTTGAGACATATTTTAAATCATCTTTGTCTAGTGAGGCATACTTAAATCCACTTTGTATCAGCGGTGTACCTTTTTTTACATCACCTTTTATTAAGTAGGCTTCACCAAGTTTTAACTTTCCAAAACCACTGGCAGGTTCATATTTAGTAAAAAAATTAATAGCATCATTAGGTGTGACATTTTTATAATCAATTTTATGTTCAGCTAAATATTTTAATCTTTGAATTCTGGGCCAATCAGGATTTTCATTAATAAATTGTAAATAGTCATAAAAGGATGCTTGGTTATTTGAATCTTTAAGATAAATCCATCTAACTATTTTAGTTAAAATTTTATTTGAAGATTTATTTGATTCCTGGAATGCAGACTTCCAAGATCTTCTTTTAATATGTGCGAATGTTTTTTTTGCAATATCAAAATCTTTCTCCTTAAGAATAGCAGATTTATTAAAATTATCAGAACCAAGCAATAATGGTTTTTTTGGAGGAATTAATTGATCTACTACTATTATTGTATCATTTTTTACAATAGAAATTTTTTCTTCTTCTTTTATATTATTTGTTTTTTTTTCTAATATTGTTTCTTTAGTTTTTTTTTCTTCTACATTTAACTTTTGATTTTTGGTGCTAATTTCTATTTTTTTTTCTTTAACCTTTGTTTGAATTGTTTTTTCTTCTTTACTTTGATAGTTAAAATTTGATGGCTTTTCTTTTGGAGAAATTAATTTCGCATTAACAAATTCAGAAGAGAATAATATTAATATTATCCCTATTCCAGTTACTATTATTTGGATTTGTTTCATTAATATGGTTATTAATTTATTTTTTTATGTTATACAGGTGCATAATTATACAATAAGTGCTTATGTTTAAAGGTTCTATTACAGCTCTAGTTACGCCATTCAAGAATGGTAATTTAGATGTGGAAAGTTATGAAAATTTTGTTGAGTTTCAGATTTTGCAGGGATCAGCAGGTATAGTACCAGGCGGTACAACTGGCGAATCTCCAACTTTAGAGTATTTTGAGCATAAAAAAATTATTGATATTGCTGTTAAAATTTCAAAAGGCAGAGTTCCCGTAATTGCAGGTACAGGTTCGAATTCTACAAAAGAAGCTATTGAATTAACCAAATATGCTGAAAATGCAAAAGCTGATGCGGCATTAGTAGTTACACCGTATTATAACAAACCCACTCAGGAAGGTTTGTATCAGCATTATAAAGCCATAAATGATAGCTGCGGCATACCAATTATAATTTATAATATTCCAGGTAGATGCGTCATTGATATGAGTGTTGATACAATGAGTCGTCTTTATGAGCTTAAAAATATTATTGGTGTAAAAGATGCAACAGGAGATTTAAATCGAGTTGACGCTCATTTAAAAGCAATGGGAAAAGATTTTCTAATGCTTACTGGAAATGATGAGAATGCACATGAATTTAATAAAAGAGGAGGGTCGGGCTGTATATCTGTTTCGGCTAATGTCGCTCCTAACCTGTGTTCAAAATTTCAAAAATTATCTTTAAGTGGTAATTTTAATGAAGCAAAAAAAATTTTTGATCAGCTTTTTGATTTACATAATATTTTATTTGTTGAAAGTAACCCAGTACCAGCAAAATATTCTTTATCTTTAATGAAATTAATGACCGATGAAGTCAGGCTTCCTTTAGTTACTGCATCAGAAATTTCAAAAGAAAAAATTAGAAAAGTTTTAGAGCAATTATCTATTATATAAATGGTAGAAAATAAAAAATCTGTCGACAACGTAGTTTGTCAAAACAGAAAAGCTAGTTTTAATTATTTTTTTGAAGATACTTATGAAGCTGGAATCGAATTATTAGGTCCGGAAGTTAAATCATTAAGATTGGGAAAGGCAAATATTGCAGAATCATATGCCGTTGATCAGGCCGGTGAAATTTTTTTAAACAATTCTTATATTCCTACATATTCTCAATCAAGTTATAACAATCACGAACCACGCAGGTTACGAAAGCTTTTGCTAAAAAAAAAAGAAATTAACAAATTAATCGGTAAAGTTAATAGAGATGGTTATAGCATAGTACCTTTAAAAATTTATTTTAATAAAAAAGGAATTGCTAAAATTCTTATTGCTCTAGCCAAAGGAAAAAAAAATCATGATAAAAGAGAAACTAAAAAAAATAGAGATTGGAATAGAGAAAAAGCTAGGGTTTTCAGAAAAACAAGTTAATTAAATGATTTATCTGGCATTTGGGTCAAATTTAAAATCAAAAAATGGAAATTCTACTTTCGTTATAAAAAAAGCGTATTATGAATTGGAAAAAAGTGGGCTGGTTATAAAAAAGAAGTCTTCTTTTTATCGTAGCAAGGCATATCCAAATCCAAAAGACCCTGAATTTATAAATTCTGTTGCACTTTGTGTAGGAAATGTGTCACCAATTAAATTGTTAAATATAATTTTAAAAATTGAAAAAAAATTTGGAAGATTTCGTCTTAAAAAAAATTCACCAAGAACTTTGGATATTGATATTATTGATTTTAAATTATTAAAATTAGATATTCAAAATAAATTTTACAATCTTAAACTGCCTCATGAAAACTTAGAAAAAAGACTTTTTGTGCTTATGCCATTGCTTGAAATATCTCCACTATGGAAAAGTCCTAAAACTAGTAGATCTATTAATTATTTAATCAATAAGCTAAGTAGATTGAAAGATAATAAGATTACCAAGCTTTAATTTTTTGGTATAGTTTGTTTATGCTTAATCAAGAACAATTAATAACTAAAATTAAAGGTTATAACAGTTTTTTAGATGTTCAAAAAATTAGAGATGCCTATGATTTTGCTGAAAAGGCTCATTCTCGTCAGAAAAGAGATTCTGGAGATCCTTACATCAATCATCCTTTAGCAGTCGCTAATATACTTGCTGAATTAAAATTAGATGGGCCAACAATAACAACCGCATTATTACATGACACCATTGAAGACACAATTGCAACTTACGATGAAGTAGAAAAAAGATTTGGTAGTGAAATTGCTGAATTGGTTGATGGTGTCACAAAATTATCTAGATTAGAAAATAAAAATAAAGAATTTTCAGTTGCGGAAAATTTTAGAAAACTTATTCTTGCTACTTCAAAAGATATAAGAGTTTTGCTAGTAAAATTAGCTGATAGGCTTCATAATATGCGAACTATCGATTCTATAATTTCTGATGATAGAAGGATTAGAATTGCAAAAGAAACGATGGAAATATATGCGCCTCTAGCTGAGCGCTTGGGTATGCATAATATTAGAGACGAGTTAGAAGATTTATCTTTTAAAGTTTTAAATTTTGATGCTAGACAACTAATTTTACAAAGATTGGAAAAAATTTTTCCAAATACTCAAAAATTATTTCGTGAAATTTCTACTGAATTAGAAAAAAAATTAATAGCAAAAAGTATTAATTTTTTGATTACCAGTAGAGAAAAATCTTGTTTTTCAATTTGGAAAAAAATTCAAACAAAAAAAATTTCGTTAGAACAGATTACAGATATTATTGGTTTTAGAATTATTTTAGATAATGTCGATGACTGTTACAAAGCCCTGGGTATTATACACCAGTCTTGGAAAACAATTCCTGGAAGATTTAAAGATTATATTTCTACTCCAAAATCTAATAACTATTCTTCTTTGCATACAGCGGTTATTGGACCTTTTAATCAAAGAATTGAAATACAACTAAGAACACAACAAATGCATGATTTTGCTGAACGCGGTATTGCATCTCACTGGATTTATAAAGATAATGAAAAAACTGCATACGATCATGTTCAAAATTTTAATTGGTTAAAAGATTTGGTGGAACTTATAGAAAGCGGGGAAAACCCAGAGCATTATTTGGAATATACTAAACTACAACTCTATCAAGATCAGGTATTTTGCTTTACACCAAAAGGTGCTGTTATAAGATTACCATCCAAAGCAACGGCAATTGATTTTGCTTATGCCGTTCATTCCGATATTGGGGACGCATGCATAGGAGTTAAAATTAATGGTAAAGAATTTCCACTACAAACACTATTAGCAAATGGTGACCAAGTTGAAATAGTTACATCAACTAAAAAATCCCCATCTCTACACTGGCTATCTTTTTCTAAAACCGGAAAAGCCAGGGCTTCTATAAGAAAATATTGGCACGACAAAATGCCTGCTAATAAAGAAACTAAAATTCACAGAAGTAGTATTTGGGTACTATTAAGTCATCGAGCTGGTACTTTAGGTGATGTATGTAGTTTAATAGGTGCAAATAAATGTAATATTTATAACGTAGAATTAGTTGATAAAAAAGAAGACTTTTTAAGCTTCATATTTGATCTTGAGATAAATAATTTAAAAGATTTTACTAATTTAATTTCAGAGCTAAAAGCTCGATCTTTAAATTTTAAAATTATTAGAAATAGAAAAGTAGAAAAATAATAAGATAATGATAGATGACAAAACAACTACCAGTCTATTAAAAGAAACTGGAGCATTATTAGAGGGTCATTTTATACTCTCTTCAGGACTTAGAAGTGAAAAATATATTCAATGTGCAAAGCTGTTGATGTTTCCTAAAAAAGCGGAGATAATTTGCAAATCCCTAGCAGAAAAAATAAAACTTTCAAATATTTCTTGTGATGCAATAGTATCACCAGCGCTAGGTGGTATTTTAGCTGGATACGAAGTCGCTAGACACATGAATGTTCCAAGTTTTTTTACAGAAAGAGTAGATGGTCAATTCACTATAAGAAGAGGTTTTGATCCAAGCAATTTTAAAAATATTTTAATTGTTGAAGATGTTATTACCACAGGGAAATCCACTTTAGAATGCGCGAAATGTTTAAAAGATAATGGAGGTTCTGTTTCTGGCTTTGCTTGTATTATCGATCGATCATCTGGAAAATCATTAATAAAAGATAAAATCATATCACAAATTGAATTAGATATTCCTACATATTCACCAGATAATTTACCAAGTCAGTTAAAAAATATATCTCCTACAAAACCAGGCAGTCGACAAATTTTATAATGAATACATCATATAGACTGGGGGTTAATATTGATCATGTTGCTACAATTAGAAATGCTAGAGGAGGAATGCACCCTTCAATTAAAAAAGCTGCTTTAGAATGTATAAAAGCGGGAGCTGATTCCATTACAGTTCACCTTCGTGAGGATCAGAGACACATTAAGCCCTCTGATGTAGTTGAATTAAAAAAGATTCTAAAGAAACCACTTAATTTGGAAATGGCATTGACAAGAAAAATGATAAATTTTGCAATTAAAATCAGGCCAGCTTTTGTATGCATTGTTCCCGAGAATAGAAAAGAATTAACTACAGAAGGAGGATTAAATTTATTTAATAATTTCAAATATTTAAAAAAAAATATTCAAAAACTTCAATCGTATAATATCAAAGTTTCTTTATTTATTGACCCCAATTTAAAAAATATAAAGCAAGCAATAAAATTAAACGCAAATAATATTGAATTACACACAGGAACCTATTGTAAAATTTTAGAGAAAAGTAATAAAAAAAAAGCATTGTATGAATTTAATAAAATTAAAAAGGTAGCTAAGTTTGCTACTAAGAACAATTTTGGCATTCACTGTGGTCATGGACTTAATTATTTAAGTGCTAAAAATTTAAAAAAAATTAAAGAAATTAAAGAATTTAATATTGGTCATTTTATTATATCAGATTCTATTTTTTACGGTCTCAAAACAGTTGTAGAAAAATTTATTAAAATAATTAAGAATTAAATGAAAATCATTGGTATAGGAACTGATATTGTAAATATTAAAAGAATAGAAAAAATATGTAAAAAAAATAAACAATCTTTTTTAAAAAAAATATTTACAAAAAAAGAGCTTTTAATTCTCAATAATTTAAAATTAAATCAAGATTCTAAAATTGCAATGCGTTTTGCTGCAAAGGAAGCCTTTTCAAAAGCTTTGGGTACCGGTTTTGGAAAAAATCTTTCCTTTTTAGATATAGAAGTGTTAAGTCACTCTTCAGGCAAGCCTTATTTTTTTTTAAAAAAAAAAAAATATAAAAAAATAAATTGTAATTTAAGCATGTCTGATGACTATCCATGGGCACTAGCTTTTGTAATTATAAGTAGATAATTATGTTAAAAAAAAAAATTATAGAAAATTTAAATACAATAGCTATAGCTTTATTTTTGGCCATAATAATTAGATCTTTGCTTCTACAACCATTTTATATTCCTTCTTCTTCAATGGAACATACATTGCTTGTGGGTGATAGGCTTTTTGTAACTAAATTTTCATATGGTTATAGCAAACATTCATTTCCATTTAGTCCTGGTATTTTTTCTGGAAGAATTTTATTTACAGAACCGAAACGTGGCGATGTAATTGTTTTTAAAACCCCTTCTGATAATAGAACTGATTATATTAAAAGGTTAATAGGATTACCTGGTGATACAATACAGTTAATTAATGGTGATCTTTATTTAAATAATAAAATAATAATAAAAAAAATAATAAAAAAAACTACAGTTTACTGTGGAGATCAAAAGTTTAATGCAACCGAATATTTGGAAAATATTTCTAAAGAAGTGGCTTATAAAATTTACTATGCCAGTGACAGTTCTATGAACAATACAGATTTGTATAAAGTTCCTAAAGATCATTATTTTTTTATGGGTGATAATAGAGACTGCTCAAAAGATAGCAGATTTTTATCAAGCGTTGGTTATGTTCATAAGGACAATTTGGTTGGAAAGGCACAGTTTTTGTTTTTTTCTAATGATGCAAATATAGGAGATTTATTCACTTTCTGGAAATGGCATAAATCAATAAGATTTGATAGAATTTTTAAAAAAATTATTTAATGGACCTAAAAGCATTTAAAAAATTAGAAAAAATAATTGGTATTAATTTTAATAATATAAATCTTTTATTAAGAGCCTTAACACACAAAAGCACTTCCCAATCATCAGAAGCAAATAATGAACGATTAGAATTTATTGGTGATCGTGTATTAAATTTAGTTATAGCAAATGAACTTTCTAATTTATATCCATATGATGTTGAAGGAGTATTGGATAAAAAATTAGCTTCCTTGGTAAATAAGAACGTATGTGCAAAAATTATTGCTGATTTAAATATAGAAAAATATTTCATAATTAGTGGTTCTCAAAAAAAAAATAAAGCTGGTCACAAAAAAATTTATGGTGATTTGTGTGAAAGCATAATTGGTGCAGTATTTTTAGATCAGGGTTTCAAAACTGCTACCAAATTTGTACTTAAATTATGGAAAAAAAATATTAAAAATTCAGGTACTATTGATCTTGATGCAAAAACACAACTGCAGGAATTTTCATTGCAAAAATATCACAAACTTCCGATATATGAGACAATCTCTTCCGTTGGACCTGCCCATAAACCTATTTTTAAAGTATCTGTTAGACTAGAAGATAATAAAATTTATGTTGGAGTAGGCGAATCCAAAAAAATTGCCGAACAGTCTGCTGCTGAACTTTTACTTAAAGATCTAACAAAATAACAGAAATATATAATAAATTTATGTCTCAAAAGTTCGGATATGTTGCTATTTCGGGACCAACAAATTCTGGAAAATCTACATTATTAAATGCCATTTTTGAAAAAAAAGTTTCAATCGTTTCTCACAAAGTTCAGACAACTTTAAGATCAATGGATGTGGTTAAAAACTATAATAATACTCAAATGGTATTTATTGACACACCGGGATTTTATGAAAAAAAAAATAATGCTAATTATTTAAAAGATGTTTTGGCTAGCATACAAAGGTCGGATTTATTACTGATAATCTTAGATGTTACTTCTAAATTTATATATTTAGAGCAAATACAGAAAATAATTCAACAATACGATAAAAAAAAATTTTTAATAATTAATAAAATTGATCTTGTTGATAATGAGTATATCTTAAAAAAAATACGTGAAATTTCATTCATAGAATCTTTTAATGAAATTTTTTATTTATCTGCATTAAAAAAGAAAAACATCACAAAACTATTAAATAAAGTATCTGAATGTTTGCCCGACCAAAATTGGATATATAAAAAAAACAATTTAACAAATATATCTAAGGAGAGTTTTTTAGCAGAAATAACTAGAGAAGCTGTTTTAAAATATATTAATCAAGAAATACCTTACCAAATTAACATAATTACTGATAAAATGGTAAAATCACTTCATTACACCGTTCATCAAAAAATTGTAGTTAATACAATAAGTCATAAAAAAATTATTTTAGGTAAAAATGGTCATTCAATTAAATCTATCGGGATTTATGCCAGATCAGAAATGGAAAAAGTTTTTAAATGTAAGGTAAATTTGTTTTTAAAAGTTCTATTAAAAAAAAAATAATGATCTGGAAAGACATTGGGTATTTATTAAAAATAAATAATTTTTCTGAAAATTCTTCAGTCGCAACATTTCTTACTAGCCATCATGGTCTGCATAATGGGATAATATATGGCGCCACTTCTAAAAGTAAAAAAAAATATTTACAAATTGGTAATAAATTTATCCTTAACTGGAAATCAAAGTCTGAAGATTCTCTTGGCTATTATAACTTAGAACTAAGCGATGCTATAGCTGCTAAGTTTTTTGATCAACCAAAACGATTAAATCTAATTTTATCTTTGTCAGAAATATGTTGTAAAGTTTTAGCTGAAAGACACGATTATTCAGACTTGTATGAATACACAGACATTTTTTTAAAAAACATTTTAAATGATAAATTTTTAAAATTATATATTCTCTGGGAACAAGAGTTATTAAGGTCAATTGGTTTTGAAATTAGTCCTGATAATAAAAATTTTAATTTTTATAAAGATAGTAATAAAAATTGGATTTTTCAAATTGATAATAATAAATTTTCGTATCCAAACTTTTTAATTGACACTACTGCTAATTATGATGATAGAGATCTTTATAAAGGTTTTGTTATTAATAAATTTATCATGAAAAAATTTATATTTGATCCAAATAAAATAAAATTTCCTAGTATTAGAGAAAGAATAGAAAAGAATATAAATGAAATTAAATAATATAAGCGAGGATCAGTTAAAAAATCAATTTGCTAAAAAATATTTAGCTTATGCGCTTTCCACAATAACACAAAGAGCATTGCCAGATGTTCGTGATGGTTTGAAGCCAGTTCATAGAAGATTAATTTATGCAATGTATCTTCTTGATTTGAGTCCAAAATCTAGTTTTAAAAAATCTGCTCGAGTTGTTGGGGACGTTATAGGTAAATTTCATCCTCATGGAGATCAATCAGTCTATGATGCTTTAGTGCGCTTAGCTCAAGATTTTTCTACTAAATATACTTTGATAAATGGTCAGGGTAATTTTGGCAATATTGATGGCGATAACGCTGCTGCCATGAGATATACCGAAACTAAATTAACCGAAGTTTCTGAATTTTTATTAAAAGACATAGAAAGTGAAACTGTTGATTTTAGAAAGACGTATGATGGTGAATTAAGTGAGCCAGTAGTACTTCCCTCGGCTTTTCCTAATTTGCTTGCCAATGGATCCTCCGGAATTGCAGTTGGTATGGCAACTAATATCCCACCGCATAATTTAGAAGAAATTTGCCTGGGTTTAAAGCATTTAAATAATAATAAAAATTGCTCTGTTCGCGATCTACTTAAATTTATTCAAGGTCCTGATTTTCCAACGGGTGGAATTCTTAATTTAGATAAAAATGAAATAATTAAAGCTTACACAACAGGCAAAGGTTTTTTTGAATTACGCTCAAATTACAAAATAGAGCAACTTGGTAAAGGTCAGTATCAAATATCAATTACACAAATACCTTACCAGGTAAATAAATCAAAATTAATTGAGAAAATTGCTGACTTAATAATTAATAAAAAAAACAAATTAATAGATAATGTAATTGATGAGTCGGATGAAAATATTAGAATTGTTATTCGTCCAAAAAATAGAAATGTTGATCCATTAATTTTAATGAATAGTTTGTATCAGCAAACAGAACTGGAAATTAAATTTTTTTTAAACTTAAACGTTTTGAATCATAAATTAGAACCAAGAGTTATGTCATTAAAAGATGTGCTAAGTAATTTTTTAAAACATCGATATGAAATTTTACAACGAAGATCTAAGTTTAGTTTAAATAAAATTAATCTTAGGTTAGAAATTTTAAAAGGGTTTATAATTGTATATAAGTTTTTAAATAATATTATAAAAATTATACGAAATTCCAATAATCCAAAGAAAGATTTAATCAAAAAATATAAATTTACTGAAAATCAGGTTAACGCAATATTAGACATGAAGCTCAGAAGTCTCCGTAAAATTGAACAAAAAGAAATTGAAGATGAAAATTCGAAATTATTACAAAAGAAGAAATTTTTATTAAAGTTATTATCATCAAAATCTTTGCAAACAAAAGAGATTAACAATGAATTTGATGAGGTTATTAATGTTTTTGGAAACAATTCTGTTTATGGACCTAGAAAAACTTTAATTGAAAAATTTAACAGAATAGAAGCCGCTGATGTTTTTGAAGAGCTAAAGTCTAATGATCCTATCACTTTAATTGTTTCTAAAAATGGTTTCTTAAAGTCACGTATTGGAAATACAAATATTGTCGATGATAAAATTTTATCAGATAATGACCATATACTAGTAAACGGAAAAAAATCTGATAAATTTATTTTTTTATCTACTCATGGCAAGGCTTATACTATAGAGGGGTCTCGTTTAGTTTTTGGATCTTCAAAGGGTAGGCCGTTCTCTTCATATTTTTCGATGACTGATAATGAATTAATTATTGACGCCTTTGTATATAAGGAAAATTTAAAAATTATATTATGTTCTAATAATGGATTTGGTTTTTCTATAAATTCTAATAATTTGCTATCAATTAAAAAAAGTGGAAAAAAATTTTTTAAACCAAAAAAAAATGATTTATTAAATTCTACTATTTCAATAAATGCTAATAGCAAATATTTTCTTATTTTAACTGTTAAAAATAGTGAGTATCGTTGTTTAGCAATAAATATAAAAGAAGTTCCTGAACTGGAAAAAGGTTCAGGCGTTATATTGTTTAAATCAAAAAATTCTACCTTGTATACTCTAGCTATTTTGGATGAAAAACTTCAATTATTGGACAATTTTTCTAGAAGAATTTACCCCAAGGTCAATTTTACTAAATTTATCTCAAGCAGAGCAAAACAGGGTAAAATAATTAAAATTGATAATAATGTTAATAATTTTTTTAGAGGATATGATAGTAATTTTAAATTAGTTTAATAGTAGTATGAATTCCCAAAAGCTTCGTAATTGTTTTTCATTATTTGCCACTGGAATTACTTCCATTATTTCCAAAAATAAAAATAACTACATAGGCATTACTGTTAACTCTTTTTCTTCTGTATCCTTAAATCCACCATTAGTTATGTGGTGCATAGATAAAAAATCCTCATCTTTAATATATTTTATTAAAAAAAATTTAGAATATAAAATTATATTCTTATCCAATCATCAAAAAAATATTTCTAACCAGTTGGCAAGTTCTAATAATATATTTGATAAAAAAATTTATCAATCCATTGTAAATAATTCTATGGGGTACTTAAACTGTAAGTTATATAAAAAAATTAATGCTGGGGATCACTTTATTATTTTACACAAAGTAAACAATTTTAAAATTTTAAAAAATAAAAAACCACTTATTTTTTTTAAAAAAAAATATTCTACTTAACTTTTTAAAAATTTTTCTACAATTTCATTTGCAAAATATGTAACAACTGCATTGGCACCAGCTCTTTTGAAAGATATCATCATTTCGTAAATAGCTGCATCTGGCAATATTTTTTCTTTGATAGCATGCTTCATCATGGAGTATTCACCTGAGACATTATAGGCAACAATTGGTATATTGAATGAATTTTTGACTTTAGAAATTATATCTAAGTAGGCCAGACCTGGTTTGATCATAACCATATCTGCACCCTCCTCGATATCAAGATTTATTTCTCTTAAAGATTCCTCTGAATTATGAAAATCCATTTGATAGTTTTTTTTATCACTTTTTAGTTTAGTTTCACTTCCTACCGCATTTCGAAACGGACCATAAAAATTAGACACATATTTAGCTGCATAAGAAAGTATTAAAGTATCTTTATAATTATTTTTTTCTAAAGCTTTCCTTATTTCTCCAATTCTACCGTCCATCATATCTGAGGGGGCGATTACATCACATCCAGCTTCAGCTTGAATTAGTGATTGTTTTACAAGTGTTGTTATTGTTAGATCATTATCAACAATATTATTTTTAATAATTCCATCATGTCCGTGTGAAGTGTAAGGATCTAAGGCAACATCACAAATTATTCCTATTTCTTTTTTATAATTTTTTTTAATTTCTTTTATTGCTCTACAGACTAAGTTATTTTTATTCGTTGCCTCAGTCCCCTTGGTATTTTTTTTATTATTATTAATTTCTGGAAACAATGCAATTGCTGGAATTTTATTTTTTAATGCTCTATCAATAATTTTGTGCAAAGAGTCTAGGCTATACCTAAAAACACCAGGCATGGATGGTATTTCTTCAGTTATGTTTTTTCCATCCTTTATAAATATTGGCAATATCAGGTCAGAACTTGAGATATTATTTTCTTGCACAAGTCTTCTAGACCATTCATTTATTCTTGTTCTTCTAAGTCTGGTAAGCGGATACATTTTTATAATTAATACTTGAGATATTCTTTTAGTTCATAATACCCATAAATATATACCAAATGTTGTAGTTTTTGGACCTTTCTTGTATATATCTAGTCGTCAATGCCCCGTAAATCAAATTTTATTACTAAAGACATAATAATAGCCTCCGATCATGCTGGTTTTTCTTTAAAAGAAAATATCATTACTGAATTAAAGAAAAAAAAATTTAAAATAAAAAACCTTGGAACATATAATGATGTTAATTCAGTCGATTACCCAATTTTCGCAAAAAATCTTTGTAAGAAAATTAACTCAAAAAATATTGGGATTTTAGTTTGTGGATCAGGAATTGGCATGTCTATAGCTGCTAATAGACACAAAGGTATCAGAGCAGCATTGGTAAATTCAGTAAATGCATCTAAACTTTCTAGACTTCATAATAATGCAAATGTTATTTGTATTGGCTCAAGGCTTATTTCAAAGAAAATAGCAATTAAATCTATAATGTCATTTTTAGTCACAAAATTTGAAGGCGATAGACATTTAAGAAGAGTCAAGCTACTAGGTTAATATATGTCTCAAGAAAAAATTTTTATAAATAACTTTTTCAATAAAAGTCTCAAAGAATCAGACCCTGATTTATATTTATCTATTACAAAAGAACTTGATCGCCAAAAAACACATCTTGAATTAATTGCTTCAGAAAATATCGTTTCACAAGCTGTTCTAGATGCGCAAGGATCTGTTCTAACCAATAAATATGCCGAAGGATATCCAGGTAAGAGATACTATGGCGGTTGTGAATTTGTAGATATCGCGGAAGATCTTGCTATTGAAAGAGTAAAGAAATTATTTAATGTTAAGTTTGCAAATGTTCAGCCTCATTCTGGGGCCCAAGCAAATGGTGCTGTTTTTTTAGCACTATTAAATCCAGGTGATACGATTTTAGGTATGGGCATTGATCAAGGAGGTCATTTAACTCATGGAGCTCCACCTGCGCAATCTGGCAAATGGTTCAATGCGGTTGCTTATGGAGTAGATAAAAAAACAGGATTAATAAATTATCAAGAAGTTTTAGATATTGCCAAAAAAAATAAACCAAAATTAATTATTGCTGGTGGAAGTGCTTATTCAAGGATAATAGATTTTAAAAAATTTAAAGAAATTTCTATTGAAGTGGGAGCTAAGTTGTTAGTGGACATGGCTCATTTTTCTGGTTTAGTTGCTGGTCAAGTTTATCCTAACCCTTGCGATTATGCAGACGTTGTAACTTCCACAACTCATAAAGTGTTGAGAGGCCCAAGAGGTGGTATTATACTCACAAATGACGAGGAACTTTCTAAAAAATTTAATTCAGCAGTTTTCCCAGGTCTGCAAGGTGGACCACTAATGCATGTAATTGCGGGTAAAGCAGTATGCTTTAAAGAAGCTCTTTCAGATGAATTTAAATCTTACGCAAAAAACGTAATTGCAAATTCTAAAATGTTATCAGAAACTCTTAAAAATCTTGGTTTAGAAATTTTTTCAGGGGGAACTGACACGCACTTAGTTTTAATAGATTTGCGTCCTTTTGGCTTAACAGGAAAAGAAGCCGAGATTTCATTGGGCAAAGCCAATCTGACTTGTAATAAAAATGGCATACCTTATGACGAGCAAAAACCTTGGATCACTTCAGGTATAAGACTTGGAACTCCCGCTTGCACTACCAGAGGTCTTGGATTGGCAGAGTTTAAGCTAGTTGGAGAATTAATTTACAAGGTATTGGTGGGTTTAAGAGATAATAAAACAGATAACAGTTTAATAGAAAATCAAGTTAAGCAGAAAGTAAAAGAGCTTTGCTCTAAATTTCCAATTTATTAGATTTATGATTTGCCCATTTTGTAAAGAAAAAGATACATCTGTGATAGACTCGAGGGCTACCGAAGACGGAACGGCCATAAGAAGAAGAAGACAAAGCAATTGTTGCAATCAAAGATTTACAACATTTGAACGAGTGCAATTTAGAGAAATAACTGTAGTTAAAAAGAATGGGCGAAAATCTCCATTTGATAGAGATAAGCTTACTAGATCTGTTATGATCTCACTGAGAAAAAGACCGGTGGATGCTGACACAATTGAAAAATTCGTTTCAAAAATTTATAGAAATTTAGAAGATCTTGGACAAAATGAAGTTATGTCAACAACCATTGGTAAATTTGTAATGGATGGCTTAAAAGAAATAGATCCAGTAGCATATGTAAGATTTGCATCAGTTTATACAAATTTTAAAGAAGTTAAAGATTTCGAGGAATTTGTGGACAAGATCAATGTCCCAAAAAATAAATAATTTTTATAGAAAGTATTTTATGGAGCTTGCTTTTAAGCTTGCTCAGATAAATTTATACAAAACTGCAGAAAATCCATCTGTTGGCTGTGTGGTAACAGATTTTAATAATAAAATTTTATCTACAGGTTTTACTTCAGAGAGTGGCAGACCACATGCTGAAAAAAATGCACTTTTAAGAGTTCCAATAAACG